>Ga0207990_1000458_pt1 | contig 23866 bp, 22 predicted proteins | sample ETNtaG_8_FD_185780 | JGI IMG/M metagenome (GOLD analysis project Ga0207990, IMG submission 185780) | Marine microbial and viral communities from oxygen minimum zone, Eastern Pacific Ocean - ETNP201406SV75 (SPAdes) (version 2) | ecosystem: Environmental > Aquatic > Marine > Oceanic ...
GTTGGTTCATTTATAATTCTTAAAACTTCTAGTCCTGCAATTTTTCCAGCATCTTTAGTTGCTTGTCTTTGAGCATCATTAAAATATGCAGGAACTGTAATTACAGCTTTTGTAACTTCTTGACCAAGATATTTTTCTGCAGTTTCTTTCATTTTTTGTAAAATAAAAGCGGATATTTGAGAAGATGAATATTTTTTTCCTTTGGATTCAATCCAAGCATCTCCATTTTCAGCTTTAACAATTTTGAATGGAACCGACTCTATATCTTTTTTTACTGTTGGATCTTCAAAATTTCTTCCAATTAATCTTTTAACTGCAAATATTGTATTTTCAGGATTTGTAACTGCCTGTCTTTTTGCAGGTTGACCAATTAATTTTTCATCACCATCAGTGAAAGCCACTACTGAAGGAGTTGTTCTTGCACCTTCGGCATTTTCTAAAACCTTTGCCTGTGCACCCTCCATAATTGCTACACAAGAGTTGGTTGTTCCTAAATCTATTCCTATTACTTTGCTCATATTTTTAATACCTCTTTCATATATGTGCTATTTTTTAATCTACAAGTCTCCTTAAAATTAATTTTCATCAGTGTTTGATTGATTTTTATCATCTTTTTTAACTTCTTCAGATTCTTCATCTTTTTTTGTTTGTTTTTTTGAAACTGCTACTAGAGATGGTCTTAGTAATCTATCTTTCATTATAAAGCCTTTCTGTATTTCTTGAACAATAGTTCCTGGTTCTTTATTTTCATCTTCAACTTCCATCATTGGTTGATGAAGATTAGGATCTAGTTTTTGATCAATTGACTTTATTTCTTCAATATTATTTTTCTTTAATATTGAAATCATATCTTTATAGATAACGTCTAAATGTTCAGTAGTTTTTTTGAGAGCTTCTGTATTTTTTAATTTTTCATCATTTTCTAATGATACTTTTGAACGTACAAGATTATCAATTAAGTTTAATGCTTCTCTAGCAAATGCAAATCCTCCATACTCAAAGGCATCATCTTTTTCTTTTTCAAATCTACGTCTTTGATTTTCCATTTCAGCGTAAGCTCTAATTAATTTATCTTCTAAATCTTTAATTTTGTCTTCAGAAGATAATTCATTTTCTTTTGATGAATCTTCTACCTTGTTTTCAGTTTGTTCTGACAGTTTATCTTCTGTTTGTTTCGGTTTTTTTTCTAAATTTTCTTTTTTGATTCTTGAGCTTGAGTTTTCTTCTTTTTCCATATTATGCTATATGGTAAGAAAAACTGTAATTTCTAGATGTCAAAGAAAAAAATTTTAAAATTGCTAATCGGGTCAAATAATCAAGGTAAAATAAAGGAAATCGGAGATTTGCTTCCCAAAAATGTTATAATTTACACTCCAAAAGATTTCCATATAGAAAGTCCCAAGGAAATTGGCAGATCTTTTTTGGAAAATTCCTTTATTAAAGCCAAGTTTTTTTCAAAGAAAATTAAGATGGTTTGTTTAGCCGATGATTCAGGGCTTGAAATAGATGTTTTGAATGGAGCACCGGGTATTTATTCTGCAAGGTGGGGAGGAAAAAAAAATAATTTTAACTTAGCCATTAACAAGGTCTATAGGGAGCTTAAAAAGATAGATGAAAATTGGTTTAAAAAAAAAATTACAGCAAAATTTATTTGTGCATTGACTATTTACTGGCCAAATAATTTTGCAGTAAATGTAATTGGTGAAGTTGAAGGGACTATCTCAAAAACTAAAAAGGGAAATAATGGTTTTGGTTATGATCCTATATTTATACCCAAAAATAGCAGATTAACTTTTGGTCAAATGAAACCATCTAAAAAATATAAAATTGATCATAGAATAAATGCTTTTAATAAAATTAAAAAATTTTTTTAAATTTTTCTTCTTTAGCTACATAAAAATTTAATAAATGACTAATCTTATTTTTATCAATTTCAAATACACCTATTTTTCCTTTAAATTTATTTTTTTTATAAAATATTTTTTCGTTTACAATAAAATTATTTTTGTAAATTAAATAATAAACTAAACCAACTAAATCGTAACTTAGGAAGGATATTTGATTAGGGAATTTTTGATAAATATTAAAATATTTTGTGACAAATTCATCATAATTTTCTTTGTTGATAGATGGAAAATAGATTGGTTGTAAAGATATTTCTTTTAATAATGATTCATCAAACCATTGATTAAGACAAATATAATGAACTCTTTTAGATGATATGTCTGTATATAGTAACGATGTTGCAACACTTTTTAAGCTTTCATCAAAGTCAGCAATTATAACTGAGTCAAAATTAACTCCTCCAAGTGTATCTTTTTTTTCCAAGTCTGTTATTTTTTTTTCTTTATTAATTTCATTTGAATTTTTTAACCTTTTTATTTCATTTTCCAATCTTTGTTTTCTTTGAGGATATCTTGTAATCTTTTCAATTTGTGCAGTTAAGAGTGTTGGGTTTGTATCATAAATAAAAGTATCTTTTAATTTTATTTTGGTTTTAGAAATTGCTTCTTCTATTTCATTTTTAAAATCAGAATTTGGAATAAGAAAAATGCTTCTTTGAATGTCATATAATTCTTGGAATTTAATGATTGTATTTATCTGTGATATAGCGTTTATCCCTGCGCTAATTATATTTTTAGGATTGTTAGTTATTTTATTTGTTAAAGATAAAAAAATTACTTCATTCAATTCCTCTAAATAAATTAAATTTTTATTAAATACTGGCCCTATAATTATTTTCACTCCAAGTTCATGAAGTTCTTTTGCTACTCTTAAAGTTATTCTAGGATTAGATTTTGTATCTCGAGGAAGTATTTCTATTTTAGAATTATCAATCTTGTTAATTGCAAGTCGAGTAGAATTTACAATTGATCTTCCAATTTCTTTGTATTCGCCCGAGAGAGGAACAATAAGACCTATTTTAATTTTTTCCTGAGCAATACTTCTTTGAGTATCTAAAAACAAACTTATAAAAATAAAAAGAATAAATTGAATAATTATCTTCATTTTAATGTTATTATTATAATCTATAAAATTAATGAATCTACAATCAGACATAAATATAAATAATATAAAAAAAGGTTTATATGCTGTTTCAACTCCAATTGGAAATCTAGGAGATATTACATATCGAGCCTTAGAAATCTTAAGAAAATCAGATTATATTTTATGTGAAGATACAAGAGTTTCGAAAAAATTGCTTTCAAAATACAATATAAATTCAAATTTAATTTCAAATCATAAATTTAATGAAAAAAAAAATGTTCAAAAAATTGTAGAGATATTAAAAACAGGTAAAATAGTTTCATTAATTTCAGATGCAGGTACCCCGGCAATTTCTGATCCTGGAAAAATACTTATAAATGAATGTGTGAAAAATGAGATCAATGTATATCCATGCCCGGGACCATCAGCAGTTTGTGCCGCAGTTTCTATTAGTGGTTTTTCTGACCAATATTATTTTTATGGATTTTTTCCTGAAAAAAATGAAAAAATTCATAAAGATTTAAAAATTTTATCTAGATTAGACTGTTCAATAGTTTTTTTTGTTTCAGCAAAAAAAATTAGTAGAGTTATTGAACCTATCAAAAAATATTTTTCAGATAGAGAAATAGTTATCTGTAAAGAAATTTCAAAATTTTATGAAGAATATCAACGAAGTAATATCAACGAATTAAGCGATTTTGAAATAACACTTAAGGGAGAAATAACCTTAGTAATTTCTCAAATAAAAATTAATAAAAATGTTTCGAAAAATCTTTCCGAATCAGATAAAAAAAAAATAAAACAATTTATAAAAAAATTAACTATTAAAGAAATTACTAATTTAATAAGCGAAGGGTCAGATATTTCAAAAAAAAAAATATACAATTATTGTTTAAAATTAAAAAATGAAAAATAAATCAATTTATCTATTACTTATTTTATTTATCCTAAGTGGTTGTGTGGGAGCTTCTTCAAAAGGTGTTTTTGGCACAGGAGTTAGCATTGCTTTAGATCCACGATCTTTAGGAACTCAAATTGATGATTCTATTATGGATAAAAACTTGGATACAAGATTATTGTTAATAAATAAAAATTATTTGTTGTCTGTTAAAACTAAAGTTTTAGATGGAAGAATATTTATTACTGGTAAAGTAGAGTATCCAGAAGAAAAATTAAAAATAACAAAACTAGCCTGGGAAACTGAAGGAGTTAGATCTGTTAAAAATGATTTAAAAATTAAGGAGAAATTTAATTTTAAACAATCAGCTAAAGATTTACTTATAACTTCACAATTAAGAACAGCATTAATATTTAACAAACAAATCAAGTCAGCAAATTACAATATAGATACCTATAAAAAGAAAATATATATTTATGGTATTGCCAATTCAGAAGATGAAAGAAAAGAAGTCATTAATGAAGCTAAACAAATTCTTGATGTTGAGGATGTAATATCAAGTATTCTTTTGGTAAAAGATTTAAGAATACAAAAAAACTAATCTTTTTTATAATCAATTACTATAGAAGAATAAGCTGCAACGGAGGCTAAATTTAAAATATCATTAGTAGTTGATCTTAATGGTGCAATTTCTATAGGCGAACCCAATCCAACTAAAAATGGTCCAATAATTTTTGCACCTCCTAAAGTTTTCATTAATTTAGTCGAGATTGCAGCACTATGTATTGCTGGCATGATTAAAACATTGGCATCACCTACAATTTCTGAAAATGGATAAAGTTCTTTATACTTTTTGTTTAAAGCTACATCTGGTTGCATTTCTCCATCAAATTTAAAATCAACTGATTTGTTTTCTAATATTTCAACAGCATCTCTTACATGTTTTGTTCTTTGAGTTTTTGGTATTCCAAAAGTGGAGTGAGATAAAAAAGCAATTTTAGGATCAAAACCAAAGAGTTTAGCTATTCTTGCTGAAGAGGTTGCTATTGCCGCAAGTTGTTCAGCACTTGGAAATTCATGAACAGTTGTATCTGCAATGAATACGGTTTTACCCTTGCTAACCATCATATTTAGACCAAAAAGAATTTCACCTGATCTAACATCTACTACACTTCTAATTTTTTCTAAAGTTTCAGAATAACGCCTGGTATTACCGGTTACCATTGCATCTGCATCGCCACAAGCAATCATGCAAGCTCCCCAAATAACCCTATCATTTCTTATTAATCTGTCACATTCTCTTTCTAGCAATCCTTCACGTTTACATCTATCATAAAGAAATTGGGTATATTTTTCTCTTTTAGCTTTGTCTGTTGAGTTTGTTATTTCTAATTCATAATCTTCATCTAAACCGATCTCGTGCATTCTTTCTTTTGCTCGCTTTTCTTTTGCTACTATAATTGGAATTCCTAATCTGTTAGTTTTAAAAGCAATAGCAGCTTTCAATGTACTTTCATCTTCTCCCTCAGCAAAAATAACTCTTTTTGGAGTTTTTTTTATCAGTGAGTTAATACCTTGCATGATTGTTACCGAAGGTTCTAATCTTTGTTTTAATTGATCTGCATAAACTTCGAAATCATCAATTTTTTTTCTTGCTACTCCACTTGCTATTGCAGCTTTTGCAACAGCTACTGGTATTACATTAAACAATCTAGGATCAAAGGTTGAAGGAATAATATATTCTTTTCCATAGTGCGGTCTTTCTCCTCCCATTGCAGCCACAACCTCATCAGGAACATCTTCTCTGGCAAGTGTTGCAATTGCTTTAGCGGCAGCCACTTTCATTTCTTCATTTATAGTTTTTGCTCTTACATCTAAAGCTCCTCTAAAAATATATGGAAACCCGATTAGGTTATTAACTTGGTTAGGATAATCTGATCGTCCTGTAGCCATAATTACATCGTTTCTAGCTTCTTGAACTAGCTCAGGCATAATTTCTGGATCAGGATTAGCACATGCAAAAATTATTGGGTTTTTTTCCATTGATTTTACCATCTCTTTAGTAAGGATATCTTTTACAGACAAACCTAAAAATACGTCTGCACCTTTAATTGCATCAGCTAAAGTTCTATCTTTAGTATCAATGGCATGTTTTGATTTCCACTGATCTATTCCTTCAGTTCTTCCTCTAAAGATGACCCCTTTTCTATCAAGCATAGTTATACTTTCATTGGGAACTCCACTACCTTTAAATAACTCAGTGCAAGCAATAGCTGAAGCGCCTGCACCATTAACAACAACTTTAATTTTTTTAATATCTTTTTTTGCAACATCTAAAGCATTAATTAATGCTGCAGTTGTAATTATTGCTGTTCCATGCTGGTCATCATGAAAAACTGGTATGTTTAAAATTTTTTTAAGTTTTTCTTCAATTATAAAACAGTCAGGTGCAGCAATATCTTCTAAGTTTATTCCACCAAAGCTACATGAAATATTTTTTATACAATTTATAATTTCATCTGGATCAGAAGAATCTATTTCAATGTCAATGGCATCAATATCAGCAAATCTTTTAAATAGAACTGCTTTTCCTTCCATAACCGGTTTAGAGGCTATCGCTCCTAAATTCCCTAATCCTAAAATTGCAGAACCATTACTTATTACGGCTACCAGATTACCTTTTGTTGTATAATCGTACGCTGCATCTGGATTTTTTGATATTTCTTTTACTGGTGCCGCCACTCCCGGAGAGTAAGCCAAGGCCAAATCTCTTTTTGTTGTTAATGATTTTGATGAAATAATCTCAATCTTTCCAGATTTTTTTGAATTATGGAAATCTAAAGCTTCTTTATCAGTGTAATGTTCTATTTTATTTTTTTTCATTTAATGCAATTAGATATACAAATGGTGCAGTTTTAAGACTAATATGATTTATGAACCTAATTAAGTCAACTGGTACCTTTAGCTTCTTTACTTTAATTAGTAGATTATTGGGATATTTAAGAGATGTACTGATTGCAATATTTCTTGGATCAGGGCCTTTGGCAGATGCTTTTTTTGTAGCATTTAGAATTCCAAACACTTTTAGAAGATTATTTTCAGAGGGAACTTTTAATGCCGCATTTGTTCCAAGTTATTCTTCAGAACTAGCGGCTAAAAAAAAAGGGGGAGAAATATTTGCTAACAAAGTATTAAATATTTTAATAATTAGTTTATTTTTATTAGTTTTAATTATTGAAGTATTAATGCCAGGTTTTATATTTGTTATTGCTCCTGGTTTTAGTGAAAATTCAGAAAAATTAGAACTAGCAATAAATTTAACAAGAATTACATTTCCTTTCTTATTTTTTGTAAGTTTATCATCCTTTTTTTCAGCAATATTAAATTCTCATAATAAGTTTGCTGTGGCATCGGCTGCACCAATTATACTAAATGTATTATTAGTTTTAGTTCTTTTTTATGCAAATTATTTAGCAGATCAACTTGTTTATTATTTATCTTATGCAGTAACTATAGCAGGTATTGTCCAATTGGTTTTTCTTATTTTTTTTGTAAAAAAATTTTTTTCTCCTATAATTTCATTTAATTTTAAAATAGATAAAAAGATTAAATTATTTTTTAATAAACTTTTACCAAGCATATTTTCATCTGGTGTAACTCAAATAAATATTCTTATAGGAACAATTATTGCGTCTTTTCAAGCTAGTGCTGTATCATATCTTTACTACGCTGATAGAATTTACCAAATTAATCTAGCAGTGGCAGGTATTGCTATAGGAACCGTAGTTCTACCAAAACTCAGCAAATTTATTCAAGCAAAAAATAAAATTAAAATCGATTTTATTCAAAACAAAGCTCTTGAACTTAGTTTATTTTTGAGTCTTCCCGCATCAGTTTCATTATTGATAGCATCAGAGCAAATTACCTCTTCATTATTTGGATATGGTTCATTTGATGAATTGAGTGTAAAAAATTCTGCATTAGCCTTATTTTATTTTGCTTTAGGTCTTCCAGCTTTTTCTATAATTAAAGTATTTTCTAGTTTTTTGTTTGCAAGACATAATACTAAAGTTCCATTTTATTTTTCTTTAATTTCTGTAATTTTAAATGCATTTATTAGTATTTATTTTTTCAATACAATTGGATTTATTATAATTCCTATAGCAACAACTATTTCATCATGGTTCAATGCCTTGCTTTTATTTATATTCTTAAATAGTAGAAAATATTACTCATTTAACTCATTATTTTTATCTATATTTCCAAGAATAATTTTATCAACTTTCCTAATGGGATATATCTTTAATTATTTAATAATTTTTTTTAATGAAAAATTAACTTATTATAATGAATATAAACTAGTTTATTTAATCTTGATTGTTTTGTTCACTTTTATAATTTACATAGTAATTTCAATTTTGACTAAAACTTTTAAAATAAGTGATATTAAATTAAGGTATTAGATTGAATGAGTAAAAAAATATTTTCTGGTGTACAACCAAGCGGGAACCTTCATTTAGGAAATTATATTGGTGCAATAAAAAATTTTGTAGATCTTCAAAATCAAAAAGATAATCAATGCGTTTATTGTGTTGTTGATTTACATGCGATTACTTTTAGACAAGATCCTAAAACTCTTAAAGATAATATTAGAGAAACAACAGCTGCTTTTTTGGCAAGTGGAATTGACCCTAAAAAAAGTATTATATTTAATCAATCATTAGTTCCAGCTCACGCTGAAGGATCTTGGATTTTAGGATGTGTTGCTCGGATGGGATGGTTAAACAGAATGACACAGTTTAAAGAAAAAGCCGGCAAAGATAAGGAAAAAGCTAGCGTTGGTTTATATATCTATCCAATATTAATGACAGCAGATATTTTATTGTATGATGCCACTCATGTTCCTGTAGGCGAAGATCAAAAACAACATTTAGAACTATCTAGAGATATTGCACAAAAATTTAATTTAGATTTTAATGTGCCAAATTTTCTTAAAGCTCCAGAACCATTAATTCAAAAACATTTTTCAAGAATAATGAGTTTGAAAGATGGAACTAAAAAAATGAGCAAGTCTGATCCTTCAGATTTCAGCAGAATAAATTTAACTGATACTAAAGACCAGATAGCTAATAAAATTAAGAAAGCAAAGACAGATAGTCTACCTATACCTACTTATGTTGAAGAATTTGCAAAAAGATCAGAAGCAGAAAATCTTTTTGGAATATATTCCAGTCTAAATAATCAAAGTTTAGAAAAATCAATTGATGAATTTAATGGAAAAAATTTTTCAGATTTTAAAAAAAAACTTGCCGATCTTGTTGTAGAAAAAATTTCTCCCATATCTTTAGAAATAAATAAATTACAAAAAGACAATAACTTCATAGATTCTGTACTTAAAGAAGGTGGTGAAAAAGCAAATGCATATGCCTCAAAAAAAGTTAATGAAATGAAGAAAATTATTGGTTTTTAATAACAATTACTAATTACTTGTTTAAATTATTTTTTCTGTAATTATATAAGTATTATGTTTGTGCAAACACAAAATACACCAAACCCAAATTCACTAAAATTTATACCAGGAAAAAAAGTTTCAAATAATGGACCTGTTGAAATTACTGACAAAAGCAAATCAAAAAATGAACTTGTAAGAAATATTTTATCTATGAATGGTGTAACTGGAATTTTCCTTGGCGAAGATTTTTTATCAGTAAATAAAGATGAAAAAACTGAATGGAATGATTTAAAGCATATAATTATCTCTTTTATTAATGATTATTATTCGAATGGCAACGAAATAATTATCGAGAACAATAAAACTAGTTCTTCAAAAATTGAATTGCCAGAAATTGAAAGAAAAATAATTAAAATTTTAGAAACAAAAATTCGTCCTGCGGTTGCAAGAGATGGTGGGGATATTAGATTTAAAGAATATAATAATGGAATTGTTACCGTTCAATTACAAGGAAGCTGCTCAGGATGTCCAAGTTCAACAATGACTTTAAAACAGGGTGTACAAAATCTTTTATGTCATTATATTCCTGAAATTAAAGAAGTAATAGCAATCTAGAATTTATAAAGAATGATATATAAGTAAACTATGGCCGCAAAGAAAAAATTATATGTATCTAGAATTAAAAAAATTCTTTTAAAAAAGGGATATAAAATTTATAAAGGCCAAACAAAATCAATTCATAAAGATCTTAAAAGTTTTTATTATACGACTATTGCAGGTATTTTTTTAGTGTCTTTCTTTTCTTTAACACCAAAAGCACTATTGTTCACTTCTAAAATATTTTCTGATCCAGTGATAGTTGAAAATACCTCCAAAATGGACTTTGAAAAAATTTTAAACGGAAAAAAAGAATTAAATTTAAAATCTGAAGAAAAAGAAAAAATTTCTTTTGAAGATATGTATTCTGACATTGAAAAAGATTTTGATGATTTTCCAAGTGATATTGTAAGATTTAGCGCTCCAACACTTAACCAGTTATTTAAGGATACGAAATATAGTTTAAAGGAAGTAAGAAAAACTAAATTAGTAAATCCAGGAAATTCAATCAATCTTTTACCTAAAGAAATTAAACAAATTGAAAACACTAAAAAGAGAAAAGAATTTTTTATACGAATTGTTTTACCATTAATTTTAGAAGAAAATTATTTGATTAGATTAGATAGAAAAAAATTGTTTGTAATTTTGAATAAAAATAACAACACAGAATCTGAACAAAAGTGGTTAAAAAGCAAATTTAAAAAGTACGGTGTAGTTAATCGAGATTTTACCACTTTAAAAATGAGAATGGATGAAATACCAGTATCTTTAGCGATAGCTCAAGCAGCAAAAGAAACTGGCTGGGGAACTTCAAGATTTGCTTTGGAAGGTAATGCATTATTTGGCCAGTGGACATGGTCAGGAGAAGGTATAAAACCTGCATCAGCAGATAGTGATTCAAAACATAAAGTTATGAAATTTAAAGTACTCCAAGCTTCGGTTAGAGCTTATCAGAGAAACCTAAATACTCATTCTAGTTATAGAAAATTTAGAGAGGCAAGAGCAATACAAAGAGATAATGATGGAAAATTAAATAGCTTAGAATTAGTTAAATATCTTGATAAGTATGCAGAAACAGGAAAGGAATATACTGTGGTTTTAAAAAAAATTATTAAACAAAATTCATTAACCGATTTTGATGGTGTTAAACTTTTGCCTAGTAGTGAAAAACTCAAAAAATTAATTTAATTTTTTTCAATAGAAAATTGAATTCCAAACCATCTCCAACCTTCATAATCATTTAATGAACAATTAATTCTACCTCTCCTAAACAAAAATTTCTCTCTAAATTTGATTACTAATTTTTTTTTATTTAGTTTAATTTTAGATTTATCCCATTTATTGCCTTCATTAGAAAAACAATTTATTTGGTTTAAGTTCTTTTGTTCATTAAAAAATTCAACAACCATTTCAGGTGGGTTATTTTCATTAGTGATAAATTTATCTTCTGGAAAAACTCCTTTATATTGTAAAGGTAGTAGATTGATCAAAAACACAAATCTTTCAAGATCACCATATTTCTCATTAATTGGAAACCTTGGTAATTCAAGTTTATCTTTATTAATATCAATAACTCCTGAGTTTTGTCCAAAAGCAAAAGTAATTTTTTCTTTTAGATAATTCTTTTGTTGTAAACTATACTCGCCAAAAGGATATGAGAAAAAAACTGGATTATAGCCTAATTGATCATTAAAAATTTCTATGGAATAATCTATATCATTTTTAAATTTATCAAATTTATAATTTACAAGATAATCATGCGAATGTGAGTGATTACCAATAAAAACAAAATCTTCTTTTTCAATTTCTTTAATTTGATTCCAAGTCATATAACCTTTTTTGCCAATAGGTTTTGTTGATACAAAAAGTATAAAAGGAATTTCATTTTCTTTTAAATAAGGCCAAGCTTTCTCATAAAAAGAACTAAAGGCATCATCTATTGTAATTAGAATTTTTTTTTCTTCTTTTGGATTTTCAAATTCATTCTCAAATTCATTTGGATTATAAAATTTTAAATTGTTTTTTTTGATGATATCAATTTGTTTTTTAAAAATTTCCATTTGAATATTTGTTGAAGGATACTTATTTTCATCAAATCTATGATACATTAAAGATATTGTTCCTAAATCATTAGAATAATATTTACTAAAATTGTTCTCTGCATTAGAATTTAATGAAAACAAAAATAGTATGACTAATTTAATAATTGATGCCAGTAGAGATGAAATTTTTTTAAAAATCATTGCTAATAGTAAATCATATACTAACAATTACCCCAACAGTAAAAACAATTTTGAAAAATTAATTATTTTAATACAGGAATTTATGAACACTAAAAGCATCTCATTTGATAATTTAGATAATATTTATATAAACAGAGGTCCTGGTAGTTTTTCGGGAATTAGAAATTCATTGTCAGTTATTAAAGGAATAAACTTTGTAAAAAAAACAAATTATTTTTGTTATAGTTATTTTGATTTATTTGAAACACGTGAAGATGATACATATTTAATTTTAGAAAATATCAGTGATAGTTTTTATATAAAAAATTTAGACCAAAATAAATTTGAAATGTTAAATATAGATAAACTGAAAAATTTACAAAATAAAAAATTAGTTTTTATTAATTTAACAGATAGTTCAACAAATAAAATCAAAACTTATTTTCCTCAATCATGTGAATTTTTAAAGGTAGATTTAGAAGATATCCCTAATTTATGTGATAAATTCAAAATAAAAAAAAATTTGATCAATCCACTTTATATAAGTTAAAATAAAATATGCAAGAAACGATCGAGCAAAAATGTATTTCAAAAGGTGTTAAATTAACTGATCAAAGAAAAATAATTGCAAAAGTAATGTCAGAATCAACCGATCACCCTGATGTTGATGAATTGTATAAACGTGTTTCAAAGATAGAATCTAAAATTAGTATTGCAACTGTTTATAGAACAGTAAAACTTTTTGAAGAAGCTGGAATTATAACAAAGCATGATTTTAGAAGTGGGAAAGCTAGATACGAAGAACTTAACGAAAGTCATCATGATCACTTGATAGATATAAAAACAGGTAAAATTATTGAATTTGTTGATGAAGAAATTGAAAAACTTCAAAAAAAAGTTGCCGAAAAATATGGATATGATTTAGTCGACCATAAGCTGGAGTTATATGGTGTTAAAAAAAAATCCTAATTAATGGGAAAAAAAATCTTTATAAAAACGTTTGGTTGTCAAATGAACGAGTATGATTCTAATCGTATTTTTCATTTAGTAAAAAAAATTGGTTTTGAGAAAACAGAAGATCAAGAAAATGCAGATTGTTTTGTTTTAAATACATGCCACATACGAGATAAAGCAAAAGAAAAAGTTTATCATGAGATAGGACGAGTAAAAAAAATTTATAAACAAAAACTCAAACCTATAGTCGTTGTAGCTGGATGTGTTGCCCAAGCCGAAAATGAGGAGATGTTCAAAAGAGAACCATTCATAGATATTGTAATTGGTCCACAGTCCTATCATAAAATTAATGATTTACTTAGCAATTATGTTTCTAAAAAAAAAAGAGAAGAGACTGAATTTGATACAGTGTCAAAATTTAACTTTTTTGATAAAATTGAAAATAAGAGTAATAAAGTTTCAGCTTTTTTAACTATCCAAGAGGGATGCAATAAATTTTGTAATTTTTGTGTGGTACCTTTTACAAGGGGTCCAGAGTATTCTAGATCATTCCATAAAATTTTATCTGAAGTAGAAACTCTAATTAATAATGGAGCCAAAGAAGTTACATTTCTGGGACAAAACGTAAATGCATACTCATTTATTGAAAATTCTAAAGAGTACAGACTCTCAGATTTAATAAATCAACTAGAAAAATACTCCGAACTGAAAAGAATTAGATATACTACCTCTCATCCAAGAGACATGACAGAAGATTTAATTGATTGTTATAAGAATAATAAAAAATTGATGCCATTTGTTCATCTTCCTATTCAAAGTGGATCTAATAGGATTTTAAAAATGATGAATAGAAAACATACCGTTGAAGAATATATTTTAACTTACGAAAAATTAAAAAAAATTAACTCTAGTATTGAGTTTTCAAGTGATTTTATAGTTTCATATCCAGGAGAAAATGAACAAGATTTTAATAAAACTTTAAATTTAGTTAAAAAAATTAAATTTATAAATTCTTATTCTTTTATTTTTAGTCCTCGCCCAGGCACAAAAGCTGCAAATCTAGAATTGATAGATAAAGAAATATCTAAAGAGAGGTTGAAAACTATACAAAAGTATTTATTTGAACATCAAACAAATATAAATAAGTCATTCGAAAATAAATTAGTGGATGTATTGGTAGAAAATAAAATTAAAAATCAAACAAAACTGTTTGGTAGAAATAAATATATGAACTCAGTAATTTTTGAAGGTGAAGAAGATGATATTGGAAAAATTGTGAAAGTTAAAATACTAAAAACTAATCAAAGTAATTTGTTTGGAAAAACAGAAAAAACTAAAGATATGAGAGCAGCATAAATTGAGCAACATTGTTCATCAAAAAAGCAATTCTGAAATAAAATTTGTATATTCGGATAATAATACTCTCAGCGTGATATTTCAAAATAATGATCTACTATTAGGTGTTGTAGGTGAATTTAACTGTAACTTAAAAGAATTAGAAAAAATTACTGAGACGAATATTTATTCTAGAGGTAATTCAATTTTAATAAAGAGTGAACAAAAAAAAAATGAATTAGTCAAAAATGCAATAAAATTTCTAGCAGATCAATTTATTATTAATGGATCAATAGAGAAAAAAGATATAATTTCATCGGTAAATAAGTTTATGATTGAAGAAAAAATAAATAATTCTGAAAAAAATATAGAGTATATTATTAAAACACCAAAAAGATCTGTAATTCCTCATTCAGAAAAACAAAAAAATTATGTTAGAGCGCTTAAACAAAATGAAATTATAATTTCGGCTGGACCGGCCGGAACTGGAAAAACTTTTCTTGCTGTTGCAGTTGCATTAACAATGTTATTAGAAAAAAAAATTGAACGGATAATATTATCAAGACCAGCTGTGGAAGCTGGTGAAAAGTTAGGTTTTTTACCTGGAGATATAAGAGAAAAGGTCGATCCATATCTTAGACCTCTATATGACTCATTTTATGATTTATTAGATTATGAAAAAATTCAAAAGAAAATTGAAGTAGGAGATATTGAAATAGCACCACTGGCATTTATGAGGGGAAGAACGTTAAAAAATTCATTTGCAATTTTAGATGAAGCTCAGAATGCTACGGATATCCAAATTAAAATGTTTTTAACTCGAATAGGAGAAAACTCAAAAATAGTAATAAATGGAGATCCGTCACAAATAGATTTACCAAATAAAAATTTGTCAGGATTAACAAGGTCCAAAAAACTTTTGGGACATTTAAAAGAAATATCGTTTGTAGACTTTGACCATACTGACGTTGTGAGACATCCTTTGGTATCAAAGATTGTAAAAGCTTATTCAAATTAAAGCAATGATTAATGTTGAAGTAGTTCAGGATAATTCTCTTTGGGGGAAAAAAATAAAAAAGCCTGAAATATTTTTTAAAAAAATAATTAGTTTTTTTCCTAAATCTTTTAAATTCAAAAAAAAAAAAATATCTTTTACGATTTTACTTTCTAAAAATAATTTCATAAAAAAATTAAACTATCAGTTTAGAAAAAAAAATAAACCAACCAATGTTCTTACATTTCCTAATTATAAAAAAAAAGATTTAAAAAAATTCTTAAAAAAAAAAAAAATTTATGTAGGAGATATTATTATAAGTTATGAATATATTTTTAAAAAAAAATATAATTCTTTTAATAATAGAGAAATATTAATTAAAACATTTATACATGGTTTTCTTCATCTTTTGGGGTTTGATCATAAAAAAAACAAAGATTTTAAAATAATGTCCTATAAAGAAATAAAAATTTTTAATAGTGTAAATTCAAAAATTGATAAATTTTAATATTCATAATTTAAAAAATAATTTTTATCTAATTTTTTTAGGCGCAATCTCTTCATTTAGTTTGCCACCTTATAATCATTTTATTATTAATTTTTTTACATTTAGCTTATTTTTTATTTATTTGTTTCAAATAAATAAAAATGGCGATGCCAAAATAATATATTTTAAAAATGGATGGTTATTTGGATTTGGTTATTTTATCAGTAATTTATATTGGATTTCCATTTCGCTTACATTTGATAAAAATTTTAATTTTTTAATTCCATTTTCAATTATTTTGGTTCCGGCTTTTATGGCATTATTTTATGGAATTGCTATTTATATTTTTTCTTATTTTTTAAATAATAAAAAAGTTATTTCCTCGGTTTTAATATTTTCATTAATTTTTGGATTAATTGAGATTATAAGAGGATATATTTTATCTGGTTTTCCTTGGAATTTGATATCTTATAGTTTTTCAGAAGAAATATATTTTATTCAGGCGTTATCTTTAATTGGTACTTATTCATTTAATTTAATTTGTATTACTTTATTTACTATTCCTTCAATAATTATTTTAAGTAAATCTAGGTCAGAAATTATACCATGCTTATTTTTTATTTTAATCGGAGCCTTTTTTTTAATTTTTGGCCATAACAAAATAAAAAATTTTAATGAAAAAGAAATTTTTTTAAACAATTATAAATTTTCTATTCTTTCATCCAATATTTCGTTAGACAGATATTACTCAAATAGCAATGAAGAAGAGATAATTAATGAACTTATATTTTTAAGTAATCCAGTAAAGAATGAAAAAACAATCTTCGTTTGGCCTGAAGGACTTTTTCCAGAAACTGATTTAAATGATCTTCAAAAGTATAGAAGCAAATTTTTAGAAACATTTGATGAAAATCATTATATAATACTTGGGATTAACAATTCCAAAAGATTAGATAATGGTATTAAATATTTTAATACTTTGGCGGTAATTAATAACAAGGCCGAAATATTAGCTTCCTATGACAAGAATAAGTTAGTGCCATTTGGAGAATTTTTACCCTTTGAAAACATTCTTAAGAAAATCGGTTTAAAAAGTTTAACTAATAATTATCAATCTTACTCATCTGGAAATAAAAGAGAAATAATCAATATAAGTTTAAATGGATCTGAATTAAATTTTTTACCATTAATCTGCTACGAATTAATTTACTCAGGAGAGTTATCTAGAAACAATGATTTTAATTATATAATTAACATTTCAGAGGATGGTTGGTTTGGCAATTCTATAGGTCCTCATCAACATTTTACGCACGCAATTTTTAGGTCTATTGAAAATGGCAAATATTTAATTAGATCGGCAAACAATGGTATTTCAGCAGTTATAAATCCTATTGGAAAAGTTATAAGCAAGATGAATCTAAATGAAACAGGTAAATTAGTCTTTGAACATAACAAAAACCAAGAAAAAACAATCTTTTTATTATTTGGAAATAAAATAATTATATTTGTAATTTTAATCTATATTTTATTAATATTTTCGTTTAATAGGCTAAAAAATGAATAATCTAAAAAATTATCTTTTTACAAGTGAATCAGTTTCCGAAGGTCATCCAGATAAAGTTTGTGATAGAATTTCTGATATGGTAGTTGATCATTACCTTTCACAAGATCCGTATTCAAGAGTAGCATGTGAAACATTAACAACCACTAATAAAGTTATTTTAGCTGGAGAGGTTAGAGGTCCTGAGTTAAATAAAGATGCTTTAATTGAAAAAATAAGAGAGTGTATAAAAGATATTGGGTACGACCAAGAAGGTTTTAGTTGGAAAAATGTAAATATAGAATGCTTTTTACATTCACAATCAGCAGATATTGCGATGGGTGTTGACTCAAAAGGCAATAAAGATGATGGAGCTGGTGACCAAGGAATTATGTTTGGTTACGCATGTGATGAAACAAAAGAGTTAATGCCTGCACCAATTCAATTTTCTCATAAAATATTAAGATTAATGGCACAAGATAGAAAATCTGGAGTTTTAAAAAATATTGAACCAGATTCAAAAAGTCAAGTTACAATCGAGTATAAAGATAACAAACCATTTAAAGTTAAATCAATTGTTATTTCATCACAACATTCTCCAGATGTTGAGCAACATCAAGTTAAAGAATTAGTTCGACCTTACATGAAAAGATCAATACCAGAAAAATTATTAGAGGGATTTGATGATAATGAGTTTTATGTAAATCCCACTGGAAATTTTGTTATAGGTGGACCTGACGGAGACTGTGGACTAACTGGAAGAAAAATAATGGTTGATACCTATGGGGGAGCCGCTCCACATGGTGGAGGTGCTTTTTCAGGAAAAGATCCAACAAAAGTAGATCGATCTGCAGCATATGCAGCAAGATATATTGCAAAAAATGTTGTTGCTTCAAAAATTTCAAGCAGATGCTTGATACAACTAGCTTATGCTATCGGGGTTTCAAAACCACTATCAATTTATGTAAATCTTTTCGATGATGAATCAAAAAAATCGGAGCATGTAAGAAAAATTATAAACGAAAATTTTGACTTGAGTCCAAGAGGAATCAGAGAGATGTTGGAACTCAATAAACCAATCTACGAAAAAACAGCTGCATATGGTCATTTTGGCAGAGAACTAGAAAAAGATGGCTCATTTTCATGGGAAAATATTGATAAAAAGGGATTATTTTAATTATACTTACTATTGAATAATTAATTTTTTTTATTATATTGCAGTAACATTGTTGAAATTTCAAAATGGGCCTCGGCCCATTTTTTTTTAGAACAAAGAAAAATGTTAAATAGAAGAGCAGATAAACTTGAATTATTGAGAATAGCTGAAGCAGTAGCTTTAGAGAAATCAATAGACAAAGAATTAATTATAGATTCTATGGAAACTGGAATTGCAAAAGCCGCGAAATCAAGATTTGGATCTGAAAATGATATAAAAGTTTTGATTAATAGAGATAGTGGTGATATTGGAATTTTTAGAAAGCTGACAATTGTTGAAAAACCAGAAAATATCAATTTAGAAATAAGTTTGGATCAAGCAATAGTATTAAATGAGGAAAACAAAATAAAAAAAATTGGTGACGAAGTTTTACAACCTTTGCCTTCTTTTGATTTCGGAAGAATAGCTGCTCAAACAGCAAAACAAGTCATTAATTTTAATGTAAGAGAAGCTGAGAGAGAAAGACAATACAACGACTATATTGATAAAAAAGATACTATTTTAAGCGGAATAGTGAAGAGATTAGAATTTGGCAATATAATAGTTGATCTTGGAAAAGCTGAAGCAATTATTCAAAAAAATGAAATGATACCTAGAGAAAATATTAAAGCAGGAGATAGGATAAAAGCTTATTGCCTTGACGTAAGAAGAGAACCAAGAGGACAACAAATTTTTCTTTCGAGAGCACATCCTAAGTTTATGGAAAAATTATTTTTACAGGAAGTACCAGAAATTTATGATGGATTAATTGAAATAAAATCATCAGCAAGAGATCCTGGCAGCAGAGCTAAAATATGCGTTAAAGCGATCGACACATCGTTAGATCCAGTGGGTGCGTGTGTCGGAATGAGAGGAAGCAGAGTACAAGCAGTTGTCAATGAATTACAAGGAGAAAAAATAGATATAGTTAATTGGTCAGAAGATCTTGCAGCAGTAGTAGCAAATGCTTTATCACCAGCAGAAGTTCAAAGAGTCAATGTAGATAATGAATTAAAAAAATTAGATGTAATTCTTAGCGAAGAGAACTTAAGTAAAGCTATTGGTAGAAGAGGACAAAATGTAAGGTTAGCAACTAAGCTTTTAAATTATGAAATCAATATAATGACAGACGAAGAAGATTCTGAAAAAAGGCAAATTGAATTTAAAGAGAAAACCGACAACTTTGTTAAGAATCTAGAATTAGATGAGACATTGGGCCAATTACTAGTGGCCGAAGGATTTTCTACTATAGATGATATTAAGAATAGTTCAGTTGAAGCTTTTACAAAAATAGAAGGTATAGAAGAAGAAACTGCGAAGGAGCTTATTGAAAGGGCAAAAGAATTTCATCAAAAGGATCAAGAGGAAATTGCAAAAAGAATTAAAGATCTTGGATTAGACAATGAGCTAATTACTCATAAGGGTTTAACTCCAGGAATGTTAGTTACTCTTGGTGAACAAAAAATTTTAACTCTTAATGATTTTGCAGATCTTTCTTCTGATGAACTTGCAGGCACATATGATGTAGTTAAAGGGCAAAGAATTAAAATCAAAGGATATTTAGAGGATTTTGCACTTTCAAAAAAAGAAGCTGATGATTTAATTATGTCTGCCAGAGATAAGATTTTTAAAAATTGAAAGATGATAAATGGAGAAAAAAAAAATAAAGTTAACAATTTCAGGAAGCTCAAAGAAAACTATAAGCAATATTGAGCTAACGAAATTAAAAGGAAAAAATTCAGTTATAATTGAAAAGAAATTAGGTAGATTTGGAAATAAAGCAAGTTTTACAAAAACAAATAATCAAAAAACTTCTTTTAAATCAAAACTTCCTTTTGTTTTTAAAGAACCAAAATTTTCTAAACCATTTACAACTTCAACTAATGACTTTGAAAAAAGAAAACTCGCCGAACAACGTGCAACTAGAAGATTGAAAGAAGAACTTCCCCAGAGAGGAAAATCAGGTTCAAAAAGACGTGAACTAAAATTAACTATATCTAGAGCCTTAAGCGGTGAAGACATAGAAACAAAAGGAAGAAGTTTAGCTTCATTAAGGAGAGCAAGACAGAAAGAAAATAGAGATCTTAAAAAAGAAGAGATCAAAGAGAATTTAAAACCCATAAAGCGAGATGTTAAAATACCAGAAGTAATTACTATTCGAGAACTAGCAAATAGAATGGCAGAACAATCAAGCAATATTATTAAACACCTTTTGGGAATGGGAGTTACCGCAACAATTAATCATAGTATTAATGCTGATACTGCCGAATATTTAGTTCAAGAATTTGATCATAATCCAGTCAAAGAGCAAAAAACTGAGGAAATTATAAAAAAAATAAAAGAAGTTAAAAAAAAAAAATTAAAAAATCGTCCACCGATCGTTACTGTTATGGGCCATGTTGATCATGGAAAAACATCAGTATTAGATGTTTTAAGAAAATCAAATATTGTTTCAGGTGAATTTGGAGGTATCACTCAACATATAGGTGCATATCAAATAAATTATAATTCAAATAAAATTACTTTTATTGACACACCTGGTCATGCTGCATTTACAGAAATGAGAGCTAGAGGATCAAAATTAACTGATATAGTCATTTTAGTTGTAGCAGCAGATGATGGAATAAAACCACAAACTGTGGAATCCATAAAACATGCTAAAGCAGCAAATGTTCCAATAGTAGTTGCAATTAATAAATGCGATTTACAAAATGCAGATCCTCAGAAAATAAAAAATCAATTGCTTGAGTATGAATTAATTGCTGAAGAATTGTCAGGAGATACTTTGATAGTTGAGATCTCAACAAAAACAAAACAGAATTTAGATAAATTAATAGAGTCAGTTTTACTTCAGGCTGAATTATTAGATTTAAAAACAGATTATGAGTCAAATGCAACTGGAGCTGTTTTAGAGTCCAAGATTGATGTTGGCAGAGGTCCAATTGTAAATATTATTGTGACTTCTGGCACATTAATAAAAGGTGATTACTTTGTTAGTGGATTAAAATGGGGAAAAGTTAGAGCAATAATTAATGATACTGGAACCAGTGTAAATGAAGCTTATCCCGCTACTCCCGCAGAAGTATTAGGTATTAATGGAGCTGCTAAAGCAGGAGATGATTTTATAGTTTTAGAAAGTGAGAAAGAAGCCAAATCTCTTAGTGATGCTAGAATTCAAGAAAAACAAGAGAGCAATAATCCTTTAACTTTTGTAACACAAGATTCAGCATTTAAAGATAAAACTTCAGAGGAGTTAAATATAATTATTAAATCTGATGTTCATGGCTCATCGGAAGCAATAAAAAATGCTATTTCTCAAATTAAACATGACGAAGTTAAGTCAAAAATAATGCTATCTGATATTGGAATGGTAACTGAAACTGATGTTTTATTAGCCAAGGCATCAAATGCAGTTCTAGTAGCATTTAATGTTAAACCAAGCAAGGAAGCAAAAAAACTTGCTGAACAAGAAAAAATAGCAATTTATTCTTATAACATAATTTATGAAGTATTAGATTTTATTAAAAATAAAATGTCAGGCTTATTAACACCAGATGTTCAAGAAAAAATTATTGGATCAGCTGAAATTCTTGAAATATTTAAAGTTTCAAGAGTTGGCAAAGTCGCTGGATCAAAGGTTATTGAAGGCGAAATATCACAAGATTCAAATGCTCGAGTGATTAGAGATGGTACAATCATATTTAAAGGCAAAATTGAATCTATTTACAGAGAAAAAAATCAAGCAAAGCAAGTTTCTGCTGGCTTAGAATGTGGTATTACAATCAAAGATTTTAATGATTTTCAGAAAAAGGATGTAATTGAAGCTTATAATTCAACGGTAACGGAGAGAAGAATTTAATATTATGAGTAAACTTGGAAAACCTGTTACACAAAGACAATTAAGAGTTGGAGAAATGATAAAGCAAGCCTTAGGGATGATTTTTTTAAGAAGTGAGGCAAAACTGCCCAATCTTGAAACAAGAGAAATTACAGTTACAGAGGTAAGAATGAGTCAAGATCTTAAAACTGCCAAAGCATTTGTATTACCATTAGGAGGAAAAAATTCTCAAGAAGTAATTGAAAAACTAAAAGAATTTTCATTTGTAATTAGAAAAGTATTGTCAAAAAAAATAACTATGAAATTTCTTCCGAAGCTTTTTTTTGTTAAAGATGAATCCTTTGATTATGCTGAAAAAATTGAAAATTTAATAAAACAAACAAATAAATAAATAAGGAAAAATATGACTAAAAATAATAAAGAACTAGCTACTCATGATAAAGATGCTGGATTTTCTGAAGTGCAGATAGTTCAATTAACAGGCAAAATTAAGAATTTATCTGAACATCTGAAAAAGTTTAAAAAAGATAAACACTCATCTGTGGGGTTATTAAAAGCAGTAAATAGAAGAAAAAAATTATTAAACTATTTGAAAAAAAATAAAATAGATTCATATAAAAACGTAATTGAAAAACTAAATTTAAGGAAATAAATGTTTAAAATATCAAGACAAGAAATAGAAGTTGAAGGAAAAAAAATAATTTTAGAAACAGGAAAAATAGCAAGACAAGCAGATGGTGCAATTATTGCTACATGTGGAGAAACAGTAGTAATAGCAACAGCGGTGGGTGAAAAAAAAGTTAATCCTGAAGTTGATTACTTCCCTTTACAAGTAAACTATCAAGAAAAATATTATGCAGCGGGTAAAATTCCAGGAGGATATTTTAAAAGAGAAGCAAGACCAACAGAAGCTGAGACGTTAATTTCGCGATTAATAGACAGACCTATTAGACCCTTGTTTCCAGAAGAATTTAGAAATGAAGTGCAAGTTTTACCAACAGTACTTTCATATGATGGTGTAAATGAACCAGATGTATTATCTATAATTGCATGTTCAGCAGCACTAGCAATATCTGGAATGCCTTTTCAAGGACCAGTTGGAGCTTCAAGAGTTGGTTATATAGATGACAAGTATGTATTAAATCCATCTAAAGAAGAAATTCAAAAATCAAAATTAGATTTAGTAGTTGCTGGAACTAAAGAAGCAGTTTTAATGGTAGAATCAGAAGCTTCAGGTTTATCAGAGAAAGCAATGTTGGATGCAGTCAAATTTGGACATGAAAAATTTGTTCCAGTGATTGAAGCAATTGAAAAGTTAGTAAAAGATTGTGGCAAAGAACAGTGGGTTGTTGAAAAGAAAGATTTA
>Ga0207990_1000460_pt1 | contig 23858 bp, 18 predicted proteins | sample ETNtaG_8_FD_185780 | JGI IMG/M metagenome (GOLD analysis project Ga0207990, IMG submission 185780) | Marine microbial and viral communities from oxygen minimum zone, Eastern Pacific Ocean - ETNP201406SV75 (SPAdes) (version 2) | ecosystem: Environmental > Aquatic > Marine > Oceanic ...
TCGATCACGCAGGCAGAAGCGATGAATCTGGCGTGATGGCAGTTGCTGGCGAAGCGGCCGTCGCCGGATATGCGATACCCGCCCTCCACCGGCTCCGCCTTCATAGGAGGCGTGATAGATGCGGCAAATAGCGCCCGCGGATCATCTCCCAATAGCTCGGCCGCCCCCTGGTCGGGCAGCCGGGAGCAGAAGAACGCCCAGATGAGCGGGTTTGTCAGCGTCCATGCTGCCGCAGGGTCGAACTTCACGGCTTCCTCGATCACCGTGGCCCAGGAGATTGGGTCCACCTCCAGGCCGCCCATGGTTTTGGGAGTCAGCATGGTGAGCAGACCCGAGCTGGACAGGGCGTCCAACGACCCTTGGGGAAGGCGGCGCGATCGCTCGCCCTCCTCCACGTTGGCCTTGAGTGCCGGGCCGATCTTGCGAACGCACTCCAGCAAGCTGGTGTCGATGTCAGTCTTCATTCAATCACCGGGAATAACCCTCCAGGGGCTGGCCTCGAGTTCCCTTGGAAATACGCTCAGACGTGCGTATGATATGCTGCACGGAGTGTACTGATGGGACTCTCCCTAATCAAGTGCCGAGCCTGCGCCGAAGCCCTTTTTGTTTGACCTTTACCGTTTTCACGGGCGATTCGAGCCGGGACGAAACGAGAATACCTGAAGGTGAAAGTCATGGCCTACGAGTTCATCAAGACAGAAAACCGGGACGGCGTCTACATCATTACGATGCACGACCCTCCCACGAGGAACGCCTTGGGTCCGGAAATGGCCAAAGAGGTCTTGGAATGTTTGGACATTTTTGAGGACGACCTGGCGTCCCGGGTGCTGCTGCTCACTGGGAGCGAGCCGTCTTTTTGTTCCGGTGCCAACGTCCGGGTTTTCAACCAACGCATCGAGGACCGGGAGGCTGGCTCGGCTGATGCCGAAGTCAACACGCTGCCCTGGGGCAAAATGGAGAGTCAGTACGCATCTAGGGGGCAGAAGGTGGCCTTTGGCGGAGGCGCCAGCTCGATCCCTCTCAGGATCTACAAGTTGCAAAAACCGTCAATAGCGGCCGTTAATGGACATGCCATAGGTGTGGGAATGGGCGTCGCGTTAGCCTGCGATATCCGTTACACCGCAGAGAAGGCGGTCTTCTCCGAGGCCTTCGCTCGCATGGGGCTGATACCTGGCGACGGAAGTTGCTGGCAATTGCCCCGGCTCATCGGCATGAGCAACACGCTACTGCTGCAATACACCGGTGACCGCATCGACGGGGCGGAGGCTTACCGCTTGGGCATCGCCAGCAAATTGTTCGCCGACGATGAGCTGTTCGACGCATCATTGGAGCTGGCCTCGCGGCTGGCAAAAGGGGCAACTCAGTCTCACGCGCTGACCAAATACCTGGTCCACAAGAGCCTGTCTATGGACTTTGAAGAGTCGTTGGAATTGGCTCTGGTGGCCCAGGAGCAGGTGCGAAAGACCGAGGACCACAAGGAGGCCGTACAGGCGTTCTTGGAGAAGCGGCCGGCTGATTTGAGGGGGCGGTAGAGGTTTTGGCCCATCGTTCTCGTACAAGCGAGTTGGATTAGTTGATAAGCATCGGCCCCACCCTAACCCTCCGCCGTGCGCGGGAGAGGGAACTGGATTTGGTTGGTCCAAATTTACCGGAGTCAAGAATGGTCACGGGAGACTATTGACTCTGGTCGTGGGCAGGCATATAATCGAACCTCGCACAGGGGAATGGCGTCTCGCTTAATGATGATACTTTTCTGAAATAAGCTGAACTAATGGGATACCTGGACGGCGGTTCGGGGGAAACCCCTGGCCGTCGTTTCTCATGTGTGGCACATTAACAAGAGAATAAGAAACTGCAATTAGTCCTGCGTAACTAACGTAGTAATCGCGTCTCGTAGCAATACGTGACGTGTAGATACGTTCACGAATCGTAAAAAATGCGTTGCGTAGCAATACGTGACAAAAATATACGCTCGAAAAGAAAGATGCCCGCACAAGGTTCGAAGTTCCTTGCGTGGGTCAAGTTATTAAGGGCTTACGGTGGATGCCTTGGCACCAAAAGCCGATGAAGGGCGCGGTAAGGCTGCGTTAAGCCTCGATGAGCCGTCTAACGGGCATAGTCGGGGATACCCGAATGGGGAAACCCTATCCGGTGTTGAGTCGGATAATCCTCTCTTTCGAGAGAGGAGGGCAAGTGGGGGAACTGAAACATCTAAGTACCCCGAGGAAAGTAAATCAACCGAGATTCCCTTAGTAGTGGCGAACGAACGGGGATCAGCCTAAACCAGTATGACTTAGTGGTATAAGGGCCTATGTCGTATTGGGGTTGCAGGGATTGCCTAGAGCCCCCTTATGAGGCTCGAAGGAGTTACAAATCTTATCTCTAGTCGAAGGATCCTGGGAAGGACCGCCACAGAGGGTGACAGCCCCGTAGGCGAAAGGGATGAGACTCCTGGCGTATTACCTAAGTACCACGGGGCACGGGAAACCTTGTGGGAATCTGGGGGGACCACCCTCCAAGGCTAAATACTTTTGGTGACCGATAGCGTACCAGTACCGTGAGGGAAAGGTGAAAAGAACCCCTAGCGGGGAGTGAAATAGATCTGAAACCGTAAGCCTACAGAAGGTCGTAGTCCTGACTTCGGTCGGGATGGCGGCGTGCCTATTGAAGAATGATCCGGGGACTTAATGTATGGAGCAAGGTTAAGGAACTGTAGTTCCGGAGCCGTAGCGAAAGCGAGTCTGAATAGGGCGCCAAGTTCCATGTATTAGACTCGAAACCGGGTGAGCTACCCATGGCCAGGTTGAAGGTCCGGTAACACGGACTGGAGGACCGAACTCGTGGCTAGTACAAAAGCTTGGGATGAGCTGTGGGTAGAGGTGAAATGCCAATCGAACTCGGAAATAGCTAGTTCTCCTCGAAATGCATTTAGGTGCAGCCTCGATCTATAGGTGGACGGAGGTAGGGCACTGAATGGGCTAGGGGGCGTGAGCTTACCAAACCCAATCAAACCACCAATGCCGTTTATCCGTTAATCGGGAGTGAGACCGGCACAGATAAGTGCGTCGGTCGAAAGGGAAACAGCCCAGACCACCGGCTAAGGCCCCTAAGAATTGACTAAGTGGGAAAGGAAGTTAGGTTCCAAAAACAACCAGGAGGTTGGCTTAGAAGCAGCCATCCTTTAAAGAGTGCGTAATAGCTCACTGGTCGAGGGATCTGGCGCCGAAAATGTAACGGGGCTTAAGTCAATCGCCGAAGCCGTGGATGTATAAGTACAAGGATGAAATCTTCGTAACTCAAGGCGGACCCAATGGTGGAAGTCTTTCCCTTCGGGGTTTGATGGAAGCCTGCGGTGAAACCGGCGGAAACGAAGCCGGACTTTTTGGTTATTGCTTATGCGTGGTAGAGGAGCGTTCCTCGGGCGGTGAAGGTTAATCGTGAGGTTAGCTGGAGCGCGGGGAAGTGAGAATCCCGGAATGAGTAGCGTAAACTAGGGTGAAAATCCCTGGCGCCGAAAGCCCAAGGTTTCCTACGCAATGCTTGTCAGCGTAGGGTTAGTCGGTCCTAAGCCGTAGGCAAGAGCCGAAGGCGATGGACAGCAGGTTAATATTCCTGCACTGCCGTATTTTCGCTTAAAACCAAGGAGGGATGCAGGAGGGTAGGTGGAGCATGCCTATTGGACATGGTGTGTCCTCTTTCGTAGGCGAGTCGGGGCAGGTAAATCCACTCCGACGTTAAGCTGAGGATTGAGGGAACTGAAGCCTTCGGGCTTACGGAACTCTGCTGACCCCATACTGACGAGAAAAGCTTCGTGGTTATGGGAATATGGCAACCGTACCGCAAACCGCCACTGGTGGGCTAGGATAAAAGTCCTAAGGCGTTCGAGCGAACCTTCGTTAAGGAACTAGACAAAAGAGCCCTGTAACTTTGGGAGAAAGGGCCCCCCGGGAGGTGCAACCACTTGCTGGTGAAGCGTTTTGGGGGCGCAGATAAGAAGGCCGGGCGACTGTTTAACAAAAACACAGGTCTGTGCTAAGGGGAAACCCTACGTATACAGGCTGACGCCTGCCCAGTGCCGGAAGGTTAAGGGGAAGAGTGAGAGCTTTGAACTGAAGCCCCGGTGAACGGCGGCCGTAACTCTAACGGTCTACCAAGTACCAACAAGGATCAGAGGACTTGTTCTCTGGATCAGCGTTGGTCGACTTAAGGCCGTTGTAAAATTTGGCTATATGCTGGAAACTCCGAGTATCCGGCGCTACCGGCTGGTTTAATCTGAATCAGAAGGTGACAATGCGTCCGGTGCGGACAATCAGCAGGAAAGACCTTGGAGAAGAAACTCCGGTCCGTCCAAGGATCGAAGTGGACCTCCTCGGAATCCTCAGAGACTATACGCCAGACCCTTGTCGGAACCAGTGGGAAGATATAGTCCGATCTATGTGGCGACATATAGAGGTCGGCAGAAATGACCGGCCCCGTCAACTTAACTTGAGCGTTTCGGCGCTTAGACTTAGTTTGATGAGTAACAAATTGCCTAAGGTAGCGAAGTCCCTTGTCGGGTAAGTTCCGACCCGCATGAATGGTTGAACGACTTGGCCATTGTCTCGACGAAGGGCTCGGTGAAATTACGGTGCCCGTGAAGACGCGGGCGACCTGCGGCAGGACAAAAAGACCCCGTGGAGCTTTACTGTAGCCTGGTATTGGTCTGGAAACTGTCATGTGTAGGATAGGTGGGAGACTTTGAAGTTGCGACGCCAGTCGCGATGGAGTCGTCCTTGAAATACCACCCTTGGCTGTTTTTGGTTCTAACCTCAGCAAAACTGGGGGACAGTGCCTGGTGGGCAGTTTAACTGGGGCGGTTGCCTCCGAAAAGGTAACGGAGGCGTCCAAAGGTTCCCTCAGGACGGATGGAAATCGTCCTTAGAACGCATTGGCATAAGGGAGCTTGACTGCAAGACCTACAAGTCGAGCAGGGACGAAAGTCGGGCAAAGTGATCCTACGGCACCGTGTGGAAGGGCCGTGGCTTATCGGATAAAAGCTACCCCGGGGATAACAGGCTTATCTCGCCCAAGAGTTCACATCGACGGCGAGGTTTGGCACCTCGATGTCGGCTCGTCCCATCCTGGGGCTGAAGGCGGTCCCAAGGGTCCGGCTGTTCGCCGGTTAAAGGGGTACGTGAGTTGGGTTCAGAACGTCGTGAGACAGTTCGGTCTCTATCCGCCGTGGGCGCAGGAGGCTTGAGGGAACCTCTTCCTAGTACGAGAGGACCGGAAGGGATAGACCTATGGTGTGCCAGTTGTTCCGCCAGGAGCAGCGCTGGGTAGCCATGTCTAGTATTGATAAGCGCTGAAGGCATCTAAGCGCGAAGCTGCCCCCAAGATGAGGCCTCCCTTCCCTATTAAGTTAGGGAGTAAGACTGCAGAGAGACTATCTGCTTGATAGGCCGGATGTGTAAGGATGGCAACATCTTCAGCATACCGGTACTAACCGGTCGAGAGGCTTGACCCACGCAACGAATTTCTAACCTGAGTAGACTGGCTACGGCCACCTCTCAGTGTGTAAGCATCTTCTTTTCACAAAAGACTATTACAGTTTCTATTTCTCTGAGCTACCAATAAACAGCAACCAGCCGTCAGCTCGCTGACAGTTGACCTCTGTATACTGGAAGCTCGTAACGTCGCGGGGTGGAGCAGTGGCAGCTCGTCGGGCTCATAACCCGAAGGTCGTTGGTTCGAGTCCAACCCCCGCTACCAAAATCGCAAACTAAAGGGCCCCCGGATCATTCCGGGGGCCCTTTAGTATTTAGATTTCGCGTTTGGCATCAGCTTGCTGTGATAAGATCCCAGGAAGCCGAGGCATACTTGAATGTAAGGTAATTGATGCGGGCCAAGCTTCAATTTGGCTGGGTTTTCATCGCTCTGGCGGTTGTGGCGCTGGTGGTGGCTTGTGGGTCTGATGATCCTGGGAAAAACGATAGCACGCCCAATCTTTCGGTGGTCCAGGATGATACAGCACCTATCGATGCCGCCAAATCCGAATTGATATACCGAGAGGCTGTGACCGCCGTCCGAAACCGGGAAGCGGAGACCGGCGAATATTTCTATATGGAGGAAGATATTCTATTCGTCGAACAATCTCTGGGGCTGAACCCTGGATATCTCAAAGCGTTGGAGGTTCTGGCCTGGGTTTACAGTACCTATTCAGCATATTTGAACGACGACGCGGCCCACAAGACCGCCTTGAAGTATGCTCAGGAATTGTTCAGAGAAAATAGGGAGATAGATGTGGCTGCGTACGAGATACTGGGCGCTGCTTACTACGCGAACGGGAATCTTGCCCTAGGGACTCAGTTTTTTGACGAAGCTATTTAGAGGGCGTCTACCGACGAAGTGGCCGAGTTGTTCAGACAGGAAAAGAAGAATTTGTTGGAGATGCACAAGGCTAAACTGGGGCAACCGCCAATATCGCAGTAACGGTCATACCGCGAGGCGAACTGGCGAACGGCTACGGCCACCGGATGTTTCGCCTTGGTTTCCATAATGAAGCCGGGGCTTTGAATGGGGTGGCAGTAAACTGGTCGGGCCGACTGGATTGTATCAACCCAGGTCTGCGGCCGAGCGCACCGAGGAAGGTGAAAACGAAAGCAGGAAGATTCCCTGTTTGTCTGTAGATGGTGTCGAATCCTTCGCATATACCTAAAGATTAAGATTGTGATGCCGGCGGAGAAGGGGAAAGGATCACACTCGCCAGAACGCAGGACCAACCCCTCGAATCTGACTGTTCCTGGCCCCGGACGAGAAGAATCTGAATGACCTTGAATTGGTCTTCTATCATCTTTGGAATAGTATTTCTGATGCCGCTCTGGGCACATTACGTATTGAATAACATCGAGATCGAAGAAGATATTCGCCACCGCGTTGTTCTGAAATAACGCGTTACGGTTTCCTTCCTGCCGGATCGGTACCCTGTCCCGGGCTAACCCATTGTGCGCCGTTTGAATACTGTCTTGGCCGACGTGAAGAGTATACTTGGGAGCCCGATCGGAACTAATGAACCTAGATGGGAGACTGATACACGATGATCGAGATGACCCACGAGATGAAGGAGTTGGTGGATCGTAATCACTCCGACGGCTGGGACTGCACCGTGGGGACCGTGGACAAGGACGGTCAGCCGCAGTTGAGCCTAAAGGGCAGCGTTATGGTCTATGACTCCGAGACCCTGGCTTATTGGGAACGGGCAAAACGCACGGCCTTGGACAACGTTGCCACCAACCCCAAGGTGACGGTGCTCTATAACAACATGACGGACCGCATCCGGTGGCGCTTCTACGGGAATGCCGAGGTCCACGAGGCGGGCGCCATTCGGGATGATGTCATGTCGCGCACGGTAGAGGCCGAACTTGAGCGAGACCCGGAGCGAACAGGCGTGGCCGTGCTGATCAAAGTGAACAAGATAGCCGAGCTATCCGGTACCGTGCTGCAGGAGCGGTAGGGTCTAACAGCCTACTGCAGGCCTCCTGGGAACAACAATCAAGAGGAGAAAAAGATGGATGAGATACTCGCATTGGAAGACCGGCGCATAGAGGCTATGGTAAAAGGCGATGTCCGGGCGCTGGGAGAGATCTTGGCCGACGACCTGATCTACACCCATACAACAGCCAGACTGGACACCAAAGCCAGCTTCATCGACGCGGTTAAGACAGGCAAAAGCAACTATAAATCCGTGGACCGGAAAGATGTCGAGGTCCGGAGTTTGGGAGACACGGCTGTGGTCACCGGACACGCCAAGTTCCACGTCGGCGACAACAAGTTTGAAGCCAGGTTCATTGATGTGTACGCCAAACGAAACGGCGCTTGGCAGATGGTCGCGTGGCAGTCCACCAGGGTGCCGGATTAGGCGAGCTATCAGCTTTCAGCGGTCAGCTAATTGAGGGACATAGGTCATGAAACATAGCAGCGAACGTATGCTGACGACTCATACCGGCAGCCTGGCCAGGCCCCTGGACCTGATTCAGGCCATGCAGTTGAAGGAGCGAGGTCAAGAGTATGACACCGAAGTCTACTCCGGGTTGGTTCGCGATGCCGTGGCCGATGTGGTCAACCGGCAGGTGGAAGCCGGCGTGGACATCATCTGTGACGGAGAACAAGGCAAACCTAGTTTCCTGGCCTATGTGAAAGACCGCCTTTCGGGTTTTGAGTCCAGGGAGGCTGCTCTGGGAGAAGACCCATCGAAGGGCTCCAGGGAGACCATCGCCTTTCCCGAGTTCTACGAATGGAACGCCAGGACTCGCTCCGGCATCGTGGCGCCCCGCACGGCCACCATCTGTAGCGGTCCCGTCGCTTACGTCGGACAGCAGGCGCTTCAATCCGACATAGCCAACTTGAAAGCCGCGCTACAAGGCAAGAACCCGGAAGAGGTGTTCATGCCGGCCATCTCACCGTCGGACATAGAGGGAAGGCAGGAGAACGAGTACTACTCCAGCGAAGAGGAGTACCTCTACGCCATAGCCAACGCCATGAGCGAGGAGTACCGGGCGATCGTGGATGCAGGGTTCTTGCTCCAAATCGATGACCCACGACTGGTGACCTATTAGGTGGCCAATCCACAGGCCAGCGTCCAGGACTGTCGCCGGTGGGCGGAGGTGCGGGTCGAGGCCGTCAACCATGCTCTCAAAGGGATCCCTGAGGACAAGATTCGGTTTCACACCTGCTACGGGATCAATATTGGGCCAAGAGTGCATGAGATGGCCCTGAAGAATATCGTGGATATCATGCTTCGGGTCAACGCTGGGGCCTACTCGTTCGAGGCTGCCAACCCGGCCCATGAGCACGAATGGAAGGTCTGGGAGACCGCTGACTTGCCCGACGGCAAGGTTTTGATCCCCGGTGTAATCTCCCATTCCACCAACGTGGTCGAGCACCCAGAACTGGTGGCCCAGCGGCTGGTCAGGTACGCCAACATAGTCGGCCGTGAGAACGTTATCGGCGGCAGCGACTGCGGCTTCTCATCTTTCGCCAGCACCGAACCGGAGATCCACCCCACCGTGGTCTGGGCCAAGGTTGAATCCGTAGCCAGGGGAGCCAGGCTGGCGTCGCGGGAGCTTTTTAGCTAAGAGCGGTCAGCGGTAAGCCGTCAGGGAATACGAAAGAGCCCGTCCTTCCGCAAAAGGACGGGCTCTTTGAATAGCGTAAAACTGACTGCTGATCGCTGTTAGCTAACCGTCGGCAACCCTTCGTCGCGGCGGACGTCGTTGATTATTTGAAGGATCCGCTGCTCTATGGGCGGGTATTCCAGTTCGAACTCACCCATCAGGCGGCTGTTGTTGGTCAGGTAGTTGCCCGAGTCTTCCTTGCCGCCCTGGTTGTCGAAGTTGATCTGGGCGTCGGGAAGGAACTTCTTCACGATGGCCGCCAAATCGCCCAGGCTGATGGGGTAGCCGCCGGAGTTGTAGATCTCGTGGTGGCTCTTGTCCACCATGGTCACCCGCACAAAGGCCTCCGCGATGTCATCGACATGCACCGGCAGGCGCATAAGTCCGGCCTGGGGGAAGCTAACGGCCTCCCCGGCTGCCGGCAGAGTCACACACCGTACGTGATCGGTTGAGCCGCGCACTTTGTCGGGCCCGGTCACGTTGGCGGGGCGGATGCCAGTGATGGACATACCGTAGACCGCGTTGAACTGCTGAGCCTGGAACTCGTTGAACCGTTTGTGCATGGCGTACTGGCTGGTACCGTGCATCGGCTCATCTTCGTTGATCGCCCGGTCGCCGAAGTTGGACTGCTGCCCGCTGACGGCGATGGAGCTGGCGTAGGTCACCCGGTTCACGCCGCAGATGCGGGCCGCCTCAAATGAATTGTCCATGCCGAGGATGTTCAGCTTCATGGTGAAGTGGGGGGTGTCGTCGCCGCTGCCCAGCAGATAGGCCAGGTTCATGATTCGGTCCGGCTTAGCATGCATGATAGCCGTCACCACGTCCTGGAACTGCATGATGTCGCCGCGCATGACTTCGACCTGGTCGCCGAACTCGCTGAAGTCCGCTGCTCCAGGGTTGATGTCCATCACGACGACCTTCTCGCCGCGCTGGACCAACCTGGGAACAGCCCTTTTCCCGATAAAGCCGGTGCCGCCCAATACTAAGGTTGTCATCGATCGCTCCTGATTAATATCGGCCCCACATTTGATCAGCGCTCAGGTGAATCACGTTCAGGCCGAGGTTCCTCGCCACACGCCACACACATGCCAAGATGATTGGCTCTAGGAGATGGATTGTCAAGCAAGGCCGTGGCAAAAAAGACCCGGCCTTCTACGGAGGGCCGGGTCTTGGACATCGAAGATACACTAGGAGATACCGAAATCTCCAGTCTCATAATCAAGAATGGCGCCGGGTTACTGCTTCTTTGCGGCCGCGTGATCTAGGTGCATGACGATTGCCAGCAAGGCGGCGACGATCCCTCCGGTGAACCAACCCGATGCGCCCAATTTCCAGGTGGTGCTGCTATCAAACCCTATGATTGATCCGATGATCCCGCAAGCCGCGCCCAATCTGCCCAGCCAGATTCTCCATTCATCCATCATCTATTCCCAGTGGAGTCCGCGTTCAACCACGCGTGTTTTAAATACAGGTCGATTCAGGTTGACTCTAATCGCAATGTTTTCGGCCTGTCGACGCGCCGGTGTTACGAATTGTCGAGAAGCTGGCGCTCGAGATTCTTCAGACCGACTTGACCAACACACTTCAGGGCCGTAAATTGCTAGGCAATCACGCTGCTTGGTGCAGATTACTAACCGACTGGGAACAACCGGGAGATAATGTGTCGATGTCCTTGGCAGGAAAAGTAGCGATCGTAACCGGGGCCAGCCGCGGTATAGGCAAAGCCATGGCTCTGGGCCTGGCGGCTGAGGGCGCCCACGTGGTTGTGGCCGCCCGTTCGGAGGAGTCAAGGCCCATGCTGCCGGGTACCATTCACTCGACCGTGGGTGAGATAGAAGACGCCGGCGGCAAGGCGTTGGCCGTGCCCACCAACGTGCGGGAAGAGGACAGCATCCGTCACCTGGTGGACCGCACGCTGGACGAGTATGGGGCGGTGGACGTGCTGATCAACAACGCGGCAATCGGCAGCTACACGCCCTTCTTGGAGATGACGGTCAAGGAATGGGACCTGGTCATGTCCATCGACCTTCGCGCGCCATTCATCGCCTGCAAAGCGGTCGCCCCAATCATGATCGAGCAGGGCGGCGGCAGCATCATCAACATCTCATCCCATGCCGCGACCAACATCTTTTCGTCCACACTGTCAGCTGACAGTGAAGAGATCGCCCTCATCGGCCAGAATTACGGCGCGGCCAAGGTGGGGCTGGAGCGGTTCACCTGGGGTCTGGCCCTGGAACTCGGTCCCCACAATATAGCCGTAAACGTGCTGAAACCCCTGCGTCCGGTGGTCACGGAGGGCTTCCTGGCCCAACGCCCCGACGCCGACGTCTCAACCTGGGCCAGTCCCAACGACATGGTCAAAGCCGCCAAGTACCTATCGCAACAGGACGCCAAGGGGCTTACGGGGACGGTGGTTACGGCGGAGGAATTGGTGCGTAGGTTGGGGTTGTAGTTCCCCCAGCCGCTGTTTACCGGTGGAGGTCAGATTGAACACCCGAGACCAGGTTTACGAGAGCATAGGCGTTGGTTACGCGGTCGCCCGCCGTCCGGACCCACGCATTCACCGACTGATCGTTGGCGCCTTGGGCAATGCCCGAACCGTGTTGAACGTGGACGCGGACGCAGGCAATTACGAATCTTCAGAGCGAAGTGTGGTCGCGGTCGAACCAATCCTTAAGATGATCGCTCAGCACAAAACCGGGGCCGGTCGTTGCCGTGCGAGGGGTGGCGGAAGCCCTGCCTTTCCGTGACCAAAGCTTTGACGCCGCTCTGGGTACCTTCACTCTCCACCATTGGACCGACGTCTCATCAGGGTTGCAGGAGATTCGCCGGGTGGCGAAGCGGCAGGTGATTCTGCTGTTTGAACCGGCCGAGTCCCTAAAATTCTGGTCGGTGGAGTATTTCCCGGAGTTTTGGCGCTGCCCTCGGAGACCGGAGCTCCGGGAATTGATGATGTGCAGTCGGTCCTGGAGGTGCGGAGCGTCAATCCAGTACCTGTGCCGTCCGACTCCATCGACGGGTTCGCCGGAGCTTATCGGCGGCGGCCCGAGGCTTGCCTGGACCCAGTGGTACGGGCGGGAATCCCCAGCCTGGTCCTGCTTTCGCCGGAGGATGCTGAACGGGGAGCAAAGCGGTTGCGAGATGACCTGGAATCGGGAGAATGGGACGCCCGGTTCGGCTTCTTGAGAGAGTTGCCGTAGTTCGACTTGGGATACAGGTTGGTAGTCGCCGACTAGCCCACATCAATCGGCGACGAAGCGGATTGAAGATAATTTGACCGGGCAGTAATCTGAGGGAGGGGTAGTAGTGACACCCCAAGTTTACAGAGGTCCAAAAAAATGTTGAAGTATTACTTCAGTTCTGACGATGAGCCGTTCGAATCGCCAACGAATGATGGTATTGGGAGTGTGTCTGGATTATTGTAAGGACTCAATGAACAAGGAGTCCCAGTAGATCAGATAGACGTTGCCAAGCTGACTGAGAGGGAACCGGCTGATGCACATTTAGATGCAGTCGAAGTGTTTGTCTTAAGAAATATAAGATTCGGCAAGTTTTGGGAGCAGAAGGCTAAGCGGCACGCTTTTCGAGAAACAGGTGTCCGCACTGACCCTTAGGAATCTCGAAACCCGCCATCTCGAAGCGGTATACCCGCATCAAGGGCCCGGAAAAATCGCGTCGATCGCGACGTTTCTTCGGGTGTATGTTGATCAATTATCTAAAAATACTCGAAAATAATCTCGGTTGTTCAGGCGGTTTATACCCGTCGTTCAAAGACAAGAACTAGCGAATCAGGAGAGGACATGGACTTCGCATTCACACCAGAACAATCTGAACTGCAGCAGCGGGTGCGGCGGTTGGCTGAAGAGAAGATCGCGCCCATCGCTGAAGAAGCAGATGAGTCGCCGACGGTCCATGCCGGGCTGATGGCCATCTTGGCCAATGACGGGTTATTCCAGTACTGCGTGCCCAAAGAATACGGCGGGGTTGGCGTGCGGGTGATGGACCTCTGCATCATCCGGGAGGAGCTGGCCCGGGTGTCGGTCCAGGCTGATACCAACTTCATCATGCAGGGCTTGGGCAGCTACCCGATCACCCTGGGCGGCACCGACGAGCAGAAAACCAAGTACCTGCCGCCCATCGCCAGGGGGGAGAGCATCGCCGCCTTTGCGTTGACCGAACCCCACGCCGGCTCCGATGTTCTAAGCATGAAGACCGAGGCGCATCTGGACGGCGACGATTGGGTGTTGAACGGCGAGAAGAAATTCATCAGCCAGGCGGGCGACGCCAGCACCTACACGGTCTTCGCCAAGACAGACCCCGGTGAGGGCAGCCGGAGCTTGTCGGTATTCATAGTCGAGGCTGGGACGGCGGGTTTCGACGATTCCAAGCGCATGGACCTGATGGCGGCCCATCCCATCGGCGAACCGCGCTGGAACGACTGCCATGTCCCCCAGGAGAACCTGATCGGCGAGCGGGGGCGGGGGCTGCGTCTGGCGCTGGGAACCCTGGACACCTTCCGCACCACGGTGGCTGCGGCGGCCATCGGCATGGGACAAGCAGCCTTTGAAGCGTCGTTGGACTACGCCAAGAACCGCGAGATGTTTGGCCAGAACTTGTCGGATTTCCAAGCTACCCAGTTCAAGCTGGCCGATATGGCGGTGTCGCTGGACGCGGCCCGGCTGCTGGCCCACCGGGCAGCCTGGCTCAAGGACTCTGGTCAAGAGTCAATCATCAAGGAAGCGTCATTCGCCAAGCTCTTTGGCACCGAGGCCGCCAGCCGCATCATCAACGAGGCGGTACAGATCCACGGTGGGGCGGGACTGGAGAAAGGCAACCGGGTGGAACGGCTCTACCGCGAGGTCCGGGCCCTGACCATCTATGAGGGCACATCCGAGATACAGCGGCAGACCATCGCCCGGCAGTTGCTGCGAGATTAACGATAGGCACCGTAAAAAATAAATTCGGTTGTTGTCTGGGGTTTCTGGGGTCTGGGCTGTGGCTCTTCTTCACGCTGATGTGGTTCTTCACAGGGACGACGCGATTCCCGTGGGCAAATGGGAGTTTGTCTGGCGGTTCTTAATGGGGCCGATCAACTTTGCCTTCTGACGTGAGTCGCGGCATCCCAGCAGGCTGACAGGCATCCAAGAATGTGCGCTTAAGGACCAAGTAGGTGCCTGTTAAGGAGAAACGATATGTTGAACGATCCGGACGTGGCATCAGCATTGGCTGACTTCGAGCGTAACCAGGTTATCTCCAGGATATGGAGTGGCGACCACACCGTTTGGAAGCCGGACCCCACCGAGATCAAGGATCGTCTGGAATGGCTCACGGTCACCGACTTCATGCGTGAACAAGCGCCGATGCTCGAGGCCTTCGCGAAAGAAGTGAAAGACGAAGGTTTCAAGCATTTTGTTCTGTTGGGGATGGGCGGCAGCAGCCTGGGCCCAGAAGTGCTGCGCCAGACCTTCGGCAGCGCTCCCGGCTACCCCGAGCTCATCGTGCTGGACTCGACAATCCCTGCCTGGATAAGGTCGGTTGCCGGGGCCATCGACCCGGCGCAAACCCTTTTTCTGGTCTCATCCAAGTCCGGCTCAACCACCGAGCTTAACATGTTTTATGCCTACTTCCGGAACCTGGTGGAGCAGGCTGTCGGCAAAGATAACGCCGGGCGGCACTTCATCGCCGTCACCGACCCTGGCTCTTCACTGGCCAGGTTGGGCGAGGAGCAGGGGTTCCGGCGGGTATTTCTGAACCCCACCGACCTGGGGGGGCGCTACTCAGTGCTGTCTTATTTCGGGCTGGTACCAGCGGCCGTCATTGGGTTGGACGTTTTGAAACTCATCGACCGGGCGGACCGGATGCGAGCAGAGACCAAACCGGAAGTGCCGTTGGCTGACAACCCCGGCGCCTGGTTGGGGGCGGCGATGGGCGTCCTCTCCGAGAAAGGGCAGGACAAGCTCACCCTAGTTACTTCTCCCGCCATCAGCGGCTTTGGCCTGTGGGTGGAGCAGCTCATCGCGGAGAGCACCGGCAAGGAAGGGCTCGGCATCGTACCAGTAGCTGGAGAGCCGGTGGATTCTCCGGGCAACTACGGCAAAGACCGGTTCTTCGTCTACCTGCGGCTGGACGACGACGACAACGCCCAGAGCGACGCAGCCATCAAAGAGATAGAGGCTTCGGGCCAGCCGGTGGTGCGCTTGGACCTGTCGGATGCCTACGACGTGGGCGCAGAGTTCTTCCGCTGGGAGATGGCGACTGCCGTTGCCGGGTCGGTGCTTGGGATAAACCCATTCGACCAGCCTAACGTGCAGGCAGCCAAAGACATGACAGAAAGCGTGCTGGGGCAGTTTGACGCCTCGGGGAAACTGACGGCCATGGAGGATTCAGCCTCCATCGGCACGCTGCTGGAGCAGGCGTCGGCTGGCGACTACCTGGTGATCATGGCCTACATCCCGCAATCGTCAGAAGTCGACACTGCTTTGGATGACCTGCGCCGGCGGGTGACCGAGCAATACGGCATCGCTACAACCATGGGGTACGGCCCCCGGTTCCTACACTCCACCGGGCAGCTACACAAGGGCGGCCCTGGCACCGGCCTGTTCCTGCAGATCACGGCGGAGCATGTTCAGGACCTGGATATCCCGGGCACGCCGTTCACCTTTGGAGTGCTGGCCGACGCTCAGGCCCTGGGAGACCTGCAGGCTTTGCGGGCTTCGGGACGCCGGGCCGTCAGGGTTGATGCTGGCGCAAACCCGGAGCAGGCCATACGCAAGATGGCAGACGATCTGGCGTAACTGCATTAACAAAAAAGAGGGCGTCCCGATACGTCGGGACGCCCTCTTTGCTTACCACGTTTGTCTGAGTTAGTCGATGTCCATGAACACTGTGTTGGTGTCGGTCGAGGATAGGCGGCGGCCGATCACCGCTTGGTACTCGGGAGAGTGGTAGAACTTGCGGGACTGTTTTAGCACTTTCGAATTCCAAAACGACCATGCTAGCAGGAGACCAGTTTCCGTCTCCAGCGTCTATCTTGGTGCTAAACTACCCGTCCGCCGCCGTATTGGCCCACGATAGAGCCCGTTGCGCTTTGGTAGGCTCCGAAGGCGTCCGCATCGATAATCTCTTTCGGTTGGCCGATTATGTATCCGGGTATTTTCTGTCTTCCTTGGTTCGATTAGGTATACAGCTCCATATTGTATGCCGCCTACACCTCTAACGGTGTGTCCTCGAGGTTGGCCCACTCACCCATGGAACCGTCGTAGTTCTTGGTGTTGGTGAAGCCGACCAATTGCATGACGAACAAACTGTTCGCCGCTCGAATCCCGCCCTGTCAATAAGTGTAGACATTCTTATCGGGAGTGATACCGTGCTCTGTCAGTATGCGGCGAATCTCGGCCGCCGGTTTGAATTCGTTGGTCTCCGAGTCCATGAGGTTGAACCACTCCAGGTGGACAGCCCCGGGAACGTGGCCGACGCGCTTGTTGCCACGACTGTTGCTGCCGTCCCATTCGCCGTCGCTGCGCACGTCCCAGATGACAGAGTCCCCGACCTGGCAGGCTTGCTTTAACTCGTCGACTTTCACAAGCTTGGAGTCGTCGCGCTTCGGGGTGAAGGTGACCGACTTGGGAGCGGCCCGCCCGAAGTCCACGGCTCCGCCGTTGGTGACCCAGGCCCGCCATCCGCCATTGAGTATCTTGACGTCGGTGTGGCCGTAAGTGTTCAGGGCCCACCAAAGACGGGCGGCGGTCAGGCTGCGGGAGTGGTCATAGGCGATGACCGTTGTGTCGTCGCCTATGCTCAGGCCCTCGCACATAGCCTTGAACTGCGCGGGCTGCATCAGGAACAACCGGCCCGAGTCGGGGTCTTTCTCGTAGTTGTCGGGCACCAAGACCGCGCCGGGGATGTGGCCCCGGGCGAAGGCGGCATCGACTTCGCAGTCGACGATCACCACGTTGCCGTCGCCTTTGTGGGCGTCAACCCAAGCGACGTCCACTAAAAATTCAGGGTGTGTATAACCCTCAGTTGCCATGATTCCTCCTAGGCCCCTTCGGCCTGGCAGTTACGGTCACGTAATTTAGCCAGCAAATTGTAGGTTATGTCGTTTTGCTGGTCAATACTGGTCAGGTGCAGGCGCAGGTGCAGTTCACGAGGCTACACCCGCCTTGCCGCGATACTAAGGGGCAGTTAGAATAGGGCGACCCATAATCAACACTGGCGGACCCGCGCTGTCTGTCGCACCGGAGTCTCCACGATCCATGAAATTCGGCATGTTTGTGCTTCCTTCCTGGCCTCAGCGAGACCCCTCCCACCAGGGCCGGATATTCCACGAGATGGTCGAACAGATCCAGTACGCAGAGGAGTTGGGATTCGAGTCCGTATGGTTGGCTGAACACCATTTCACTCGCTTCGGAATTGTCCCTTCAGCCCTGCCGCTGGCCACTTACGTGGCCGGCCGAACCAAGAATATTCGCATCGGTACCGGGGTGAGCGTGCTCAACTTCCACGACCCGGTTTTCATGGCGGAAGAGACGGCCATGATGGACCTGCTGAGCGACGGCCGCCTGGACTTTGGCATCGGCCGCGGCCAGGTGGTCTACGAATACGCCAACTTCAAGGTGGACTATGAGACTAGGACCCAACGGTTCAACGAGATCGTCGACATCATCTTAGGGCTCTGGGGCACCCCAGGTTTCACCTACCACGGCGACCACTACCAGGTGGACGACCTGACCATCGCGCCCACTCCCATCCAGAAGCCCCATCCGCCCTTGTACCTGGCGGTCTCACGGACACCCGGCACCATCGACGACGCCGTGTCTCGCGGCCTGCCCATCCTAACCAGCGCCAACACCCCGGACGAAGACGTGCTGGGCCTACGCGACCTGTATGCTGCTAGGTGCGCAGAGGCCGGCGTAGAACCCCAGTGGGCCGACATGCCGTTCTTCCGGGTTACTTACGTCGCCGAAGACCAGAAAACCGCTGAGAAGGACCCTCAAGAAGCCATGGACTGGGTCGCCGACCTGAACGGATACCGCCGCACTCTCAAAGGAGGCAGCGAGATCTACGCGGACCTGGATAACTGGAAGAAGACCCGGCCAGAAGACCCGCCAAGTTATGAGCTGCGGCTGAAATCCACCGCCTATTTCGGGACTCCGGAGCACGTGGTGGAACGCATCAAAGGCCTGCGCGACCAACACAATGTGCAGTACTATACTGCGCACTTTTCATACGGTAGCATCGAGCACGATAAAGTAATGCGTTCGATGAAGTTATTCGCCGAAGAGGTCATGCCGAAAGTTCGATAGCTGTCAGCGCTCTGCGCTCAGCGAGCAAGGGAAATCGACGCCCTATGGGCGTAAAAAATAGCTGACGGCTGAATGCTGACAGCTGAGGAGCTCGAAATGGTCCAACAAGGACAGATCGACCATCTACTTCAGGAGACCGGCCAGATTATGCCGCCTCTGGGCCTGGTGCAACAGGCTTTCCTCCAAGACCACGCCGCCGCCTACAAGGACTCCGTGGATAACCCGGAGGCGTTCTGGGAACGAGTGGCCAAAGAGCTGGACTGGTTCAAGCCTTGGAACCAGGTCTTTGAATGGACCTACCCGACCTTCAAGTGGTTCCTGGGCGGCAAGTGCAACATCACCGCCAACGCCCTGGACCGGCACCTGACCAACGGCAATAAGAACAAAGCTGCGTTCATCTTTCTGGGCGAGGATGGCTCGGAGCGGGTTTTCACTTATGGCCGCCTTGCCCAGATGGTCAACCGGTTCGCCAACGGCCTGAAGTCGTTGGGCGTGAAGAAGGGCGATCGGGTGGTCATCTACATGCCCCTCTCGCCCGAGGGCGCTATCGCCATGCTGGCCTGCGCCCGTATCGGTGCTGTGCACAGCGTGGTCTACGCCGGCTTCAGCGTGGGCTCGCTGCGGGGAAGGATCCAGGACGCCCAGGCGAAGGTCGTGATCACCGCTGATGTCGGCTATCGGCGAGGCAACGAGGTCGACCTGAAGGGCATCACTGATGAAACAGTGAAGGACCTGGACCTGGTGGAACACGTGGTTGTCTGGAGTCGCAAAGGCTCCCCAGAGAACCCCCAACCAAGGGATGTCGACTTCGACCAACTGATGGCTGAGAGCAGCATCCACTGTCCGGCTGAGGAGATGGACTCCGAGGACCCGCTGTACGTCCTCTACACCAGCGGCACCACCGGCACTCCTAAGGGCGTGCTCCACGTCCACGGCGGCTACATGGTGGGCACCTATTACCATTTCAAGACATTCTGGGATGTGAAAGACGACGACGTTTTCTGGTGCACCTCGGACATTGGCTGGGTCGTCGGCCACAGCTACATAGTCTATGCGCCGTTGGTTGCCGGGGCGACCACGGTTTTCCGTGAGGGGGCCATCGATCACCCGGACCCCGGGGTTTTTTACGAGACCATCGAGAAGTACGGCGTGAATGTGATGTTCACCGCGCCCACGCTCCTACGCATGCTGATGCGCTACGGCGAGGAGTACCCCAAGAAACATGACCTAACGTCGCTGCGGTTCTTGACCTGCGCCGGCGAGCCCCTGAACCCGGAGGCGCTGAAGTGGACCTACGAGTTCATATGCGGCAACGGCGAGTGGGGCCATATCGTCGACAACTGGTGGCAGACTGAGACCGGCGGCCCCTGCCTGGGCACCCCCGCGACCATCCCAGTCAGGCCGGGCCGGGTGGGCGTTGCCATGCCTGGGGCTGAATTGGACATCGTGGACCGTGAGGGAGTGCCAATCACGGAGCCGGACAAGGGTGGGCTACTGGTGATCAAGAAGCCCTTCCCCCATTTCTATCGGACCGTGTTCGGAGACCCGGAGCGTCAGGCCAAGGACTGGAACACCATCCCCGGCGTTTATCTGACCGGCGACGTGGCCCTGCGCGACGCCGACGGCTACTACATGGTGGTGGGCCGGGCCGACGACGTGCTGAACGTGGCTGGGCACCGCATCGGTTCCGCCGAGGTCGAGAGCGCCTTGGTCTCGAATGCCGCGGTGGCGGAGGCAGCCGTCATCGGCATACCAGACAAGCTGCGCGGCGAGGTCATCAAGGCTTTTGTGACCCTGCGCATGGGCCAAGATCCGTCGGAAGAGATAGTGGCGGCCCTAAAACTGCACGTGCGCGAAGAACTAGGCCCTATCGCTGTCCCCGCGGAGATCGACTTCATGCCGGTCCTGCCCAAGACCCGCTCCGGCAAGATAATGCGCCGCCTGCTGAAAGCCAACGAGCTGGGGTTAGACCCGGGAGATATTACGACGTTAGAGGAGTAAGGGGCGAAATCCTCCCAACTCCCCTTTACGAAAGAGGGGCTCAGTCTTCCGATAGTCACGGTTTGTTCTGCCTGCCGAACTTGAGAAACAAGTGTTGGCTCCCCCTTTCATAAAGGGGGACTAAGGGGGATTTCGTACTCCTCCAAAAACCAATTTTAGGAGAACCACCCAACTGCATGAATGTCTACTACTTCAGCGAATTTCCCTACCATGAGTACCCTGACGAAGAAGCGGAAAAGTATCCTTCCCTGAGGCTTACTTTTCCCAACAACCTGTTCGATCCCCAAACGGCTAGCGACCTGTTCAAGCGGTACTTCGATGAGTGCCAGTACGCTGACGAACTCGGCTACCACGGCATCATGGTCAATGAGCACCACACCACTCCGTCCTGCATGAACGCATCGTGCAACCTGACAGCATCGGTCCTGGCCCGGATAACTAAGCAAGCCAAGATCCTGCTGCTGGGCAACATCCTGCCCATCCATGAGAACCCGGTGCGTCTGGCCGAAGAGATCGCCATGATCGACGTGATCTCGGGAGGCCGGGTGATCTCGGGCATGGTCCGGGGCACGGGGGTGGAGACCGTCTCCACTAACATCAACCCCACCGAGAACCGGGAGCGGTTCGAGGAGTGCCACGACCTGCTGGTCAAGACCTGGACTACACCAGGCCCCTTCCGCTGGGAGGGCAAGCACTACAATTACCGGGTGGTGAACCCGTGGATGATGCCGGTGCAGAAGCCGCATCCGCCGATCTGGGTGCCGGGCACGTCCAGCCCCGAGACTGCCGAGTGGGCCGGCGCGCATGGTTACACCTATGTGGCGTTCTTGACTGCCCTGGACGTCACACTCGAGTTGTTCGATATGTACCGGAAAGCTTCGGTTGCGGCTGGCAACAAGCCCAACAAGGACAATTTCGGCTACCTGCTCTGCTGCTATGTGGCCGATACCCAGCAGAAGGCTGACGAGCAGGCCAAGCATTTCCTTTGGCGCATGGGAGCAACTACCCGGGGACCCAGGGAATACATGAACCCGGTAGGCTACCGCTCGACCGCCGCGACAGCGGTGGCGGGACGCCGGAACGCAGTGCCTTTGGGCCAACAGAGCTTCGAGGAACTGAAAGAGAATTACCACATCGTCTGTGGCACCCCGGACACAGTGCTGGAGAAGTTGGAGTACATCCATGACCGGCTGGGGATGGGGCACCTGATCATGTACGGCCAGGAGTCCAAGATGGACCACGAAGCCACCATGGCCAACATCGGGCTGTTCGGCAAAGAGGTGCTGCCGGTGATTAGAGACTGGTAGGGAGGTGGGGGCGAAAGCCCCCAACCCCCCTTACGAAGGGGGATTTTTGTCTTTTCGAAGTTGGCTGGATAAACCAACCGCGTTGAATGCTTACAGTTTTCCCCTTTCGTAAAGGGGAATTTCCGCGCCCCTCCGCCAGTCATATCCGTACCCTTCAGCACTCGAATGGTAAACTGGTTCTGCCTCTTCCGAACCAAAGAATTCGCGGCGCACCCGTGTCGCTTGAAATGATAGGTGGACCCCATGATGCACCGCGTCGTGCCGGAACCGCCGGCGGACAAGAGAAACTCACTGGGTCTTCCTTCTCCGTCCAGCCCAATGTTGCGCCGGACCATCCAGCTCTTTCAGCCATACCGGTTCTATGTAATCTCGGTTGCGATCCTGATACTGCTTACCGCAAGCATCGGAGTGATCAACCCGCTGCTCATCAGAACGGTCTTCGACTCGGGTCTTTTCCCGGCGTCGGGCGGCCCCGACATGAAGCTACTCTGGATCTTAGCGGCGGTCATGACCTCCATCGCCGTCGCCAACGGCCTCATGGGCGTGCTTCAGACCTACATGACCAACAGCGTAGGCCAGAGTGTCATGCGCGACCTGCGGGACCGCGTCTATGCACACCTCCAAGGTATGTCCCTGGGATTCTTCACCAGCACCCGCACCGGAGAGATTCAGTCACGTATCTCCAACGACGTGGGCGGAATCCAGTCGGTGGTCACCAGCACCCTGACTGACACTCTCTCCAACACCGTGATATTCCTGAGCACCCTGGTCGCCATGCTGATCCTGTCCTGGCAATTAACCATCGTGGCCGTGGCGACGGTGCCCTTCTTCTTTGCGCTGACCCGGTTCGTTGGGAAGAAGCGGCGGGCGGTCACGTCCGACGCTCAGCGGTCCATGGCTGAGGTCACGGCAATCACCCAGGAGACACTGTCGGTGTCGGGAATCATGCTGGCCAAATTGTTCGGCCGCCAGACCCAGGAGATGGATAATTTCCACCGCCACAACCAGGAACTGTCCGACTTGGCGGTGCGGCAGCAGATGATCGGCCATACGTTCTTTGCGGTGGTGATGACCTTCCTGTCCATATCACCGGCCTTCATCTACCTGCTGGCGGGAGTCTTGATGTCGGGAGATGGTTCTTCCGCCGTGTCTGCGGGCACAATCATTGCCTTCACCACGCTCCAGAGCCGCCTGTACTTCCCGGTCGGCAGGCTGCTGCAGGTGTCAGTGGAGTTGCAGTCGTCGATGGCCCTGTTCGAGCGTATCTACGGCTACCTAGACCTTAAGCAGGACATCGTAGACTCTCCCGAAGCCGCTCCGTTGGATCTTGGGCGGGTCTCCGGCGGCATCACCTTTGACTCGGTGCGGGTGAATTACGCCCGGTCGTACGGTGAATTGGAAGACGAGGTCGACGACCGGGCACTGGAAGCGGAGTCCCGGATGTGGGCTTTGGACGGGGTCAGCTTGAACATCCCCCCGGGCCAACTGGCTGCGTTCGTGGGCCCCAGCGGTGCGGGCAAGACAACTTTGGCCTATCTAGTGCCCCGGCTCTACGACGTGACAGAGGGCTCGGTGTCCATCGACGGCACGGACGTCAGAGAGATCAGGCAGGTGGACCTGGCGACGGTGATCGGCTTCGTGACCCAGGACAGTTATCTGTTCCATGACACCATGGAGAAGAACCTGCTCTACGCTCGCCCTGAAGCAGGTAGAGACGAGATGATCGCGGCGGCGAAGGCGGCCTTCATCCACGATCGGATTATGGAGATGCCCGAGGGTTACGACACGGTGGTGGGAGAGCGAGGGTTTCGGCTGTCAGGCGGCGAGCGGCAGCGGTTGTCCATCGCCAGGGTGATCTTGCATCAGCCCCGGGTGTTGATACTGGACGAGGCTACGTCGGCGTTGGACACAGCGAGCGAGCGCTATGTGCAATCGGCGTTACAGCCGCTGATGCGCGACCGGACCACCATGGTCATCGCCCATCGGTTGTCGACCATCATCGCAGCGGATGTTATTTACGTGGTGGACCGGGGCCGGATAGTGGAGCATGGCCCCCACAACGAGCTGCTGGCCAAGGATGGGTTGTACGCCAA
>Ga0207990_1000464_pt1 | contig 23756 bp, 21 predicted proteins | sample ETNtaG_8_FD_185780 | JGI IMG/M metagenome (GOLD analysis project Ga0207990, IMG submission 185780) | Marine microbial and viral communities from oxygen minimum zone, Eastern Pacific Ocean - ETNP201406SV75 (SPAdes) (version 2) | ecosystem: Environmental > Aquatic > Marine > Oceanic ...
GCGCGAGAGGTGGCAGTGTCGACCATGCACGTATTTGAAATCTGGATATTTGTTGCAGGCATGTACTTCTGCATTTGCTACCTTTTAGCCATACTGTTTAACCGCATGGAAAAACGTATTTTAGTATATCGCGCCTGATAACGATATGACGAAGGTCGCGGCGCCCGGGTTCCTGGTTAAAGGCACCAGCACCCTGTACGATGCCGACGGTGAGCAAAAGGCCCAATGGGTTAAGACCACAGCAACAGCTGACCGGGATGATCTCCTGCGTGAATCCATTGCCGAGGAATTTGAAGATTGGCGAGGCGTTGGACGGATCGCCGCAGCACCAAAGCACACCACTGACGAGCTGCTAAGTATTTACCCAATGGGTGATCCGCACCTGGGCCTATATACCTGGGGCGAAGAAACCGGCGAGGATCTTGATCTCAAAATTGCCGAGGATAATCTGTGCGAGGCAGTCAAGCGCCTGGTCGCCTGCTCACCAAAAAGTCAAACCTGCATCCTTTTGAACCTCGGCGACTTCTTCCACTCCGACACCCAGGACAACCGCACCGCCCGCAGTGGGCACGCCCTCGATGTCGATACCCGCTGGTCTAAAGTGCTCCGCGCCGGGGTCCGGGCGATGATGACCTGCATCGAGGCCGCCGCTAAAAAGCACGAGAAAGTAATCGTTAAAAATTTAATTGGCAATCACGACGATCACACCAGCCAGATGCTTGGCCTATCCCTGGCGCTTTTCTATGACGGCAACGAGCGGGTCGAGATTCACGACAACCCGGGAAAATTCTGGTTTCACCGATTCGGCCAGGTGCTGATCGGGGCCGGGCATGGTGATACCTGCAGGCCCGCGAAGCTGCCGGGGATTATGGCAACCGACCGGGCCGAGGATCGGGGCAAGACCCGACACCGATATTTCTACACCGGCCATGTACACACTCAAAACGTATCCGAGTATCCTGGCTGCATTTGGGAGAGCTTCAAAACAATGGCAGCAAAGGATGCCTGGACCGCTGCCAAGGGCTACCGATCCGGCCGAGATATGTACTGCATTGTGCACCACCAGGACCACGGTGAGGTCGAACGGCACCGGGTCGATGTGGCTATGCTATGACAGGGGTCATTGTCAAATTGGACAGCGGGGCCGAAATTCTGGTTGACTACGATGACCTGCTGACCATTAAAAGATCGGACAGTATTTTGCCCGCCCGGATCGAGTTAATGGTCCCTGACTCCGAGGCAGCGATATTGATCGATCAACTGCTGGACACGAGATATCGGGTGCTGCATTGAGCATCAAATGGCCCGAGCATCTCGAGCCGGACCCAGGCCGGCGGGAGAAGTTTTGCCCAGTGTCAATTTATTTTCAATCGGAGAATCCAACCATGACAATACCGGAGCTGCAAGCCGCAATCATCGCCTCGTCCAACCCCAGCCAGGCGTTAACAGTGTTCTATAAGTTTTGCGGCAGTTTCGGAATTAACAGCAACGCACCGCCCGAGTGGTGGACTAAGATAAGCGAGCTGACTGAGGAAAAAAAGCAGCTTAGTGTGCCATTTAAGTGGCACAGTGATGCTGTAACCCACCGAAAAAGAAGGGAACATAACGCCCTTTCACGGCGGCAACAGAGGTTCGAATCCCCTTGGGGACGCCAATAGATCAAGGTTCTACCCTGCGCCGGGTTGCTACTTTTTAGTAATCTTGAGCCCGGCGTGCTGATGCGATACAGGCAGGATTGCATCAGCATGGGTCGAGTCCTCCGATTGTTTTCCATTATTCTCGCTTCCTTGCATCAGCTGGCGGGCAGTGTCGTCTAGGAACGTTTGGCCGTCTGCGCCGATATACGCCCGAGTCAGTACGCCCTCTGGGCGCTAACTTCTTTTTTGTTTACTGACAGCGCTTAGTCGTTTTTGTTGGTCAGTACGCTTACCAGGAAAGACTGTCGAGCCAGTCGCTGATTTGTTCGATCAGCAGGTCGCTGGTGCCGGTAAAGTAATGGTCTGCTCCCGGTGCAATGATTTGACGTGATGCCGGATTACCAGCTTGTTTGATTAACTGCAGACGCTCTGGTGCCATGCGGTGTACGGCTGGGTAGTCATATTCACCATACAGATCCAGCACTGGTACTGTGAGCGATGCAAAAGGGAAAGGCCGTTGCATCGGTTGCTGATAGTCGGTGGCGCCCATACCAATTCCGATGAAGGCGTTGATCCCTTCATCGGCCTGCTCTTCCATCCACGCTATGGCCATGTGTGCGCTGCAACTGTGCGCCAGTAGAACCACTGGGGAGATCTCCTGACTGGAAAGATAGGCCAGTGCCGCGTTTATTCGCGGAGTACCCTCTCCAAGTATGGGAAGGTAATCGAAGTATTTGGCTGCCTTTTCCAGTACTGGCATCTGCAGTGACAGCGTATGCCAACCCACTTCCGAAAGCCCGACCCGCAGCGGCCCGATGTTCTCGGGCCAGTCGGCATGAAAACCCCGGCCGTGCAGCAAAATAACCGCGCCGCGGGTGCTATCAGTCTCTGAGGCCATCTCCACAGCTACAAAGTCTGTCCCCTGGGCATTCAGCATGATCAGTTCGCCCGAGAAAAGATTCGCCTCGACTTCATCGATGAGGCGTTGCTCACGCTCAAGGTCACTGGCGACGGTGGAGGCACAGAGCCAGACAACCAGTCCCAGGGCTATCGTGATGTAATTAAAGAGTTTGAATGGCGCCATGCTGCTATTCTCTGGTTATCGGTCTGCATTCGAGCGGGATCGTAATAATACTAAATCCAGCGGATTTCTTAAAAAACGTCTGCCTCGCGGACTCACGCTGTGAGCCACCGGATTGCGAGAATACGCCCTTGCCCTGGCGCTTGGATGAGTCGCTGGGCATTTAATGATGAAAGATAGGTTAAAGCAACGCGGAGACTCTGAAACGTGACTAAAACTGATGATCTTGTTGAGCTTGCCAGACAAGTTGGGCAGATCATGCTTGAGCGTGGCTGGCGGCTTGCGACCGTCGAATCGTGTACCGGCGGGTGGGTAGCCAAGACGATCACTTCGGTACCGGGTAGCTCGCTTTGGTTTGAATGCGCGCTGGTCACGTACAGTAATGAGTCCAAGAATGCCTTAGCCGGGGTACCAATCGAGCTCATTGATACCCACGGGGCAGTCAGCGCCCAAGTGGCGGAGGCTATGGCGGGCGGGGTCATCGCCCGCAGTAATGCGAGTGCGGGCCTTGCGATTACTGGGGTCGCCGGGCCAGATGGCGGCAGCGTGCAAAAGCCTGTGGGCACGGTTTTTATAGCCTGGCAAGTGCCCGAACACGGTGTATGCTCGGAGCGCTTTCAGTTTCACGGTGATCGAGATGCTATCCGCCGCCAGTCGGTAGCAGCAGCACTGGCCGAGCTCGTCAGCCTCGCGGCCCACCCAGTCTGAGAGTCAGTTGTGATGTAGTTCGCTGTGTTCGTCACGTGGTTTATGAAATAATGCCTGCTAGCCTGAAATTACCGATTTTTGCCTATCCTGGGATCAACTGAGCCGGGGTAGCAAGGCCGATAATTGCCGGACCCGGTGCTGGCATCAAAAGGTCACAGCAGTGTGCTGGATAAATAGTCAAATGTGCAATGGAGCTTTACATGGATAACAACAAGCAAAAAGCCTTAGATGCTGCCCTCGGGCAGATTGAGCGGCAGTTCGGCAAAGGATCTGTCATGCGGCTCGGCGATGCCGAAGTGGGCAAGGGCATCGAAAGCATTTCAACCGGCTCGCTGGGCTTGGATATCGCGCTCGGTATCGGCGGCTTGCCCCGCGGGCGGGTGGTCGAGATTTATGGGCCGGAATCGTCGGGTAAAACCACATTGACGCTATCTGTGATTGCTCAGGCACAAAAAACCGGTGGCACCTGCGCATTTATCGATGCGGAGCACGCGCTTGACCCTGCCTATGCTCAGCGGCTGGGCGTCAACGTCGAGGATCTGCTGGTGTCCCAGCCCGACACCGGCGAACAGGCGCTTGAGATCACCGACATGCTGGTGCGATCGGCAGCCATCGATGTGATCGTGATCGATTCGGTCGCCGCACTCACCCCTAAAGCGGAGATCGAAGGGGAGATGGGTGACCACCATGTGGGTCTTCAGGCCCGACTCATGTCCCAGGCCTTGCGTAAGCTGACCGCAAATATCAAGCGCTCCAATACTATGGTGGTCTTCATCAACCAGATCCGTATGAAGATTGGCGTTATGTTTGGCAATCCCGAGACCACTACCGGTGGCAATGCCTTGAAGTTTTACTCATCAGTACGACTCGATATCCGCAGGATCGGCGCGGTAAAAAAGGGAGAAGAGGTCCTGGGTAATCAGACTCGCGTGAAAGTGGTCAAAAATAAGGTCGCGCCGCCATTTCAGAAGGCTGAGTTCGATATTCTTTATAACGAGGGGATTTCCAAGGAGGGCGAGCTCATCGATATGGGTGTGGAGCATCAGATCGTTGACAAGTCCGGCGCCTGGTATTCCTACAACGGTGAGCGTATCGGTCAAGGTCGGGATAATGTCCGCGAGTTTTTGCGCTCCAACCCTGATATCGCGGCGAATATCGAAAATGTCGTGCGCCAGAAAATGGGCCTGGATTCCCTTGGCTCCAGCGATGTCAGTGCGTCGGAGAGCGCGCCGGCGAAGGTACAAAGCGCCGAGGCCTGATGACCTCGTCCGATGCGGACCTGCTGGCGCAGGTTCGTGACGTCACTATGCGCTTGCTGGCAAGGCGTGAGCACAGCCGCGAAGAACTCCGGCTCAAGCTCATCCAGCGCGGCTTCGAGGTTTCAAGTATTAATCCGGTCCTCGTTGAGTTGATCGAACAGGATTACCTGTCTGATGCCCGCTACGCCCAGGCGTTGCTGTCGCATCGCTCGCAGGGTGGCTACGGGCCCTTGTACATTCGCCGCGAACTCAAAGAGCGTGGGGTGACCCCCGATTTGATCGAATCGGCCTTTGCCCAGGCAGACGTATCATGGGATGATGTGGCCAAAGGTCGCTACCAGAGCCGGTTCTCCAATCAGCCTGTTGATTCTTTCAAAGACTGGGCGCGCCGCGCCGCTTACTTGCAGCGACGAGGGTTCGGCAAGAGCGCGATACGTCGGGTACTCGGCGATTGGCAGGGTCGCGGTTAGAATTGACATCGCCCTGGTGTGTATACAGGCCGGTAGTTGTGCATTATTGGTTAGATCATTGTCATGAAAACTCGCGATATCAGGCAGCAATTTCTCGATTACTTCGCCGCTAACGGCCACGAGGTGGTTGCCAGCAGTCCACTGGTACCACATAACGATTCCACGCTGCTTTTTACCAATGCGGGAATGGTCCAGTTCAAGGATGTGTTTCTCGGCCAGGACAAGCGCTCCTACCAGCGAGCCGTGACCGCGCAACGCTGTGTGCGCGCCGGCGGCAAACACAATGATCTGGATAACGTGGGTTACACCGCCCGGCATCACACCTTCTTTGAGATGCTTGGAAATTTCAGTTTTGGCGATTATTTTAAGCCCGAAGCAATTCAACACGCCTGGGCACTGCTCACCGACGGCTTCGGGTTGTCACCAGAGAAACTCTGGGTGACCGTTTTCGACGAGGACGACGAGGCCGCGGATATCTGGCTGGGAGAGATCGGTATTCCTCGTGAACGCTTTGCCCGCATTGGTGCCAGCGATAATTTCTGGTCGATGGGTGACACTGGTCCGTGCGGGCCTTGCAGTGAGATTTTCTATGATCACGGGCCCGAAGTCGCAGGCGGGCCCCCGGGAACCCCCGAGGCCGACGGCGACCGCTATGTAGAGATCTGGAACCTGGTATTCATGCAATTTAACCGGGATGCGAGCGGTATCGATACCCCCTTACCGCGGCCTTCGGTAGATACCGGGTTGGGGCTGGAGCGCTTGGCAGCGGTTCTACAAGGGGTGCACAGCAACTATGAGACAGATCTTTTTGTCGCTTTGATCAAGGCATCTGCCGAGGTAACTGGCTGTACTGACATAGATAACAGCTCACTGCGAGTGATCGCTGATCACATTCGCTCCAGTGCGTTTCTGATTACCGATGGCGTGATTCCATCAAACGAAGGCCGCGGCTACGTATTGCGCAGAATTATTCGCCGCGCTATTCGCCATGGTTATCAGGCTGGGGCAGCGGCGCCTTTTATGCACAAATTAGTGGCACCGTTGGTAGAGCAAATGGGCGACGCCTGCCCAGAACTGGCAGATGCACAGGGCCGTGTTGAGGAGGCTTTGGCGCAAGAGGGAGAGCGCTTTGCCCAGACTCTGGGCCAGGGTATGCGCATTCTCGAGCACGAACTTGCGGATCTGCCCGACACCATAATACCGGGGGAGCTAACTTTTCGGCTGTACGATACTTTCGGGTTTCCCGCAGATCTGACTGCCGATTATGCTCGCGAGCGCGGGCTTACGGTCGATATGGACGGGTTTGACCAGGCTATGGCCGGCCAGCGCGAGCGCGCGCGGGCTGCCAGTCATTTTCGCATGGACGGTACAGCCAGCGTCAGTGTTGAAGAGCGCACAATTTTTACCGGCTACGATGAGCTAAGCGCGGAGGCGACTGTATTGTCGGTTGTAAAAGACGATACAGAAACCGATAACCTGCCCGAGGGTTCTGAAGGCTTAGTAGTGCTCGACAGTACACCTTTTTATGCCGAAAGCGGTGGTCAGGTTGGCGATGGTGGCGTGTTGACGTGGCCGGGTGGCAGTTTTGAAGTCACTGGCGCACGTTATCTCGCCCACAAAGTTATTGCACACGCCGGACGGGTAGTCAGCGGCGCTCTTAAACCCGACTTGAAAGTCAGTGCTGCGGTGGCGCAACAGGACCGGGGGGCGACCGCTGCTAACCATTCGGCCACCCACTTGTTGCATGCCGCCCTGCGCCAGATACTTGGAAAGCATGTTGAGCAAAAGGGTTCGCTGGTTGAACCAGAGCGTTTGCGATTTGATTTTTCTCATGGCGAGCCGATGTCGGACACTCAACTGGATGAGGTCGAGCGAATCGTTAATGCACAGATTCGTGCCAACGACAACGTTAACACTCGGCTGATGGCTCTGGATGACGCGCGAGAAGAGGGTGCTGCTGCACTTTTTGGAGAGCGCTACGAGGAGCAGGTTCGGGTGGTGGCTATGGGGGATTTCTCGCTGGAGCTGTGTGGCGGCACCCATGTTCAGCGCACCGGAGATATTGGCACCTTCCGATTAGTGTCTGAAAGTGGTATTGCGGCCGGGGTGCGTCGGCTGGAGGCGCTAACCGGGGAAGTGGCGCGACAGTACAGCACGGGTGAGACCGCAACGTTGTCGCGGTTGGCTGCCTTGCTCAAGACTGGCCGCTCGGACCTCGAAGAACGAGCTGTCGGGATTTCCTCGCGGGTGCGTGAGCTCGAACGAAAGGTCGAGCAGTTGCAGGGGCAACTTGCCACGGGCGGCGCCGGAGATGACCCGGCCAGCGAAGTCCAGCAGGTCAATGGCATCAATGTATTGGTAAAACGTTACGATGGTGTCGATATCAAGGGGTTGCGCGCCATGATGGATCGACTGCGTGATCGGCTTGGCTCAGCCGTCGTGGTTATCGGTGGGGCTCATGATGATAAGGCGATACTTATGGTGGGGGTCAGCAAAGACCTGACAGACCGCTGTCACGCCGGCGATCTGGTCGCTGAACTGGCCTCGCGGGTGGGCGGCAAGGGCGGAGGGCGCCCTGACTCCGCACAGGGAGGCGGCGCCGATATCTCGGGCCTGGATGAGGCTCTTGCGGCGGTATCGTCGTGGATTGCCTCGCGCTGAGCACAACCCCCTTACCCTCAAAGCCTTTACCGCGTCGCCCAAAAGGGGTTTAATGCGCGCCCCAATCGATAGTTAACGTAATGATATGTTTCTGGCGGTAGAAAAATACGGAGGCACTTCAGTCGGCTCGGTCGAGCGAATTAACGCTGTGGCTGACCGGGTCGCGACAGCCAGACAACGAGGCGAGAGCCTGGTGGTGGTGGTCTCGGCCATGGCCGGTGAAACTAACCGTCTGCTGGATCTGGCATCAAAAATCGATCCTGATGCAGCCGCTCGCGAGCTGGATGTGCTGCTCTCCACCGGTGAGCAGGTCACCATCGCACTATTGTCAATGGCATTGCATAAACGGGGCATTGATGCACGCTCGTATACCGGTGGGCAGGTTCGTATCCTGACGGACAATATTCATGGTAAGGCGCGGATTCGCGATATCGATGCGGCCAGAGTTCGAATGGACCTCGAACTGAATCGGGTGGTGGTCGTGGCCGGGTTCCAGGGTGTCGACGATGACGGCAATATCACTACCTTGGGGCGCGGTGGATCCGATACCACGGCGGTGGCGATGGCCGCTGCGCTCGAAGCCGACGAATGCCGCATCTTTACCGACGTGGACGGTGTCTACACCGCTGATCCGCGCATCGTACCCGAGGCAAGACGTCTGGACCGAATCACGGTTGAAGAGATGCTGGAACTGGCGAGCCAGGGAGCCAAGGTATTGCAAACACGTTCCGTGGAATTCGCGGGAAAATATCATGTGCCGTTACGGGTGCTATCCTCATTTGAGGATGGCCCGGGCACTTTGATCACACACGAGGTAAGCGATATGGAACAGCCGTTAATCGCAGGAATCGCCTATAACCGGGATGAGGCTAAGGTGACGATACGGGGCGTGCCGGACCAGCCAGGTGCCGCGTCACGTATTTTTGGCCCGATCTCAAAGGCGCACCTGAATATCGATATGATCATCCAGAATGTCTCCCAGGATGGCACTACGGACGTTACCTTTACCGTGAACCGGGGTGAATACCCCGAGGCAATGGCACTACTCAATAAGACTGCCAAGGAACTGAATGCCCGTGACGTGGTTGGTGACGACACCCTGGCCAAGATTGCCATCGTTGGGGTCGGCATGCGCTCGCATTCTGGCGTGGCGGCGATGATGTTTGAGACCCTGGCGGCAGAGGGTATTAACATTGAGCTTATTTCGACCTCGGAGATCAAAATTTCCGTAGGCGTAAATGATAAATACCTGGAGCTTGCCGTTCGAGCTTTGCACAAGGCATTTGGCCTGGACGGTGAAGGTACCGAAGAGCAACTGGCCGAGGCTAAAGACATCTGAAGCGCGGTCGAAAGCCTTTTGGGCCGTGGTGTAAAATAACGCAGGGTGCGCCTGGGCTTATCTGCAGGCCAAGGAAGTGAACGTGACCCTCTTTGGAGGGTGATACCAGGCAACGGAGGGTGGCCAAGATGCTGATTTTGACACGGCGGGTAGGCGAGGCCCTGAACATCGGCGATAACATCCAGGTAACAGTCCTGGGTGTCCGGGGGGGTCAGGTTCGGATCGGGGTAAAGGCTCCCAAGGATGTGGCTGTACACCGCGAAGAGATCTTTGAGCGGATACAGGATGCCGACGAACAGGGCGCAGAGGTTCCGGACGAACCGGGGCCCTGAAGAAATGTGTTAACGGAGAGGTGGCCGAGCGGCTGAAGGCGCTCCCCTGCTAAGGGAGTATGGGGTTTATAGCTCCATCGAGGGTTCGAATCCCTCCCTCTCCGCCATTTGTATCTAACCACCGTCCGGATTCCATTTTTACGTCTCGCGAAAGATTGGCTGCCCGGGTCGAGGTCTCAAGATTTAGGCTTGATCCCCTAGCGCACCGTACGAATGCCTAATGCCGCCGCTACGTTATGGTTCAAAGCATCGATTTTGACATGGTAGAATCCGCAGCCTTCCCAATACGCGCCCGTAGCTCAGTTGGATAGAGTGCGTGGCTACGAACCACGAGGTCGGGAGTTCGAATCTCTCCGGGCGCGCCATAGAAACAACAGCTTAAGTGTCTTTGCAAAAGTCAGAGCTGCCACCAGTCCACCTATCTGGTCGAGCAAAACACCACTTAGGGTAGTGGTGTTTGTAGCTCGTCAGCATTAGTTGGACCAAAAGGTCTGATTGTCTAAGAGAGGTTTTTAGTTCATCGTTACCCGAGAGGATTGATGATGAATACGAAGAATAGAGTCCATAAAGACAGTGCTGAGAAGGCAGTTCGGGATGGTGAGGGCTCTGTCGAGTCCCTTGGGGTGGATCATGGGTTTCACAACTTCGTCAACCGTTGCTGTGGGTCGATATTTGTGTATATTTCTGACGAGAAGCCCCGATCTATGATCATCCTTTAACAGGCCAAGCGGTGCGGCTATGGATATCAGTGTTATTCGATATCCGCTTACTTAACCCCTAGACACCGGAACTGGATACCATGACCGTCAAACGAGCACTGGAAGCCGAGTTAGAACCCATTGAAAAAGCCAGTATCGACGAGCTGAGGGACCTTCAGCTATCGAGACTGAAATGGTCGCTTGATCATGCGTACGAAAATTCACCGCTGTACCGGGAGAAGTTCGACTTAGCCGGCATACTTCCCGATGATCTGAAGTCCCTGGATGATCTGGCCCGATTCCCGCTAGCTAACAAAGACGACCTGCGGCAGTTCTACCCATTCGGCGCTCTTGCGGCCCCGATGACGGATGTGGTGCGAATCCATGCATCAAGTGGCACAACCGGCAAGCCGACGGTGGTCGGGTATACCCAGAGTGATATTGATGTCTGGTCGACGGTGATGGCTCGGTCAATCAGGGCCGCCGGGGGGCGTCGGGACGACTTGATTCATGTCAGTTACGGTTATGGCCTGTTTACGGGTGGCCTGGGCGCACACTTTGGCGCGGAAAAACTGGGTGCCACTGTGATTCCAATGTCCGGGGGGCAGACCGAAAAGCAGGTTCAACTGATCAACGATTTCAAACCGAGCATCATCATGGTTACCCCAACCTACTGCCTGAATATTGCCGATGCATTTGAGGCAGCCGGCCTGGATCCGCGACAGTCCTCGCTCAAAGTCGGTATTTTTGGGGCAGAGCCCTGGACCGAGTCTATGAGGGAGAATATCGAGACCCGATTCGATTTCGACGCGGTCGATATCTATGGCTTGTCAGAGGTTATTGGGCCCGGGGTTGCCCAGGAGTGCATCGAAACCAAGGATGGTCTGACCCTCTGGGAAGATCACTTTTATCCCGAAATCATTGATTCTGAAACTGGCGAAGTCTTGCCCGATGGAGAAGCCGGCGAACTTGTTCTGACTTCCCTGACTAAGCAGGCATCGCCTGTTATACGCTACCGTACCCGCGACCTGACCCGCCTGCTGCCGGGCACGGCACGGCCTATGCGCCGTATGGCCAAGGTTACAGGCCGAAACGACGACATGATGATTGTGCGTGGCGTCAACGTATTTCCTTCGCAGATAGAGGAGAAGGTTCTGGCACAAGCTCTGCTCAGCCCGCATTACCAGATTGAGTTGACCAGGGCTGGCAACCTCGACGATCTCACCGTCCATGTCGAGCTCAAACCCACCGCAGGATCTGACAGCCCCTCTGCTGATGTTAGCGCAGCGTTGGCTCATGATATTAAGGCCCATATTGGGGTAACGGCTGAGGTCATCGTGCATGGCGAAGGTGGGGTGCCTCGTTCTCAGGGTAAAGCGCAAAGGGTAATTGACAGCCGTTGACTCAGAAGATCGAATGAACCTTGAACTTGCGATTGAAGGCCTGCTGGCGGATTTTCGAGCTCACAGGTCGGTTCGCGCCAAGTCCCTGCTGATAACGATTTTCGGTGACACGCTTGAGCCCCGCGGCGGCGGTGTGTGGCTGTCCAGCCTGATTCGGTTGGCAAAGCCAACTGGAATCAGTGAGCGCTTGGTTCGCACTTCAGTGTACCGATTGACTCAGGAAAAGTGGCTGGCCAGAACCTCACTCGGTCGCCGAAGCTACTATCAACTGACTGAAGCAGGTCATCGGCAGTTCGCAAACGCCGAGCACCGCATCTATGGCGGCAGCAACCGCCGCTGGGATGGTCAGTGGCGAGTGGTCATTGTGCCGCCAAAGTCCATCAGCGTTTCGGCGCGTAATCAGATTCGAAAAGAGCTCAAGTGGCAGGGTTTTGGCACGCTCACCGCAGACGTCCTGATTCACCCAACTGCTGAGTTAGAGCCTGTGAGGGCTATGCTTGCGCACCGGAATCTCACCGGCAAGGTTAAGGTCATATGCGGAAATTCAGTTGGCGACAGTGAATCTCCAAGTGAACTTCTTAATCGTTGCTTCAATCTGGATAGCATTGAACGGGAGTACGATCGTTTTAATCAACGCCTAGAAGATCTCTGGCGGGCAACCAGGCGCGAACGAAAAAATATTGACGGCGAAGCAGCCTTTATTGGCCGAACACTATTAATCCATGAATACAGGCGTATCCTGCTGCACGACCCCGATGTGCCAGAGGCGCTACTGCCGGACAACTGGCCTGGTGCCGAGGCCAGAAAACGCTGCGCCCGGATCTATCTGTCGTTATGCAAGGCAGCAGATCTTTGGGCTGTGTCGTGCTGCGAAGTTACCGGTAGTCCTCTTGGACAACCAGGCAAAGACTACCTGAGGCGGTTTAATCGCTAACGGTCACAAAGCGTCGAAGTCGAGCACGATGTGGTGACTGGCGGGTAAACTCGGTCATATCCGCCACCAGGCGGTCTTCATCGGAACGACCTTTGGGAACGTATCGCTGGGTTGATCGATGCTGTCCCAGTACCCGGCAGATACGACGCTCAGACACTGCAAACCTGCCCCGCACCCTGTCGATGTACTTGCGACAACGTGCGGGGCTTAGAAGTTTCCCCGGGTAGCCTGGGCCAGGATCAACTTGTCCAGCGTCGGATCAGAAACCGCACGGCGTAACCGTTCATTCTCCTTCTGCAGCCGTTTCAACTCCTTCAGTTGGCCTTTGCCCATAGCACCATAGCGCTTGCGCCAGCGGTACTGCGTCTGTTCTGTAATCTGCACCTCGCGGATTGCGTCAATCCGCGGCTGTCCTTACTCTACAAGTACATCAACCTGGCGCAACTTGGAGACAATCTCTGCGGGTTGATCTCGTTTGGTACTCATTATCAGTCCTCCCAGAACCATCATAACGAGTGGACCAACTGAGTGGAGGAGGGTCAACTTTGAATGGAAATTGGTTTTGGTAAATTGATCATATTCGCTGAATTACGGCACGTTTTCGCCGGCCCACAGTGCCAAAGGCAGCGATCACTATCACCGCGGGTAACTTGTCACTGCCAGCCGAAGAACCTGTACTTTTGATCCGCCTTCTTTAGTGGCCACTGATTTTCTAAAGGCATCTCTTGTCAGGTTGCCCCATTATCTTCTTAAGATTACGATATGTTTGAAACTACAACTTTTAATGGTCCAATGAGATGGAACAGAATGTTTTGAAAGAAGAGTTCATTGATGGGTGCCTGGAACTAACCCTGAACCGACCTGAAAGACTTAATGCTTTTACACCGGAGTTACACAAAGCGTTGCGGTCGGCACTCGAAAAAGCGGCAGATACCCACGCTTGCCGGGTTGTATTGTTAACCGGCGCTGGCCGTGGCTTTTGCGCTGGACAAGACCTTGCTGAGGCCGGTTCGACCGCGAGTGGCGAGCCGCGAGATCTTGGAGCATCGATCGACGATCTGTATAACCCCTTGATCCGTTTGATTCGGTCGTTGGAAAAACCGGTTATCTGTGCCGTGAATGGCGTTGCTGCCGGCGCGGGTGCAAATATTGCCTTTGCTTGTGATCTGGTTGTTGCCTCCCGATCTGCAAAGTTTGTCCAAGCGTTTTGCAAAATTGGGTTGATTCCGGACTGCGGCGGAACCTGGACCGTGACCCATCTGATTGGAGAGGCGCGCGCAAAAGCACTCATGCTTACCGGTGCGCCTCTCTCAGCCGAGCAGGCAGCAAACTGGGGCCTGATTTGGCAGGTTTTCGATGACGAGAATTTGTTACTAGAAGCGCGCAAACTCGCCCAGCACCTTGCCACCGGCCCTACCGCGTGCTTGGCTATGACTAAAAGGGCAATTCATGCCGCTTTTACCAATGACCTTGACCAGCAACTTAACCTGGAGCGAGACCTGCAACGAGAGGCGGGGCGAGGGCAAGACTACGCCGAAGGTGTAGCTGCATTTTTGGAAAAACGGGCGCCCAACTTCAAGGGCAGGTAGTTGCTTGAGCCAAAGCAGCGGGATCGAGTTTTCAGTCGCCTGACGCGTGAACTTGAGTGGATGATCCTTGCAGGGGTGGCCGATTTAGGGACCAGACTTCTTATGGCAAGCCTTAAGTCCAGTGATTGGAGCAAGACTTTTGTCGTAACCTCCCGGTCAGTAGTACGACCAATTGTAAATTGCTCGGAAGGTTACCAAATGTGCTCTAGATGCTAGCGCGGCTGTCAGAAGTAACACTGGACCCGTGCGTCATTGGGCTTGCCTGCCGCTGGATTTAAAGACTAGTGGCGGGTTGCCCGATTGGTACCGCCGGTTTAAGGTGAGCGAAGTATCGAAAACTTCACGTGTGAGTCAAGGCCAGGACAATACCCTGAATGAACCGTCATTATGTTTTTGCCATTGTGGCGCCAATTTTTTGGAGCCTTGCAGGGGTGATCGTCAAGTCCCTGGAGCAGGCAACAGAATGGCAGATCAATTTCTATCGCTGCGGCTCACTGGCGCTCTGGGTGGCGTTGGTGATCCTGATTCGCTATCGCCGCTCGGTAGCCACAGTCATTCGTGCGGGAGGCTTCCAGGCACTCTTTGCAGGGGTTTTGCTTGGCGGGGCAATGGTTTGCAACGTCGTCGCACTGAAGTACACCACGGTTGCGGTGGCAGTGTTAGTGATGGCTGCTGCACCGATATTTGCAGCGCTGTTAGGGCGCACGTTTCTGGGTGAGACAGTTGGGATCCGTGGCTGGATCAGTGTTGCATTAGGTATTGTCGGTCTTACCATTATGGTGGGCGGTAGACTCCAGTTAGGCGACACCGCTGGAGTGGCGGTAGCTATTCTTGGCATTATGTTTTTTGGTGCTTATACCGTTAGCCTGAGGGCGGGTAAGATGCTCGATATGACGCCGGCGGTCTTCTATGGGGGAGTGATCGGCGCGTTAGTCGGGTTGTCGATGAGCTTTGTTACTGGAGTGGGGCTGGCAATTCCCCTGGTTGAGGCTTTTTGGTGCGCTTTCCTCGGGATCGTTCAATTGGGGATCGGCAGCGTCCTTTTTGCGTTGGCCGCGCAAACGGTCCCCGCGGTTCAATTAACAATATTTGCGCTGGGCGAGCCGTTATTAGCTCCGTTATGGGCGTGGGTGGGTATTGGCGAAATTCCATCTTGGGCAACGTTGATTGGTGGCGCTGTACTTTTCAGTGCACTCGGGTTTCAGGTCTCGGCAAAACACTCCTAATCCACGGGCCTTGGCAAAAGCAGAGCAAACCGCTGGACCCAGTAAAGAAAGAAGGCGGTGCCAATTCCCGAAGCGCCGAATAGCATACACATCACCAGAATCTGGTAACGGGCAGCAATTAATGGCGATACACCTGAAAGAACCTGGCCGGTCATCATCCCAGGCAAAGACACCAGCCCAACCGCTAAGAGGGAATTGATCAGCGGGTTCATCGCCGCCTGAAATGCATGTTGACGGGCTTGGACAAACTCGTGCCCGGTGCCCAGTTCAGCATGATAGCGTTCGGCTGCAATGCTTACCGAGTTCATCGTGTTGGCAAGAATCATACCCGCCAGTGGAATCAGGTAACGAGGTTCATACCAGGGGTTGATGTTGATCACGACCTGTGTGGCAAGGATAAGGACCGGCAAACCGCCAACGGTAATTGCCGCAACTGACACCCAGTAAAGGCGTGGTCGCTGGTCTCCCAACGGTCGCAATGCAATCCAACTGGCAACGGTGACCATGATAAGGAGTACCGCTGATACCACAAGCGGGCTATCTGAACGAAAAAGAAAAACCAGTACGTAACCGATCACAAGCAACTGGGACAACATGCGGATAACGGCATAGATCGTGGTCCCGGCCGATAAGGACCAACGCCATTGGATCAGTACAACAACCAGTACCGGAATGAAGATCAGCAGCAGTCGTGCCAGCGGGATCGATTCTACCGAAGGGCCCATTAATAAAGGGGCGAGTTCCCGCTGACCAGGTGGTTGAAGATCGGACTCGGCAGTCTAAGTCAAAGCGGCCGGCATGTCAGATCGATTGACTCAACGCTCAGACTTTCTTCTTGGGGATAGTGCGCAGATTCAGGTCTTCGATCAGAACGGTGCAATATTGTGCTACTTCACGCTTGGTACCTTGGCGATAGCCCGTGACCGAAGAGACAGAGTTAGCCACGACGTACCGGTAGCAGTTACCGTTGGATCCACCACTGGGTAGTTCGGACTTTTCTATTTCTACTACGTTGTAGGATAGATGCGGGAAATCTTCAAAGTTCAGGACTGGTTCGGGTTTTTTTGCTGAGGCCCTGGAGTGAGCCATAAGGGGGGACTCCGTTTGTAGCAGTTGGCTGCCCCGCGATCGGTTGACTCGAGGACTGCCAGTGAGCGCAGTTCACGACAAACGTGGGGAATATTCGAACAGCCTTCGATTATAGCATATAAATCAATGGTTTTAGAGTTATCCAGCCTTGGTTCTCTATGTGAGCGGACCAAGGCCTGCCTTGCCGCAGGGGCGTAACGTCAGCTGCGCCTTGCTCAAGTTATCGCTTAGCCAAAATAAAGGCCCGAATTTGAGAACTGATAGAGGCAATCAGGCTCCTGTTCTAATTTAGAAGATAGCTCCGAAATCGGGCAAGCAAGGTATAGCCGAGCCAGATATTATTCTGGCGACCGACAGGGTTGCCGGGTTTAGCGATTTATTTTGTGAATTGCTCGTCCGGCCGCAGCCAGCGCCGCTTCATGCGTTGCTTCGGCGAGAGTCGGATGGGCATGAACGGTCCGCGCAAGGTCTTCTGCGCTGGCTTCCATCGCCATGGCAAATCCCGCCTCACAGATGAGTTCTGATACCTGTGGGCCAATCATGTGTACGCCCAGGATACGATCGGTGTCAGCGTGAGCCAGGATTTTGACAAACCCATCTGTCATCCCAACTGCCTTAGCCCGGCCGGTTGCTGCAAAAGGGAAGACTCCGGCCCGATATTCAATAGCGTCGGTTTTGAGCTGCGTCTCGGTGGTGCCAACCCAGGCAATCTCCGGATCTGTGTAGATAACCCAGGGGACAGTCGCAAAATCAACGTGGCTCGCACCCGAGGCGATGCGCTCGGCGACTGCGACACCTTCTTCAGATGCCTTGTGCGCCAGCATGGGTCCGCGGACCAGGTCGCCAACGGCCCAGACGCCGTCTATCGCAGTAGCGCAGTTCTGGTCTACTTCAACAAAACCCCGCTCGTTAATTTGAAGGCCACAAGCTGGATCCAGCAGGCCATCGCTACAGGGGCGCCGGCCGACAGCAACGATCAGGCGCTCGACCGGAACCGACCGGTCATCTGCGCCCTGGCGATAATTGATGGTGCAGTCCTGGGAGGTGCACTCCACCTGAGTTACCTGGCAGCCCAATCGTATGTCTAGCCCTTGCCGGCTAAATTGTTTTTGCGCCTCGCGTGCGATCATGGGATCGGCACTGGGTAGAAATTTGTCGAGCGCTTCCAGTATGACAACCTTCGACCCCAGGCGCCGCCAGACGCTGCCCAGTTCCAGGCCAATGACACCAGCGCCGATGATGCCCAGTGTCGATGGGGCGGTATCGAAATCCAGTGCACCGGATGAGTCAAAAATGGTTTTGCCATTGGGCTCGATACCCGGTAGCACCGTTGGCTCGGAGCCACTGGCAAGGATGACATGCTGAGCGCTAATCACCTGGTCCTCGCCATGGCCATCTGATGCCCTGACGCGGACCTTGCCCGGTGCAATCAGGCAGCCATGTCCGTTGACCGAGGTCACCTTGTTGGCTTTGAATAACGCTCTAATGCCAGCCGTCAATTCGCTGACAATGCGGCGTTTACGTTGCTGCATCTGCTCAATATTGATCTCGACAGGCCCGGTCTGAATACCGTGTTCGGCCGAATGCTTTCGGATCTGCTCAAAGCGTTCGGAACTGTCCAGCAGGGCCTTAGATGGAATGCAACCGACATTAAGGCAGGTGCCCCCTAGCGAGGGCTTGTTGTCATTGTCGATCCAGCGGTCAATACAGGCAGTCTTAAGCCCCAATTGAGCACAGCGTATGGCCGCGACATAACCACCTGGTCCGGCGCCGATAACAACAACATCAAAGTCGGATGAACTCATCAGTGACTCGTGCGATCAGGTAATAAGGGCGTGCAATGTTGCCCCGAAAATTTGAGACACTAGACCTCCAGCAGCAGTCTGGCTGGATCTTCCAACGCTGCCTTGATCGCAATCAGGAACGACACAGCATCGGAACCATCAATAATACGGTGATCGTAGGATAGCGCGAGGTACATCATTGGTCGGATGACTACGGCGCCATCAAGCGCCATGGGTCGCTCCTGAATTTTGTGCATGCCCAGGATCGCACTCTGCGGTGGATTCAGGATCGGGGTAGACAGCATCGATCCAAAAACTCCCCCGTTGGTGATTGTAAAGGTGCCCCCGGTCAGGTCTTCCAGACGCAAGGCGCCAGCTTGGGCCTGTTGCCCGAATTCGACGATCCTGGATTCAATATCTGCAAGCCCCCGCTGGTCGGCATCGCGCAGGACCGGAACGACAAGCCCCCGCGGAGAGGACACCGCAATACCAATGTCGTAAAAGTCATGGTAGATGATGTCATCACCATCTACCGCGGCGTTGAGGATCGGAAAACGCTTGAGCGCTTCAACACAGGTTTTGACAAAGAATGACATGAAGCCCAGACGTACCCCGTGAGTCTTTTCGAAGGTCTCACGGTAGCGAGCACGCAATGCCTTTACCTGGTGCAGATCAACCTCGTTAAAAGTAGTCAGGATCGCGGCATTGTGCTGCGCCTGAACCAGTCGAGAGGCGATAGTACGGCGTAGTCGACTCATCGGCTCGCGGCGGCTTTCGCGCGACCCGGTCGGTGTTATTGAATCCGCATCGGCCTGTTGAGAAACGCTCAGATCTTCTTTTAGTATGCGCCCGCCCCGACCGCTACCGGATATCTGACCCAGGTCAATATCTTCAACAGCCGCGTGGTGGCGGGCTGCCGGCCCAGCGGGCGCTGTACGCTCAGTTGCTGTGGATGCTGGCGGCTGCTTTGCTGGGAGTGGCGGCGGTGAGGTGGTTTCATTTGCGGGCTGTTTTTCGTTAGAGAGGTCGGCAACGGGACTGTCTGTGCCATGAGTCGTTCCAGTTCCAGCCGCTTCTTCAAACAGGGCTATTACCTCATTCGCCAATACCGTCTCGCCTTCGGCGTGTAATATTTGAGTAATAACCCCGTCACGTGGAGCGGGCACTTCAAGCACGACCTTCTCGGTTTCGATGTCCACCAGGTTGTCATCGCGACGAACCGGATCACCTATCTTGGCATGCCAGTGGAGCATAGTGGCGTCTGCCACCGACTCGGGCAACATGGGGACTCTGATTTCAACTGGCATTTGATTGTGTCTCTTCAGATTGCTCAGCTCTGGAAAGCGGTTCAGTCCCCAGCGCCTCGCTCACCAACTGTTTTTGTTCTGTAAGGTATTGCTGATAGGAGCCAGTAGCCGGCGCTGCTGAAGTTTGGCGGCTGACATATTCAAGGGACTGATTGCTCGTCACAGCTCGACTGAGGTGGTTCTGAATGCGATGCCAGGAACCCTGGTTGCGCGGTTCTTCCTGGCACCATACCACCTGGTGCCGGTTGGGGTAGTGATTCAGTATGGTTTCAAGATGATCCTGTGGAAACGGGTACAACTGCTCGATACGTATGATTGCGGTATCGGTCTGTTGCCGATGGCTGCGCTCCTCAAGCAGATCAAAGTAGACCTTCCCTGAGCACAGAATGATCCGCTTGACTGCTGTGCGATCCAGGGCGTCGACTTCATCGAGCACTGGGTGAAAAGCGCCTTGAGACAGATCAGAAGCCGGCGAGATGGAGGCGCGGTGGCGCAGCAAACTCTTGGGTGTCATAACAATCAGCGGCCGGCGCAGTAGCCGGATCATTTGCCGGCGGAGCATGTGAAAAAACTGAGCCGGGGTAGTCGGTATACAAACCTGCATGTTGTTGTCGCCACAAAGTTGCAGAAAGCGCTCGAGGCGTGCAGAGGAATGTTCGGGGCCCTGGCCTTCCATGCCGTGTGGCAGAAAAAGCGTGAGTCCGCACAATCGTTGCCACTTGGCTTCACCGCTACTGATGAACTGATCAATGACAACCTGTGCGCCATTGGCGAAATCGCCGAACTGCGCTTCCCAGATCGTGAGTGTACGAGGCTCTGTGGTCGCATAGCCGTATTCAAAACCCAGAACTGCTTCTTCAGATAGAAGTGAATCGATTACCAGGAATTGCGATGGATCATCGCCGATGGCGCGCAGCGGCACATAGGGGTGTCGGCGAGCCTGGTTCTTAAGTACCGCATGGCGATGGGAAAAGGTTCCCCGCCCCGAGTCTTGCCCTGAGATACGCACAGCGTAACCATCCTGGATCAAGGATCCATAGGCCATGGTCTCGGCAAAACCCCAATCCATTGGTATTTCCCCCGTTGCCATCCGGGTACGGCCGTCCAGTATACGGCGTACCCGCGGGTGAAGATCAAAGTCTTCAGGCAAGGTCACCAGTTGGTCATTGAGGTCAATTACCCGTTTGGCACTGATCGTGGTATCCACCGGATCAGTCCAGCGCGCGGTCATATAGGGTGACCAGTCGGCCAGGTACAGCGACTTATCTGGGTCGGTGGCTGGAGGATGAACCACCTGTCCCTGGTCCAGCGCATCACGGTAATGTTCAACCATAGCATCACTGTCTGCGGTGGTGATCACGCCTTCGTCAGCAAGTCGCCTCGCATACCGTTGGCGTGTGGTCGGCAGGCTACGGATAACGCGGTACATGCTCGGCTGGGTAATTGCCGGTTCGTCTGCTTCATTGTGACCCAGTCGGCGGTAGCAGAGCATATCGACCACGACGTCTTTGTTGAAAGTCATGCGAAAGTCGTGAGCCAACCGACTGGCGAATATTATGGCGTCGGGATCATCGCCATTAACATGAAAAATTGGTGCCTGAACCATTTTAGCCACCTCAGTACAGTAAGGCGTCGAGCGGGCGTCAAGCGGATTTCGAGTGGTGAAGCCGATCTGATTATTGATGACGATATGGACAGTGCCCCCGGTTGAGAAGCCGCGCGTGTTAGACATGTTGAGCGATTCCATCACCACACCCTGTCCGGCAAAGGCCGCGTCTCCGTGGATAAGCACGGGGAGCACAGTGTTTTTTTCGTCGTCTTTGCGCCTATCCTGGCGGGCCCGTACCGAGCCCTCGACTACCGGGTTAATAATCTCCAGATGAGAAGGGTTAAATGCCAAGGCCATATGCAGTACACCGCCGGGTGTTTCAATATCGGCAGAAAATCCCTGGTGGTACTTCACATCACCGGTATTCATCTGACTTGCGTCGCTGCTGGTTTTTCCTTCGAATTCACCGAACAGTTCCTCGGGCGATTTCCCCAGTATATTGACCAGCACATTGAGTCGGCCCCGATGAGCCATTCCGACGACGATCTCTTTGATGCTAGTTCCGCCAGCCCGCTGGATCAGATCGCCGAGCATTGGCACCAGAGCCTCTCCACCTTCCAGTGAGAAGCGTTTCTGCCCAACGTAACGGCTGTGCAGGTAACGCTCGAGGCCTTCGGCCGCAGTCAAGCGCTGCAACAGGTGTCGGCGAAAATCGGCGTTCGTGGAGGCCCGCACGGGCTCGCATTCCAACCGTTCCTGTAACCAGCGCTTTTGTGCCGTATCGGTGATGTACATGTACTCGATGCCCAGTGGCCCACAATAGGTGGCATCGCACAATTCAAGGATCCGGTTGAGCGGCATCTGCGCCGGCCCAAACGCAAGCGATCCGGTATCGAAAGAGGTTGAAAGATCGGATTTTTCCAAGCCCTGGGCTTTTAAGTCGAAATCCTCTGGCACTTCAGGTCGGGCCAGGCCCAACGGATCGGTATTCGCAATACTATGTCCGCGGGTACGGTAAGCGTTGATGAGGCGCAGCACTGCTGCCTGTTTGCGGCCGTATTCGGCTTGATCCGTTGCCTGAAGATCTGTGACTGTTGCGGCAGAGTTTGCAGTCGGCTCATTCGACAGGTCGTGAAAAACCTGTTGCCAGCGGGAATTCACACTGTCCGGGTTGTTCCGGTAGCGGTTATGAAGGTCTTCGAGGTAGGCGCGATTCCCTCCGGAAAGAAAATCTGCGTTGGCTACCGATCCCCGGCCAGTCTTTGTGCTCATCCGGCAGGCGTTACTTGCTTGCAGCTCAAAATGGGTGTTGCGGGTCGGTCGTCAGGGAAAAAAAGGATCAAGAAAAATTATACGCTATATCAGTTCAGTGTGAAATGAAATTGTGGTTTCGTAGCTCAGCGGGTTCCGCTATGACCGAAGCCGCCCGTTGACCGCTCGCTCTCGTCAAAGACCTCTACTACCTCAAAGGCTGCCTGCACCACAGGTACGATCACCATCTGGGCAATACGGTCACCGGGATTAATCTGAAAGGTTTCGCCACCGCGGTTCCAGCAAGAAATTTTGACTTCTCCCTGGTAGTCGCTGTCGATTAGCCCCACCAGGTTACCCAGAACAATGCCATGTTTGTGGCCCAGTCCCGAGCGGGGCAGCAGCACCGCAGCATGAGACGGATCACCAATATGAATTGCTATGCCGCTGGGAATCAATTCGCACTGGCCTGGTGTGATTGTCAGCGGGGCGTCAAGGCAGGCAACGAGATCGATACCTGCCGAACCTTGTGTGGCATATGCCGGAAAGGCAAATTCCCCGCCCAGGCGCTTGTCGATGACTTTAAGTTGGATTTTTTGCATGATATCGTCGCGCGATCTCTTCGATCAATCGCCTGGCAAGCTCAGTCTTGCTATCGTGGCCGAGCTCGACTTGATCGTGCTGGCTGATCAGTGTCAGAGTGTTATGGTCGCTGCCGAATGGGTTGTTATCGCCACCCACCTGATTTACCGCAATCAGGTCGAGGCGTTTGTTTTTTAACTTCTGGCGGGCATGCTCAAGGGGCTGGTCAGTCTCAGCCGCAAAGCCGACGGTAAACGGTGGATCTGGTTGTTGTGTCACCGTCGCCAGGATATCGGGGTTGCGCACAAATTCAACCGTAAGTGTTTGTGTGGCTTTTTTCATTTTTGTGGGCGCGACCTGCGTAGGTCGGTAGTCAACAACAGCCGCGACTCCAATAAAGATATCGAACCCGGATACACTCGATTCGACCGCGCCAAGCATTTCTTTCGCCGTTGTTACGTTTTTCATTTCAACCCCAGTGGGTGGCGTTATCGTGACGGGACCGCTGATCAGAGACACGCTTGCACCGGCATGTTTTGCCGCGTTTGCGACCGCGTAGCCCATTTTTCCGGAGCTGTGATTGGATAAACCGCGGACGGGGTCAAGTGCCTCCCAAGTGGGGCCGGCCGTAACCATGACCCGAATGTTCTCCAGAGGTCCCGGGTTCGGGGAATTGGTCAAGCATTCAATAAGTTCGTCTGGCTCGAGCATCCGTCCTGGGCCCGTATCCCCGCATGCCTGCGGTCCGTCGGCAGGGCCCAGTAGCGTAACGCCATCTGCCCGAAGGGTTGCCAAATTGCGTTGGGTGGTTGGTTTTTGCCACATGGCCTGGTTCATTGCCGGCGCCAGGATTACCG
>Ga0207990_1000470_pt1 | contig 23466 bp, 33 predicted proteins | sample ETNtaG_8_FD_185780 | JGI IMG/M metagenome (GOLD analysis project Ga0207990, IMG submission 185780) | Marine microbial and viral communities from oxygen minimum zone, Eastern Pacific Ocean - ETNP201406SV75 (SPAdes) (version 2) | ecosystem: Environmental > Aquatic > Marine > Oceanic ...
AGTCCTCTATCGTGCATTGTCAATGATGTTGGTGCACCAGTTCTTGTTGGATCTGCTCCTCCTTCTTTTGAAAATGATCTCCATTCTGGACCTGCATCTTGTAAAGTCTCTGAAATTACAAAACCACATTTTCCACAGAATCTTTCCCCTGTGACATTATCTGTGAGCATGCCTTTTTTTCCACAACGACCACATAATGCATCCGCGTTTGTAATTTCTTGAACCAAAATAATACAGTTTATCACAACATTGTAACTATATAAGCTATTTTTTTTCCAAATTTTTGCAAATTTGTTGAATTTTAGACGTACTTTTATGACTAATTTTTTTGTTTATTTGATTTAGATCTTTCATTTTCATTTTCAATTCCAAATCTTATTAGAAAAGTCATTTAGCATAACTTTATGAAAAGTGATCTAACTTTATCTGAAATTTCTTCTTCTGAATGGATCTCTTTGAATCAATTCTCACAAGAAATAAAAAAAATTGATTTACCCTGTATCTCAGTATATTATCCCTATGGCAAAGGTCAAGAAATAATTAGATTATTTCATGATACAAAGAAATCTGAATCATTAGAAAGAATTGAATTAAAAATTCAAAAAAGAATAATGGAACTTAAGAAGAAACCTGTATCTGTAGGAAAATTCACCCAGACTTTGTGTATCTTTGGATGGATAAAAAATGGTAAAGTTCAGATCAAAGAAATAGGCACATCTCAAAAATTACCTTATATCTATATGGCAAATAAAAAACCGTACATCAAACCTTTTTCTGATATTTTAAAAACTAATTATAATATTTTGTTAGTAACTCTTGATCAAAAAACTGCACGAATACAAAAATTTCATGGCAATCAAATCATTCAAGAATCTAAACTTAAAATTGATTTACAAGGTAGGCATAAAAAAGGTGGTCAAAGTCAAGGACGTTTTTTACGTGCTAGACAAACAAAAATTCATGTTTTCTTTAAAAAAGTTGCAAATAAAGTACGTCTCATGAATTCTAATTCTGAATTAATATTGTTAGGTGGAAATGGTCATGCAAAAACAGAATTTTATGATGAATTAAATTCTGAACTAACTTCAAAATGTAGATTTGTAGATGGATTATCTTTTACCACTTCTATAAATGATATTCATAAAATAATAATTCATCATTTGTATGAGTATCGAAAAAATCACATGGTCGAATTAATTCAAAAATATGAACAATTAGTAAAAGAAGGTTTAACTGCAAAAAGAAATAATATCATTTATCGTGCTTTGGAAATGGGTAGTGTTGAAACATTAATTGTTTCTTCAAACTATCATACTAACTCTCAATTTAAAAATATCTTGAAAATGTTAGAAATTGCTAAAAAAACTTCTTGTAAAATTGAATTTGCTGTTACTCCAAAAATAATTAAAAAACTAGAAATTGATGACTCTGTATTGGCCATTTTAAGGTATAAAATAAAATAATTTTTTAACTAAAATTAATTTTAAATTATTTTAAAATTTATTTAGATTAAACCCCAACTTGTTTTGTTTTTTGGGATTATTTTTAAAAATGGTGCTTCTTTTTCATTCCAAGGATCATTTCTTACCCATTGAAATTTTTCATAAAAAATATTATAATATTTCTCAAATTCTTTTCCTGATTCAATTATCTCTATTTCTCCTTGAATGCATATGGCTTTGTGAGCCCCTGATTTGTAAATATCAATCACGATACTTGTATTTGGATTTAATTTTATGTTTCTAAATGACTTTGTTTTGTAATCTGTTGCTACAATGATCAAATTTTCATGAAATACAAATGAAACTGGTTTTACATGTGGGATATTTCTATGAGATGTTGCCATTCTTGCCTCTTCTAAGGATTCTAGAAATTTTACTTCTTTTTTCTTAAATTCTATCAATTGAAAATTCTTTCTCTAATCTCTGGAATGTGCTTATAAATTATATCTCTCACTTTAATCTGATCTTCAGCTGTTGGTGGTTTTTCTTGTGCACTAAGAATTGCGCCACTCATTCCTAATGCCATTCCCATAACTACCCCATAGACAAATTCTTGAGCATTTTCAACTTTTAGGGTCTCTTTATTTTCTTTAATTTCTTCTAAATATCCTGGTATTGTGGATATTGCACCATTAATTGTTTGTAAAATAATTGCCTCTAATTGATCTTCACTCATATTTCATAATGTAAACTGATTCTTAATAAATTTGCATCTGTAAATTTACTATTTTTATTATTTTTAAAACAATACTTATCTGAATCTAATTCTAAAGTTCTTCATATGGGATTTGGAAAGAAAAAGAATGAAAATAAAGATGGCAGAAAACAGAAAGGACAAAAGGCAGCAGAACAACAACAACGAGTTAAACAATACAAAAAGAAACAACAGGTAAAGAAAAAAGGCATTAAACCAAAAAAATATTAAAATTTATGCTAAACTTATACATGAAAATGCTTAACTAAATTAAATATTTCTCAAATTCTTCTTTTGAAATAATTTTATGTTCTAATTCCTTAATCTCATTGTAACATTTTTTACATGAATAAGTGACAAATTGATTCTCATTAACAGTACAAATTGCAAAAACAGCTTGAGATGACTCTATTCTTATGCCTGATATGTCAATATGATCACACATTTTTATTTTCATAGATACCAACTAATGAAATTAAATTTAAAGATATGACTATTAGTAAATTAAAGAATTTTAATTACAAATAATTTTTTATTTTTAAAAATAATTAATTATTCATACTTTATCCCACATGTTTCATGATTAGTTAAGAAAATCTATTTTATTGTACTTCAAAATTATTCCTAATTTATTGAATTTTATCAATTTTAACACCTAAGATTTTTAATCGAGGCTTTTTGTAAAAAGATATGTTCTCCTTTTTTACTGCAAATCAGGCAAATGAAGCATTACCTGATGTGATCAAGAAATTTGAATATGCATTTGCTAAAAAAAATGAAATTACAAAAATTGAAAAAGAATTACAACTTTGTATCTCGACAACTAACTCGTTTAAAGAATACATGATATTGAAACAACAACTAAATTCTGCAATAACTAAATTTTATCAATCTATAGAAATTTTGGAAAGTACTGGAGTGATGATTAAAAGTATTGAACAAGGTTTACTTGATTTTCCATCTAAAAGATTTGATGAAGAAGTTTGTCTTTGTTGGAAACATGGTGAGACTGAAATAAAATTTTGGCATGAAAAAGATTCTGGTTTCATGGGGCGAAAACCTATTGAAGTTAATGATGAATCTCTAGTTTAATCAAATTCTTAATCATTAATTCTTTTTTTATCCCTACAAATACCGCAAAGGTATGTTTTTTTAAATTCTTTTAAATCCTTGTTGAATTTTTTAGTTTCAAAATAAGTCTCACTTGCTTTCATCCCTCCTGGAACTTTTTTACAACAATTTGTGCATTGTATTTCAACATTAAATTTTATTATTTTCTCATTTTCTTTAATTTTTCCAAATATCATGGATAGAATTCAGTTTATTTTAATATTAAATTTAGTTAAAATCCAAACTTATGAATATTATATTAAAAAAACAGAATCATCTCAAATGATTTCAGTATGGTTACGTGTTATCCGAGTTCGCTTTTTACTAGCATCAGTCATTGCAGTTTCAGTAGGGTTGGCCTTAAACTGGTCACAAAATGGTTCTATTGATCTTCTTGATGTAGTTTTAACTTTTGCCGGAGTAATGGCACTTCATGCTAGTGTTGATTTACTAAATGATTTTTGGGATTTCAAAAGAGGTATTGATACTAAAACAACTCGAACAAAAATGAGTGGTGGCACTGGTGTTTTACCTGAAGGATTACTCAAACCTTCTACTGTTTATCGTGCTGGTGTTGCATTTTTAATAATTGGTTCTCTAATTGGAAGTTATTTTGTTATTACACATGGCATTTTAATTGCAATAATCTTGGGATTTGCTATTTTATCAATTTATTTTTATTCTACTAAAATTGTAGATTCTGGTTTAGGTGAATTTTTTGTTGCTGTAAAAGGTTCTATGATTGTTATTGGTACATTTTTTATTCAATCTGGTGAAGTAACTGTTGAATCTATTTTTGCAGGTATTATTATTGGAACTTTATCCTCTTTAGTTTTATTTATTGCATCTTTTCCTGATCATGATGCAGATAAATCAAAAGGTAGAAAAACTTTGGTTATTGTAGTTGGAAAAGAAAAAGCAACAAAATTATTTTGGATTTTTCCTTTAATTGCATACTCTGTAATTTTAATTGGAATCTTTGTAAATTTATTTCCTATTTTATCATTGATTAGTTTTCTTAGTTTTCCATTAATTCTAAAATCTGGATTAGGATTGAAAAAAAATTATAATTCTATTGACAATTTAGTTCCCTTCATGTCTTCTAGTTTAAAATTTAGTAGAATAACTGGCATTTTATTTGCCTTAAGTTTTTTAATTTCTTTCTAAATATACATAAATTTAGTAATTTCCTAGTTTTATCATGGTTTCAGGATTTGCAACATCTGAAGGAACTCAAACTTTTTCACAAAAATCAAGCGTAAATCCTCTTAATTTTAATACATTTCAAAATCTTCATCTCTCTAATATTGGAATTGGAACTTATCTTGGTGATCCAGATGAAAAAACTGATGAATTAGTAAAAAATGCAGTAAAACAATCTCTCTTATCTGGTGTGAATGTTATTGACACTGCAATTAATTATCGTTCTCAAAAAGCTGAACGTGCCATTGGTAAAGCTATTTCTGAGTTAATTGAAGAAGGAAAAATTTCTCGTGATCAAATATTTGTTAGTAGTAAAAATGGATATGTTACTAATGATGCTGATGTGAAATTGGGTTTCTGGGAATATGTGAAGGAAGAATATTCTCAAAAGGGGATTATCAAAGAAGGTGATGTAACATCTGGTTATCATTGTATGACTGTTCCTTATCTTTCTGATCAATTAGACAGAAGTTTAAAAAACTTAGATTTGGAATGTATTGATTTAATGTATCTTCATAATGGTGTTGAAGGACAAATTAAAGATATTTCTAAAGAACAATTTTTAGAAAATTTAAAATCTGTTTTTGAATTGTATGAACAAAAACGTGATGAGGGAAAAATCAAATTTTATGGTATGGCTACTTGGGAATGTTTTAGAGTTGTTAAAGAAAATCCTCAATACCTTTCACTTGAAGATGTTGTGGAAATGGCTAAAAAAATTGGAGGTGATGATCATGGATTTAAATTCATACAGTTACCATACAACATGAATTATGATCAAGCATTGCTTTCAAAAAACCAAACTGTTCAAAGTAAACCTGTATCCATTTTAGAATCTGCAGTTACTTTGGGAATTGGTGTTTTCACTAGTATCCCATTTATGCAAGGAAGATTATTGGCTCCTGGTGTAATGCCTGATTTTAATGACTTAAAACCTTCATTACGTGCTTTACAGTTTATTCGTTCATCTCCTGGTGTTCTTGCTCCATTGGTAGGCCAAAAATCTCCTGAACATGTATTGGAAAATCTTGAAATTATGAATATTCCCCCAATACTTCCTGATGATTTTTTAGATTTGGTCAAAAAACTTACAATTTGACACTAATTTCCAATATGATGTGTAAAGATAATAAATGACGTTTTGTTCGTTTCGATATAATGTCTTCAAAAATTTATGATTATGCATCTATTTGTGATTCAATACTTTCTGTTGATCCTAAAATTAGATTTGCAGGTGTAATTAATGAACGAGGTCGATTGGTTGCTGGTGGAATGAAAGCAAATGTTGAACCCTTGGAAACTGAAAAAGATGATGAGATGATTTTCATGGAACTTGCATTGAGAGTAAAAATGAGAAAAGAATTTGATAAACAACTTGGTTTGGTTAATTTTGCAATGGCTTCTCGTGAACGTGCACTTGCAATTAGTGTGATAATAAATGATGATATTTTGTATGTTGTATCTGAACCTGATTATGATTATTGTTCACTTCCTAAACAAATTATTGAAATTGTTAATTCTTAGTCGATAAATATTTCTGAATCTATAAATAGAAATCAAAGATAAATTTTTTTATGCCAGTTGATCCTGTTTGTGGAATTGAACTTGATGAAGATATGGCATTAATCCATGATCATAATGGAAAAAATTTCTATTTCTGTTGCAACGGGTGTAGAAAAATTTTCATTAAAAAACCCCGTAAGTATAAGAATAATGTTTAGATAGGAAATGCTCCACACATTCTACAAAATTTTGAGTTATTAACTTCATGTTTACAATATGGACATTTACATTCTGCATTATCATCCACAGGCGATCCGTATAATTTTTTAAAAATCTCATAGTAGTGCATTGACTCTCTACTCCTAATCACTACCTCATCATTTTTTTCTACTGTCAGTTTTTTCTCAACATATGTTTCTTCACTAATTATAGATTCAAACAAATTTGTTAACCCTGATGTTCCTGCACCTTCTTGCATTGGTGATTTTCGTCTCCATGCAATTTGTAATGGTATGTGTTTTTCAAAGGTTTTACGTAAAATCCATTTTCCATATCTTTTACCGCCTTCTTCTTTTATTTTCAAATTTGATGGAATCTGATTAGCTAATTCTATTATTTTTTGATTTAGAAATGGTGATTCTATTTCAATTCCTAATGCTTTTCCAATTTTTTGAGTTGGAAAATGCATAATTGAACACACTCTTTTAATTTCTGCTTCTAATTCATTTTCTGGTTTATTTACTAGGAAATTATACCCTGCAAATAATTCATCAGCTCCATCCCCTGTAATTATTGATTTATGATTATTTTCTTTTGCCCATTTTATTGCTAAATACATTACAACATTATTGCGTATTTCTATATCGTTAAAATTTTTTAATATTCTGATAGTATTTTCAATTGCTTCTAGTATTGCTGATGTTGAAACATTGTATATTGATAATGGGATTTTCATTTCTTTTGATATCATTTGACAATACGTTAGATCTGTTGAAACAAAATCCTCAGAAATAATTGCAACACTATTTAGATCTCTTTTTTTAAGAAAATATGCTATGATTGAACTATCTAACCCTCCTGATAATGAAATTAAATTAGACTGACATGAATTACAAGACTCTTCTAAAATTTGATATATATTTTTAGAAATATCTTCCAACACTCTCTCTTGATTATGAAATTAAAATAGATATGCCTGACAATATGTTTGGTTTTTTATTTAATCATTAGAAACTTTAAATTTACATTATCCTCCTTGAGAAATTATGTTACTTCCTGCTGAAATTGAATCTAAAACATTAATTCCTGCATTAAGAGCAATTTTGGCTAAAAAATTAGCTGAAGAACATGATATTCGAGAAGATGAAATCTCAAAAATGCTTGGAGTTACACAAGCGGCAATTAGTAATTATATTCGTGGTACTAGAGGAGACCCATCTTTAATTGCAAAATTATTGGCAGAAAAACAAGTTGCCCAATTAATTGATGAATTATGCAATCATCTTTCTTCAGACTTAGCTTACACTCCATCTAGTCTCTCAAAATTTATTGGTCTATGTAATTACATTAAATCTAGTTTATTGATTTGTGAAATACATCATAATTTAGAATCTAACATTGATGAAAAAATTTGTAAAGAATGTGAAAATATGCTTCTTAAAGGTCCTGGTAGTGTTTACTAATTTTTATTTATAATTATTTCAACTGTTGATGTCATATTACCTATACCTGCTTCTGCAACCGTATCTAAGTTAATTTTTTCAACTTTAGAATTATCTTTCATCATTTTTTCGGTAATTATGTTTGCAACCGATACAGCATTAGGGATAGAATTTCCTCTTGCTTTTAAAATTACTTGATTTTTACTAATCAATTGAGATACTACCTCTACAGCAGTGAGCATTACTGGTTCATTTCCAATGTTTATAATGGTCTGCCCTTGACCTTTCAGTTCATTGACTTCTTCCATGAGCATTATACAACATTCAGATTTTTTTTGTTCTTTTAAGTTTTATCGACGATTGGTTCTTTAATCAAAATAGTCGATTGGGATATTTTGAAAATCACCATTTGGTAATACTCTTCTAACTGTGATTGGAATTACCTTTTTCTCTAATTCTACCATTGAGATGTCTAATGAAATTCTTGCATCTTCTGGAATTGTAATGAATGGTGGTGCTCCTAATGATAATTGTAATGCTCTTGCTCCCATAATTCTTGCTTTTTCAAATCTAGTCAATGTTGGTGGTCCAATTGTAATTTTTTCATTTTCACAAGGAATTTCTATTGGATCGTGTTCTTCTACTCTTTCTACAACTTCTCTTTCTTCAATTTCTTTAATTCGACTTTCTAGTTTATCTTGTTCTTTATCTGATAATGGTTCTGTTGGATTGGTTACATTTTTTTCAATTAATTTTCGATAAGTATCTAATGCTTTGTTTAACCCTAAATTTGCGTCTACTTCACTCTCTAGTGTTTCAGACGTAACTGCTTCAGATTTAACTGATGCTTCTTCAGATTTAGACAAGTACAAAAATTTTCTTAAAACGTTATATAATCTAATCATTTTAAGGTCAAATTGAGTATGTCATCAGTTTCACGAAAACAATTGATATTAGAAATTCATGGAAAAGTAAAACTATCTTGTGATCTGAAAAGACATCTTTCTCCAAGAACTGTTGGAACTATTATGAGATCTTTACCGTTAGAAGGGAATTCTCATACATTGGGTCAAAGTATTGTTTATTTTGAAACTAGTATTGATTCTGGAATTGAACGAGCTAGATCTGAATTTAAAAAAGGAGATGTGGCATTTTTACCTTCTACTGGCAGTATCTGTTTTTTTGTTGGTAATGTTAATTCCGCAAAAACTATGACTCCCATTGGAAAAATCAATGGTGATATTGATGAATTAAAGAATGTAAAACCTGGCGATGTTTTGCGTCTCTATGAAGAAACTACTTGATACAAATGATGGCCTGCATAACCGCCAACTTTTTTAACAGTTCCTTTTGCTGCTGATTCTCTTAAAAATGCATTTGCAGCAGATATCTTAACTCCTGTCTGTCTAGCAAGATCTTGAACTGTAACTACTTTAGAATTTTGAATTATTTTCATTGCTTGTTTCTCATTTACCATAACTGTAATTTCGGCTTTTCTTGGTCCACTTTCACCTTTATCTTTTTTACTTTTCTTTGAATCTTTAGTACCACTTTGTTTGTTTGTAGTTGGTTTTTTTCCTCCAGCCATACAATTAGTGAAAAATATTCCTTTTATAAACGATGAACACATAGAGTTTCAAATTTTCTAAATTACTAGGCAAAGCATCTTTTTCTAAATTTTTTGTAAGATGTAAAAAGATCGTAAATTTCAAGAAAATACTCTGTTTTTTAAAAAAAATATTTTTTTATTTTTTGTAGTAAGATGATCATTTATTGTACTCTAGTAAAGGCCAACAAATCATTATTTTTTTGGAATAATTACGCTTAGAACAGAAACAAACCGCTTATTTTTTTGATATCTTTGCTGCATTTTCTCTTGTTCTATTATCAATAAACATGAAACCCAAAGTAATCAAGTACAGTATTTCTTCTCTTATGAGAATGATTTTTGTCAATGTCAAAACACTCTCATTGTATTTCATAAGTTTATGGGGTTCAAGTGCAATAGCTTTTTCTAAATAAACTTGAAGATAGTCCGAAAGAAATTGTCTTATTTCATCATCTTTTTGATTATCATAATTTTCTATTGCTTTTTTAGAAATCATTTTCAAGTCATTTAGTAATTTTTTAGATTGTGATAAATCTACAACAAAGTTTTCAGGAAAGTCTAATACTAATTCAGAAATCAATTTAGAAGAAATTCTCCAATTTAATCAAATATGCAATATGCCAAATACTAGTTCTATGAAACCAATGAGAATCTCTGACTCGTGCAGTATCAAATGATAATTGCTTTTTGTATAGAGTACAGTAGATAATCATCTTGACTACATGAAATGATTGATTGTAGGCTTAAGATACGCAGGTTATTGTATGATCATTTGTAACTAGAGAATTATAACTCATAATGAATTAGATTTTTTTAAAGGAAAATTATTCCAAAAGCTTGTGCAAGAATAGCAATAACTGCAAAAATTGTAATTTTTACTCCAAGACCCATATTTCTTAATGATTTAAAATTCAAGTTAATAAAATTCATAAAAATTTTCATTAATGTGTTGCTTTGTGTTAGTTTGTTGATTTGTGCCTAGATATCCCAATACCTAACAAAAAATATTCTAAAAGAAACTTTGTGTTTTAGTTTGAACATGTGATGACCTGATTGTATTTTACTTAATGGTAGTGTACTTTGTTATCGTTTATCTTATCTAGAGGTGTAGTGATTATTCTATCTGATCCTTTGCAATACTTTTTTCCTTTGTAATGTTTATGAATTTTAATTTTAGCCATCTTGATACTATCTATTCCATAAGCTCCATGATGATCTGATACTTCTTCACTAACAATATGACAATGTATAGAAACATTACACCATTTGCACATGATTTTAATTTTATCTTCTTTCATGTTGTTTTAATAAAAATCTAGAACGTTTAGATGTATTTCAAGTATAAATAGCATCTCAGTTCTTGAATATTATGGGTATTGTTTCAAAAGGTGCAAAATGTAACGTAGATGGATGTGACCAGGAAGGAGCTCGTTCCATTAATACCGCTAAAGTGGAAAATGCTGGTTTACGTGTAAATTCTACAGGCAAAAAAACAATTCTTTGTAAAGAGCACTATAAAGAATGGAAAAAAGAATCTAAAGATGAACGAGATCTTGAACGTGCAAGATTTGACAAATTTTAATTTTTTTATTCCTTTTTAGTATTGTTTGGATTTTTAAAATAATCTTCACTTAGTTTGTTGTACATATTGCCTATCTTTTTGTAAAGTCGTTTTGGCTCTCTTGATTTTTGGTTACTTAGAACATATAATGCTAAAATTGGAAATGCAATTGTTGCATCCGCATAAACTGTAATTATCCCTTCATGTGAGTTCTTGATTTTACCCCAACTTTTTCCTTCTTGTAATGTTGCTCCTGATAAACCTCCTGTATCTGGTCGTGCATCTGTAATTTGTATAATATACTCTTGACCTCCATCGTTTCTTTTTAAAATTTGATCTAATAATGGACCTGTTTGTTGGGCTGTATTTTTTGGAACTCCTCCTCCTAATTCTAAAATTCCTGATTTTTTTGAATCATAAACAATTGCTGCTTGCTCTATTATTTCTCTCACAAAATCCAAATTATATTTTTTATTTTCTAATCTATGTACTGCTAAGTTTAGTGCTAAAGATGAATCTTTCATTGTAGATATGTACACTGGAACATCGTACTCATATGCTGATGTAATGAAACTTTTTTCAGGATGTTTTGCATTATCCTTACTTCTTTTACCTAACAAATTACAAAATTCAGCAGTTGTAAATGATTTATCTTGAAAATCATTTGCAAACATTTTTTGAATAATTTGATCTTCAGCTTCTAATGTTTCTTCAAATTTTATGTAAACATCTCTTATCCTAACAATCTCATTTTCATATAATTTCATATCATCCACATCAAAGCTACCTTGCTTTACTGGCAATCCCCATGCAAAATGATCTTCATGATACACATTGGCACCTGTTGTAACTATCCAATCAACAAATCCTCTTTCAATCAATGTTTTGATAATACCTCCAAATCCTACTGGTGTCATAGCTCCTGAAACTGTTAGACAAATTGTTGTATCTTCTTCAATCATTTTAGCATACAATTTTGCTGCTTCTCCAAGTTGTCTTCCATTAAATCCTGAACTAGCAAACACTTCTACTAATTCTTCAATGTTCATTTTTGGATCTAATTTTATGTGAGGTATGTCCTTTCCATGAAATTTATGAGGATCCATTTTTACTAAGTTTTTTTGACTGTAAATAATACTTGTGCAAGAATAATGATGTTGTTTTTACTTAATTCTAAAGCAAATATTACTTAACTAGGAAAAATTCTATCTTTATGATATGAATATTATTGATATGCATAATCCTCACCGAGTTGATAAAACTCCTGACTCTGTTGAAATTTTATTATCTTCTGGAAATTTTATTCAAGATGAATTTACTATTTTTAAAGTAGAATTACGCCTCTATAACGAACGCACTGATGCTTCTTTAGGTGTTTATTCTTTGATTACTTCTTTTGTTGAAACTGATAAAGGCACAGTTGAAATGATTTATGATGAAGGATTTCGTGGTAGCAATTCACTTTCAAGAGCATCTAATTTCCTAGTTAGTAATTTGGGTATATCTGGTCTAATTCTTAGATCTGTTATCAGCCTACGTGAAAAGATATCTCAAAAATTATAGTATTGTAGATTTCACGTAAACATTTAATTCAATTGAATTTTCTGTTTGAAATTATGAGAATATTACAATTACATTGTGATAGTATAGAATACACTCCAACAAAAAAAGAGATCAAATCTGCTGAAGATATTGATAATCCTCAAACTCAAAAATTAGAAGAACTTGTGGTTGTTTTTGTAGCTATGGAGGATGGGGATGATTCTAGTGTGGCTCAAAATGCTATATCTCAAATAAAAAATTCTATGGAAAAAATTGGTTGTAAAAAATTATTGTTATATCCTTATGCTCATCTTAGTTCCAATCTTGCAAAACCTTCTGTTGCAATTGCATTACTAAAAGAAATGGAATCTAGTGCATCTGACCTAGAGGTATCACATTCTCCATTTGGCTGGACCAAGTCCTACAAACTTCAAGTAAAAGGTCACCCATTAGCTGAAAGTTCTAAAGTTGTAACAAAAGATTCTACAACTGTAAAATCTGATTCTGAAATAACATCTGATGCATTAGAAGGAGAATCAAAAATTCGTTCTATTTGGAAAATAATGTCTACTGATGGAACTCTCACCAATATTGCCGATTTTAATTTTTCAAAACATCCTAAATTAGAAATTTTAGCAAAATATGAAGTAGCAAAACAACGTCACGTTGATAAACCTCCACCACATGTTGCATTGATGAAAAAAATGGGCATTGCTGATTATGAAACAGCTTCAGATTCTGGTAACATGAGATTTTTCCCAAATGGACGTTTGATTAAATCTCTAATTGAAAGATATGTTACTGATAGAGTTAAAGAATATGGTGGATATGAAGTTGAGACTCCAATTATGTATGATTCAGAACATCCAAGCATGGTTAGTTACTTTAATCGATTTCCGGCAAGACAATACAATATAGATTCTGATGGGAAAAAATTATTTTTGAGATTTGCTGCTTGTTTTGGGCAATTTCTTATGGCTAATCATTTTCAAATGTCATTCAAAAATTTACCTTACAAACTCTATGAGCTTACTAGATACAGCTTTAGAAGAGAACAATCTGGTGAACTAGTAGGCCTTAGACGACTTCGGGCATTTACAATGCCTGACTGTCATGCATTTTGTGCTAACATGAATCAAGCCATTGATGAAATAAAAATAAGATTTGATTTATCTCAAAGTGTTCTAAGTAATCTTGGAATTCCTTCTTCAGATTATGACATGGCAATTAGATTTACTGAAGATTTTTACAATGAAAATAAATCCACTATTGAAGAATTAGTAAAAAAGAATGGAAAGCCAGTATTAGTTGAAATGTGGACTGAAAAATTCTTTTATTTTGTTTTAAAATGGGAATTTAATTTTATTGATAATCTTGGAAAAGCATCTGCACTTTCAACTGATCAAATTGATGTAGAAAATGGAGATAGATATGGAATTGAATTTGTAGATGAAAATAATGAGAAAAAACATCCAATAATTTTACACAATTCTCCTAGTGGTGCTATTGAGAGAATTATCTATGCATTACTGGAAAAAGCTGCAACTGATTCCCATGAAGGTCGTAAACCCCAATTTCCATTATGGTTATCTCCTACACAAGTTAGAATTATTCCATTAAAAGAAGAATTTGATGATTTTTGTGAAAAATTAACTGATAAAATTTCTGCTAATTCTATTCGTGTTGATATAGATGATAGAAATGAAAGTATTGGTAAGCGAATACGTGAAGCAGAAAAAGAATGGATACGATACATTTTGGTAATTGGTGAAAAAGAAGCAAATTCTCAAAATCTGAGTATTCGAGATAGACAAACTGGTGCTGTTAGGGAATTATCTTTTGATGATTTCATAAATGAGATAAAAGAAGAAACCAAAGACAAACCATTTACTGGTTTGAATTTTCCAAAATACATCTCAAAACGTCCAAATTTGATGGTGTGATTGTACTATGAGTTTTCTTGATTTATACATGAATAATAATCCGTTAATCACCGGTTCTGAGGAAGATGGTGAACCTGTTGCAACAATTTTTGGTGTGCCTTTTGATTCTACTCATTCATACAAACCTGGTTGTAGATTTGGACCTGATGTAATTAGAGATTCTTTTAACAACATTGAGATTTTTCATCCTGAACTTGGAGTTGATTTAGAATCTGTAAATATTGAAGATTTGGGAAATACTCGTCACACTGTAGTTGCATCTGAAATGATTGATATGTTAAAAAAAATTACTACTGAACTTGTTGCAAAACAACGTCAGCTTTTCATTTTAGGTGGTGAGCATTCTATTACATATGGAACGTATACTAGTTTTCCAAAAGAAACTGGATACGTTGTTTTTGATGCTCATTATGATTTACGTGATGAATTTGCAGATATCAAATTAAGTCATGCATCTTACTTGAGACGAATTGTTGAAGAAAGAGGTGCTGAAAATATTTTACATGTTGGTGCAAGATCTTTTGTTAAAGAAGAATTAGAATTTCTTACTGAAAATAAAATCAAAACAATTTCTGATAGAGAAGTTCGAGATGGTAAAGGACCACAATTAATCAAAGATCACATATCCACTTTTGATACTGTTTATTCTAGTTTTGATCTTGATGTTTTAGATCCTGCATATGCCCCAGGTGTTGGTAACCCTGAAGCAGTAGGGGTGACTTCAAGAGAACTATTTGATATGATTCATTCTTTTGAAGAAACAAAAGTAACTGGAATAGATATTGTAGAACTAAACCCATACCATGATAATGGGGCAACTGCATCCTTGGCTGCAAAAATTATTTCCACTATGATTGCCATGAATTTATCTCAAAACTAAATTATTTTACATGCTCAACTTGTGTTTACTATTGGTTGAGCCTGTTGACTTTATTAGATAGTATTTTGGGTGTACTTTGTGTTAAATAATTTACGAGAGTCTCTTCGACCTGCACTTGAAAAGGTAGGTAAGGGATTTGCTTCAACTGGATTATCTCCTAATTTTTGGACAGTTGTGGGTCTTATCATCGCATTATCTTCTGCTGTTGTTTATGGTATGGGTATTGAATTTGGATTAATTATTGGTGGTGTTTTGTTACTTGTTTCAGGATTCTTTGATATGGTTGATGGTCAGGTTGCACGAGTAACTGGCAAGACATCAAAAAAAGGTGAATATCTTGATTCAATGTTTGATAAAATTTCTGAAGTTGCAATCTTTTTAGGAATTTTAGTTGGTGGATATGCCGAACCTTATCTTGTGTTGCTTGCAATCACTCTATCTTTACTAGTTAGTTATGCAAGAGCAAAATCTGATTTAATTAACATAAAACTTCAGGGAATTGGAATTGGTGAAAGAGCTGAACGACTTTTGGTAATTGCAATAGTTGGAATTATTGGTTTTATGGATTATGCTGTTGTCATTGTAGTGATAATTGCTGGAATTACACTAGTACAAAGAATGATCTTTACTACAAAAAACATTAAAGAATAATAATTTTGTAAAATAGTGCTAAAGAATAATAATTTTAGATAATAATACTATCGAAGTTTACCGCGTTTTCTTCTACTATCTTCTGATCTAACTTTGATAATTTTGAAATGAACTGCACATGAAATACAATAATGTTTCAAAACAGTTGGTGATGCAATGTATGCTCCTTGTGCACGTAATTCTTTTGCTAATGTGTGTTCTACTAGATTTAATTTGGAAGTAACTTTCTTTGCTTTATCTTTTGGAACTGTTTGACCACAGTTTGTACATTGTACTGTACCTGAAGATCCTTTACCTCCTTTTGTACGACCTCTACTTGCACGTTTAAGTGGCATAAAATTGAGCATTTTTGCCTACTTATATTCTTGCGGGTAATTTGAAAAAATTACTAAATTTATGCTTAAATAAACAAAAAATTATTTTATCTTTTAATGCTAGTTTTTCTAAATATTTTTGATTGGTTTTGAAAGGATTATGTCATATTTGTTTTAGATCTGGTGTAAAATTACTTATTTCAAAAGATGAGATAATATGCTCTGAATGCATGGAAAAAAATAATGCAAAAAACTAAATCCACTAAACTAGAAAATTAAAGAAATGAAGTTAGCTATTTTTTCTCATTGTGCTCTAGATACAATTTCTCTTGAAGGTAGTTCTTATGAACAAATTGGAGGGGCTGCCTCATATTGCAGCATTATGGCTCGTCAATTCAAATTTGATGTAGATCTTTTTACAAAATTTGGGCCTGATTTTCCAAAACAATATCTTACTGAACATAAAATTAATTTAATTAATTCTGAATCTGTACAAAATACTACTAAATTTACTATTTCTATATCTGGTTCTGAACGAACTTTAAAACTTGAAAACGAATGTGATCCAATAGATTACTCTGATGTGGATGCCGATGGACATATTGTAAGTCCTATTTATCATGAAATTTCCAATGATGTTTTAAAAAAAATTAAAGATAATTCTAATTTTTTATTTATTGATCCTCAGGGATTTTTACGTCAAAAGGATCCTGATAATAATATTATTTTACAAAAATCTAATCTTGATTTATCTAATGTAAATGCTATTAAAATTAATCCTGAAGAAGGTCGAAATATTGTTGATGGTTCACATGATGAAATGATGTTGGCATTACAAAAAAAAGGAATTGAATATGTATTGTTGACTAATAAAGCAGATGTTTCTTTATTGGTAAAGGATAGAATTTACTCTCTTAAATTACCTAACAAAAATATTCATGATACAACTGGAATTGGAGATATCTTTTGTTCTACATTTACTTGCACTATGTTAAAAGAAAAAGATTTTTTGTGGGCATTATGTTTTGCCGCTGGTTCTGCTCAAGCTGCACTTGAATCTAATAATGTTGGATTACAAAAAATTCCTAAAAAAGGAATGGTTGAAAATAATGCTTCTTATTTTTATAATTTGGTAGATTTTAGAGATTTATGATTCTTTAACTAACTGCATTGGTAATTTATCGTATCACTAAAAATTATTGGAATTAACAAGATATTCTGATTTTATTTCAATGACTTGCAATATGGAAATCAATATCAAGAACCATTTTCTTTGTAAATTATGGCTTTTACTAAATGTGTCAAGTGCGGGGAATTAAGATTTGATAAAAAAGTTAATCGTTGTGGAAGTTGTGGTAGTGAAGGTTATCAAAATTCATAAGTTATGGCAAAACGCAACTTTGGGCTAATTATAATTGGCTACGGACTAATTTCAATTGGAATGATGCTACTACTATTGTTTTTTCAAACCTCTGGAATTGCATGGTTAATTTTGGGAGTTATTTCACTTGTAGGGGCAATTTGGATAATAAAGAAAGAAAGAACAGACAGGAGATTGTTTTTTCAATCAGATAATGAAAATTTAGAATAAAAAAGGACAACAAATTAAAGAATCTAGAAAATAATTCAAATGAATTTCTTAAAATGTATCTGGAAGTTAAGCAATTAAAACAATGACAGAATTGATCAAAGTTTGAATTTGTTTAAAATTAATATATTTATTAATATGAAGCAGGTGTTGCACTACCTGTAATATACTGAACATCTGGATCCTGAGAAAATTTCTCAATCATCTTTGTATCCATTCTCCCTACAACATTAACTCCATGATTTGTTGTTTGATTTGGAAATCCAAATCTACTTCGTATAATTTGTTTTTTTCTTTCAGTATCTACATGTGATTTGTATTTAATATTCAATTCAACTTTTGGGTTAATGTCCGGTAATTTTCTCTCTAAATACATAATTTTTACAAGTAAATTTGAATCAACATTATTCATAGTTTGATTAAGATTTGAAATGAATTTATCATATTGTGCTTCAACTGTCATGTATGAATTTTTTTATTAAATTATTTATCTAGTAAGAATACACTGTGTACTATCACTCATAATTAGTTTTCAAAGTATTGCATTGCAAACATGATGCTTTAATTCAAAATATTTGAAATTGATTGTTTATTAAAAAATTAATGTAGATGAATATGGATAATCCAGAAGAATATTGCAAGATTATAGGTAATTTTAGGCTGAAAGATATTAGTGAAGAAACCCACGAGGACTAGATTGGATATTCAATCAAGGTTAATCAATACCGATTATCTCTATAAATTATGATAAAACATGTCCCAATTTTGCTAGTTGTAGTTGGAGTAGCAGTTCTGTTGGTGGGAATAAATCTTGTAATGTCTTACGGTCTAAGTTTTCTTACGGGTATAGCTATCTTTTTTGGAATTGTCATGCTTATAGCCGGAGTAGATCTTACAAGAAAAATTAAAAAATTAAATGCCAAAAATCGAAAGGATCATCATAATTATACAATTTCAAAATTAATGGAAGAAGAAGATACGCCAAAAGAAGAAACCACAGAGAAAAAAACTGATAAAAAAAGTTAAGAATTCGTTAGAGAATTACGTACAAAAAAACACTATAACTAACCAAAATTGACAAGATATAATGCATTATTTTTTTATTTTTCTTTTGGGATTTGATCGTCAATGCAAATAGGGATTTATGGTTCTGGAACATCTGAAAATGCTTCAAAAACTATCAAAAAAATTTTAACAGATTTTGGTATTGGTTCATTCAATATTACAAAATCTAAAAATAAACATGCTGATTGTATTATTGTTTTAGGTGGAGATAAAGGAGTTAGAAATTATTTTCATAGAACTTTTGATTCGTCATCTCCAGTATTGGGTATTAGTGAAGGAGAAACAAGTGGATTTTTGGCTCAAATTGAACTTAGAGAATTTTCATCTTTTGTTGGAATTTTAAAAAAACAAAATTTTACCGTAGAAGAAGTTCCTCGATTAGGTGTAAAAATTGATGGAAAAAATGTTTATCCTGTCTTAAATGATGTTGCAGTATTTTCATCAAAAAGTGCAATGTTAATGGAACATACGTTGCGTGTTAATGGAGATGAAGTTTGGCATGATAATGGTGATGGAATTATTGTATCTACTCCAATTGGTTCATCTGCATATTCGATGTCTGTTGGTGGTCCAATACTGTTTCAAGATTCTGCCGTATTTGAAATAATTTCTGTAAATTCTCTTGATATCACACGAAGACCCATTATTGTTTCTAATGATAGTTTTATTGAAATTGATGATGTTTCTGCTCGATTACATTGTGAAGTTGTATTGGATGGATTAGATAGATACAAGGTAAAAAAAACTGTTGAATGCTCAAAATTTAATCCTCCTGCAAAAATTATTCGTCTTAAAAAAGATACCACTGGAATTTCTGCTCTTGCTAAAAAAGTTCATCTTGCTGAAGATCTACTTAGTATGCCTCCAAGTTCAAAATTATTATTAAAAACTTTGGAATATGAAGGAACATTGACTCAAAAAGATTTAGCAAATAAAACATTACTTCCTGATCGAACTGTACGATTAGCATTAAGCCATTTGTTAAAAAAAGGATATGTCAAAAAGAAAATATCTCTTCGAGATGCTAGACAAAAAATTTATGAAATTTCTAAAATTGAATAACTGTAAAATATTTTTAGATTATTTTTCAGATGCTGCTTTGATAAATGCAGAAAATGCTTCTTCTGGAAATCCTGGTCTACTATTGAATTCTGGATGAAATTGTACGCCTAAATAGAATTTATGGGATGGAATTTCAAGCATCTCCATTCTCTTTCCCCCATCACTATTTGCTGAAAATACTAAACCATTTTTCTCAAATTCTGGAATGTATTGTTTGTTAATTTCATATCTATGTCTGTGACGTTTACTTATTACATTTGAATTATAGATTTTTTTTGCATTTGTTCCATCTTTAATTTGTACATCATTTGCACCTAATCTGAGTGATCCACCCATATCTGAAATATCTTTTTGCTCTGGAAGTAAATCTACAATTGGATTTTGTGTATCAGGGTTTATTTCTGTAGAATTTGCATTTTCTAATTTTAAAACATTCCTTCCAAATGCAATCGCTGCTAATTGAAATCCAAAACATATTCCAAGATATGGAATATTATTTTCACGTGCATAGTTTGCTGTACTTATAATTCCCTCAGAACCCCTTGTTCCAAATCCTCCTGGAACTAAAATTCCATCATAATTTGATAGAATAGAATGATCCTCAATTGATTCAGAATCAATTAATCCAATATCTACTGATTTGCCAATTTCTGCTCCTGCATGTTTTAATGCGTGATTTACACTAACATAGCTATCAGCTAATGTAACATATTTTCCAACCATTGCAATTTTTATTTTTTGATCTTCATGGTTTACCATCTTTTGTGATATTTCATTCCATTTGTCCCAGTTAGCTGATGCATTAAGCATTCCAACTTTGTTAAACTTTGTAAATATTGAATCCATAATCCCTTGGTCGTATAACATTTGAGGGACTTCAAAAATGGATTTTGCATCATGACATGATAATACATCACTGGCAGTTACATTTGTGAACATTGCAATTTTCTGTTTTGTTTTTTCTTGTAATGGTAGTGAACATCTTACTGCTAAAAAGTCAGGTTGAATACCAATTCTTCTTAATTCTTGTGCGCTATGTTGTGTTGGTTTTGTTTTTTGTTCTCCTACCACATCAAGGGATGGGGCCAAAGTCACGTGAACAAATATTACTCCTTGTGGGCCTTCTTCCACCTTCATCTGTCTTAATGCTTCAAGAAATGGTAATGATTCAATATCTCCTACTGTCCCTCCACACTCTACTATCAAAAAGTCTAATTCTTCATTTTGGGCAATTTTTCTGATTCTATTTTTAATTTCATCTGTAATATGTGGAATAATTTGAACACATGCTCCCAAATACTCTCCTTTTCTTTCTGCATCAATTACTGATGAATATACCTGTGCAGTAGTAATATTGTGACTCTTTGGAATATCTTGGTTTAGGAATCTCTCGTAATTTCCAATATCCATATCACATTCTCCTCCATCATCAGTCACGAATACTTCTCCATGAGCTACTGGATTCATTGTCCCTGCATCATAATTCAGATATGGATCAATCTTAACACATGATACTTTTTGATCAGATAATTGTAATAATTTTGCAATCGAGGATGTTGTTACACCTTTTCCAAGGCCAGACATTACACCACCTGTGACAAAAATAAACTTTGTCTGCACATTGATAAATGAAACATCTAGTTTTTGTATGTTTTGACTATGCTCCTAATTCTGAATCATTCTATCCAATTGTTTGTTTTTTTAGACTTTTTGTAAATGATATTATCTTAGATTCTAACTGCATTGGTTTTGTTTTCTCAATTAATTTTAGATATGCACTTCCTACAATTACTGCATCAGCTCCTGCGTTGATGTATTTTTTTACATCTTCAGGAGTAGATACTCCAAAACCTATGCCTACTGGAATTTTTCCTTTAGTTTGCTTTTTCACATTTTTGATTGCCTTTAATGTATAATTTTTGATACTAGTTTTTACACCTGTAGTCCCAAACACTGCTACAAGATACAAAAATCCAGTTGATATTTTTGCAATTTTTTCTATTCTAGTTTTACTTGTATTTGGAGATATCAAAAATATTGTATCTGCTTTATTTTCTGCAGATTTAGTATATTCTTCTGACTCTTCAATTGACATGTCTGGTAGAATAAATCCATCTATTCCTGCTTTTTTTGCTTCTGAGATAAATTTTTCATATCCCATATGGTATAAAATATTGGTATACGTCATTAACACTAATGGAATATCTGTTTCTTTTCTAATCTTTTTTACAATATTGAAAAATTTTGAAATATTGGTACCTTTTTCAAGTGAAACAGTACTTGCATTTTGAATAACTGGTCCATCTGCTAGAGGGTCTGAAAATGGAAATCCTAATTCTATAATATCTGCTCCCCCTTTTACTAGCCCCCTCACAGTTGTAATGGTGGCTTTTTCATTTGGGAATCCCATCATTATGTATGCTATCAATGCTTTTTCATTTTTTCTTTTTAACTCTGTAAATTTTTCATTAATTCTAGACATTATTTCACTTAATTACGTTAAATTTTTTATTAATAAAAACTATTTTGAATATTTAATGTCTTTATTGACAGTTTTATCTTGCAGGTCTCTTGTAAGATCTTTCTTTTACTTGACCTAATGATGCTGCTGTGTTTTCAAATCTTTTACCTGTCTCTTCTTTAGATTTTTCAGAATTTTCTTCACTTTTTATTTTAAATATTTTATTGGTGTCTATTTTTTCATCTTCTTTCTTTTTGTAAATAATATTGGTTCCTGAAGGGATTTGACTCTTTTTACCAATTTTTTTCTTTTTAGGTTTATTCTCTTTTTTCTGATTTTTTTGTGACCAACTGATATTGTTTAGATCTGATGATGATGATTTTTCAATATTATAATCTCCTAACGTTTTCCTCATAATGTGTTAATTAATTACTAGTAAACAAATGTACTGAAATTCTTATTTTTTATGTAATTGAATTTATTTAATTAAAACAAGCATTACTGATAATATTACAACTACTAAAAACCCCGAAATTAAAGCAATTTTTGCATTATCCATATTTTTTTAGAGTTAAAATGATGTATTAATTATATTTCATTTTTAGTTGATAATTTTGTTAGTATTAATTTTTAATTTATTACAATTCATTTTATATTTTGATCATACTTAATTATTTTGTATTTAATTCATTAATATGATTTCTAAACCTCTTATTCTTGGAATGATTTTTGCATTAGGAATTATAATTTATGCCATGACAATAAATCAATAACATCCTTTTTTTAGAAATTTTATCATTACGTAAATATTTTGTTTTTCATTAGATCAACTTTATTTTTTTTTCTTAATCTAATTGTTATTTTACATTTAAATTAATTACAACAATCATGACAAAAAATTATAAAAAATTTATCTTTCTTTGTAATTTTTACACAAAAAAAAATCATAATGGAAATACTTAAGTTCAAAAATTACATAGTTAATGTATTAGGAATAAGTCCACCATCACCCCCTGAGTGTAATGCTCTAAAGGAAACTTAACGGGATCTTGCCCTGGGCTTGTTCACTTTTTAATTTATTGAAACAAAATATTTTTTAAATAGAAAGCATTAATTT
>Ga0207990_1000472_pt1 | contig 23455 bp, 28 predicted proteins | sample ETNtaG_8_FD_185780 | JGI IMG/M metagenome (GOLD analysis project Ga0207990, IMG submission 185780) | Marine microbial and viral communities from oxygen minimum zone, Eastern Pacific Ocean - ETNP201406SV75 (SPAdes) (version 2) | ecosystem: Environmental > Aquatic > Marine > Oceanic ...
CACATACTGAACAAAAGGTCTCCATTTACAAGGCTGGAAAAAGACGCGGTTCTGCCAGAGGTGAACGTCGTCACGCTGAACGTAAACATGGTTATGGTGGACAAAAATTCCCAAAACTTGCCAAACCAGCCAAAGTTACAAAGAAAGTTACTCCTATTATGACATGTACTGTTTGTAAAAAGAAATACAATAAAAAAGGCGTTAGAATTAAGAAATTTGAGTTGGTAGCAGCATGAAGAAAGATCATATCGAGGTTCCAAAACCATCAAGTAAATTTCAAAAAGTTAATTGCGAAGAATGTGGTGAATTACAAATAGTATACTCCCATGCATCTACAATTATTGCATGTAATTCATGCGGCAATACAATTTCAGAACCAACAGGTTCTAAAGCCAAAATAAATGGTAAAATTTCAGGCAGTGCCGAGTAATTCGTAATCTTCTTTTGTGTTTAAATTAAATGCAATTCTTTTATCATTAATTACAATATAATTTTCATCTAAATTTTTAAATGAATTAATTTTTGCAGCATTAATTAAAGAAATTCCAGTGTAATGACATATTTCATTATTAAAATTTACAGAATAATCAGACTTGAATCCAAGTTCAGTTAAAAATTTTCTAGTTACAAGTATGCTTGTCCAAATGGTATCAGAATCGTAATGATTAACAATTTCTTTTACAATTTGTTTATCTAATAATGGTAAATCGCCTGAAGTAACTAAAACAGAATCATTGATGGATTGAAGTGCCAAACTCAAATCTTCAGCGTAACCAATTCCATCAGTATGAAATATTTCAACATTATTTTTTTGTAATACAATTTTTGTTTTTGGAGAATGTGAACTAGTAATTGCTAAAATTTTAGAAAAATAATTTGAATCTTTTAAAGAATCAATTACATGAAGAATTATTGGTTTTTTGTATTTGAGTAATAATTTTTCATTATCTAAATTCATACGAGTGCCTTTACCACCTGCCATTACAAAACCAATCATATTGATACAAATACCATCAATGATGCTAAACGAGTTAATTCATTAGTAGAACCAATAACATCACCAGTAATTCCACCAAAACTACGAGTAGATAATGCCAAAATAAACAAGGTTACAATGATAGTTACACCAAGCATTACAAGCCCAGTAGTTTCACCAAGTAAAGCAATTGGAATTATCATAATTATGAATGCAGCCATTAATTTTTTCTTATCATTCATAATTTTAATAAAAGCAGAATTTGAGCCTAATGATGCTGAATTTCCTAAACTTGCTAACAAAACCATCGAGAATTTTGCTAGAATTTCACTGATCAAAATTGCTTTAAACAAATCAAATCCAGTTGTAAGAGAAAGGGTAACAACCAAACCAATAAGATACAAAACAATTGCAACTACTCCTGCAGAACCAGTAGAAAGATCCTTCATTGCATTAAGTTTTTTTTCTTTACTACCCTTTACCATAAGACCATCAGCAAAATCAGCTAAACCATCTGCATGATGAATTCCAGTTACAATAACAATTGATGTGACAACAAGAAAACTAACTATAATTGGATCCAAAAAGAAAGATAATCCAAATCCAAAAGCACCAACTAAAATTCCAATAATAATTCCAACGATAGGGAAAAGATACATGTATTTTGCAATGTTTTCTAGTGTGGAATTTGATGATGGAAAAATTGTTAAAAAAGATAAAACTGATCCAATCTGTTTAAACATAAAGCCACCATCCAATAAAAGATAAAATCAAAATTATTGGAATAGTAATAATCCCAAAGAAAAGAATTGATGTTAATTTCATTATCTTAATTGCAGATATCACATGCTGTTTTGTGAGTATAATGTCACCATCACCTAATTTGTAATGATTTATTTTTTCAAATTTTGTTTCAAGAGCACCAGCTAGTGCTGCCATAGGATATCCAGCATTTGGGCTTTCAGTTTTTTTACCATCTCGAATCATTACTTTGTAAGAATATCTCCAATTATTTTGTAAAATGGCTGCAGAAAAAATCATTAGTAATCCAGTAAGTCGTGATGGAATATAATTTAAGATTGTATCACAAGTAGCTGTAAACCAACCTATATTTTTAAAAATATCATTTTTGTATCCAATCATTGAATCTGCAGTGTTAATTATTCTATAGATAAATGCTCCAGGTAATCCAAAAAAAGCATAGTAAAACATTGGACCAGTTATACCATCAACGGTATTTTCACTAATACTTTCCAGTACGCCTGAAATTACATGATTTTTATCTAAATTAGTGGTATTTCTTTTGACAATCATAGACAGATAATTTCTAGCCATATCAAGATCATTATTTTCAAGGGACTCCAATACACTAATTGCATGTTTTTCCATTCCACGAATAGCAATAGTTGTCTTTAACAATAATGCTCCAATAATTACAGATATAATCATTGAAACATAGTCAGTAGAAATTAAAGAGATTCCAATATCTAAACTCAATAATAATAAAGTAACCATACTTGAAATAATTAAAATTATCAACACACCACCAATTTTTTCATATATAGGATTTTGATTTTTTGTAATAGGAGTAAATTTTGCAATTAACATTCCAATCCAAGCTGTTGGATGATAACGATTTTTTGGATCTCCAAATATTAAATCAATTAAAATTGCAAAGCCAATAATAGATATAGATTCAAAAATCATTGTAACATTTTCTCAATTGAATTGATATCAATATTTAATTTAACAACTTTTGATAATTTATCTAGTTCATCATCAATTTTTAAAATATTTTTTTTAGTCCAAGCAATATCTTTAGGTTTTGCATTAAGGGAATCTTCTTCGGGTAAATTTAATGACATTAATGGAATAGTTCCCATAACAGGTATTTTTGTTATATTTTTTAATTTTTGAAATCCAGGTTTTAGCACATTGATATCACCACGAAATTTATTAAAAATAAATCCTTTTACAAGTTTTTTATAATTTTTTTCAATTAATGCCATAGTTCCAACAATACTTGCAAAAGATCCACCTTTATCAATATCAGTAATTAACAATACATCTGCATTTGCTTTTTTAGCAATTTTCATATTTGCAATATCATATTTTTGTAAATTAATTTCTGCAGGAGAACCTGCACCTTCCATGATTACTAGATCAAAATTTTTCTGCAAAGTTTTCAATGATTTTGAGGCTAACTTAATTCCCTCATTATTTACAAATTTTTCATAATATTCTTTAGCATGCATTTTTTTGAAACGCTTACCATTCAAGTAAACAATACTAGAATAATTCCCAACAGGTTTTAACAAAATTGGATTGAGATCAGGTGTAATGTTGCAACGTGCACCAAATGCTTGAATTGCTTGTGCACGAGAAATTTCAAAATCAGGTGTAATATATGCAAAATTAGACATATTTTGAGATTTAAAGGGTGCAACACTGTAACCTTTATCTGAAAAAATCCTACATAATGCTGCAACCAATGTTGTTTTACCAGCACCAGAAGAAGTTCCCTGAATCATTAAAGATTTCATTTTATTTTCTCCAACGCTTGTACTAATTTTATATTATTTTTATGAGACTTTACTGCAATTCTGATATAGTGATTATTCAATCCTCTAAAATTTTTACAATCACGAATTAATATTTTGTTTTTTAATAATTTCATTTGTAATTTTGTAGAATTATATTTTGTTTTAATCAAAATAAAATTAGTAGATGAATAATTGCATTCAAATCCATCTATATTAGAAATAGCATTTTGTAAATATTTTAATTCTTTTTTAATTATTAAGTTAGTTTTTTTAAGATGAGATGTATTTTTGATAACAGCATTTGCTGCATCTTGTGCTAAAGAATTAACACTCCATGGAATTTTTATATTTTGTAAAATTTTAATTATTTGTTTTGAACCACAAGCATATCCAATTCTCAAACCAGGGATACCAAATGATTTTGTTAAGGATCTTAGAATAAAGAGATTGTTATATTTTTTTACATAAGACAATACAGATTCATTAGATTCTGGAACTAATTCTATAAAACATTCATCAACAAAAATAATTGTTTTTAATTTTTTTGCCGCAATGATTACAGATAATAATTGTTTTTTTGATAACAGTTCTCCAGTAGGATTATTAGGATTACAAAGAAAAACACAGCCATTTTTTGGAATTTGTGAAATGAATAAATCAAGATTTTTAGATAAATTCAATGTTTTAAAATATGAAATTTTGCAATTACTAAGTTTAACTGCAGTTTCATACTCTTGAAATGTGGGAACATGAATTAACACATTAGTTGTTTTGGATAGAAATGCAAAACAAAAATTATAAAGAATTTCAATGGCACCATTTCCAACTATAATATTTGATTTTGATAAATGAGTATATTTTTCTAAATTTGAAAGTACATTTTCAGATTTTGGATCAGGGTAAAATTGAACTTTATCTAAATTTTTTTTAATAATTAATTTTGCAGAGTTAGGGATTCCTAGAGGGGTAATGTTTGAACTAAAATCAATAATATCCAGATCGCTATTTTTTAGCATATTTTTTCCACCATGAATTACTGGAATATGTCGAAGAATAGAGGATTTTGCTTGTATTTTCACAGTTCCAAATAGAATTGGCTGATTTAGTATGTTTTGGTAATTCAGAAAACGATTATTAATTGAATCCAATCTACAATCACATTATGGGAAAGAAAAAAGTTGCAATTATTGGCGTTACAGGCGCTGTAGGGCAAGAATTTGTGCAATCATTAGATAATCATCCATGGTTTGAAGTTACTCAAATAGCTGCATCTGAACGATCTGCAGGAAAGAAATATCTTGATGCGATCAAAGATGCTAGTGGAATTATAGCATGGGATGTAGGCGGGGAAATTCCAGAATATATCAAAGAAATGACAGTTAAATCAGTAGATCAATTAGATGTTTCTCAATTAGATTTAGTATTTTCTGCAGTTGAATCTGAAGCTGCAAGAGACATAGAAAGTAAAATGGCTGCAGATTTACCAGTTATTTCAACTAGTTCTGCTTATAGATATGAAGAAGATGTACCAATACTAATTCCAGGAATTAATGATGAACAAACTGAATTATTAGAAATACAAAAGAAAAATAGAAACTGGAAAGGTTGGGTGGCCCCTTTACCAAATTGTACTACTACAGGTTTAGCAATTACATTAAAACCCCTACTAGAAAAATATGGTGCAAAAAAAGTTCTGATGACTTCAATGCAAGCAATATCAGGAGGAGGGAAATCAGGCGTATCTGCAATGGGAATTACAGATAACATAATTCCATACATTCCAAAAGAAGAAGGAAAAGTAAGAATTGAAACAAGGAAAATTTTAGGTAAACTAAAAGATGGAAAAATTGTTGATGCGGATATTAAAATTAGTTGTACATGTACTAGAGTACCAGTAATAGATGGTCATACTGAATCAGTTTTTGTTGAAACTACACAAGAAATAGATCCACAAAAAGCAAAGGAAACATACAATCAGAGTAACAAAGACATTTCAGTATTAGGATTACCTTCAGCTCCAAAAGACTACTATGCATTTCATGAAGATCCTACCAGACCACAACCAAGAATGGAAAGAACTGTTGGAGGGGGAATGACTACAACCATTGGAAGAGTAGAAACTGAAGAACTATTTGATCATGGATTAAAATACATGTTATTTTCCCACAACAAAAAAATGGGATCAGCAAAAGGTGCAGTGTTACTAGCAGAAATGTTATACAAAAAAGATAAGATTTAGAGATTTTATTGTAATTTTTTCAATAATAACTTTATAAGAACCAGAAATCCACATCGATTTAGGTGTTTTAGACGGTAAAAGTAGATAATCTAGATTTAGAGATTTTATCAGAATTATCTAATGATGCATCAATTTCAGTTCCACGATTATCAAAAAAAATAGATGTAAATTCTTCAGTAGTATATTCAAGAATCAAAAGATTAGTTAAAAGAAAATTAATTGAACGCTTTACAATAGAGGTTAATGATGCTGAACTTGGATATCAAGTTAAAGCATTAACAGGAATTAACATCGATACAAAACAACGAGATAATGTAATTGAGAAATTATTTGGTATTGATGAAGTAAGAGAAATTGCAGAAGTTACAGGTAGATTTGACATACTTGTAACAATGTATTCAAAATCATTGGATCAAATGCATAAAATGGTTTCAGAAAAAATAGGAAGAATTGAAGGAATTCAATCATCAGAATCATTTATTGAAATGAAATCACGAAGAAAAGCGATGCCATATATGCCATCAAATAACGGTGACTGATATTGCAAAAACAAAAAACTAGTTCCAGAGTTGCAGTTTATTATGAATTAACAAAACCAAAAATTTGGTATTTGCTTGTATTTACTGCATTTGGAGCAGCATTAACAGCATCTAATATTTACAACATTCCAATATCCATAGAAACTTGGGCTTTAATGCTATTTTCAGTAGCAGCAGGTTCTGCAGCAGCTAATACTTTGACAAACTATCATGATAGAGATATTGATGCAATTATGGAAAGAACAAAAGACAGACCTCTTCCTTCAAAGAGAATTTATCCTGCAGTTAAAGCAAGAAATTTTGGATTAGTGTTAGCTGGAATATCACTAGTGTTGGCTTATGCAATTTCATTTACTACAACACCAGAACAAGGTGCATGGGCAGCAATATTCATTGCATTTGGACTAGTAAACAATATCATTGTTTATTCATATGTGCTAAAACGAAATTCAAGAACTAATATTATTTTAGGAGGGTTATGTGGGGGTTCACCACCTATGATTGGCTGGGTAGCTGTAAGTATGTCAGATTTATGGACAATGGGATTAGCAATGGCAGGACTAGTGTTTATTTGGATTCCAATGCATATTTGGGCTTTAACGTTACATTTCAAAGAAGATTATAACAAAGTAAATGTTCCAATGTTAACTGCAGTACAATCTGAAAAAACATCAGCAAGAGCTATTGCATTATCTACTGTCGTGATGGTATTATTTTCAATTGCACCATTTTTCATTACAACTGAAACTGGTGAAGACATGGTAGGTGATGTATATTTGTGGACTGCAATTGCATCAGGGGCATTAATGCTAGGACTATCAGTTTGGGTAACAGTAAAACCTATGGAAACAGCTGCATGGACATTGTTTAAATTTTCTAGTCCATATTTGGCAGTATTATTTATTGCATTAATGGTAGACTCTGCATTATAAAATACTATTATCAGTATCTAAACTATTAAGATCTTTAGTGATTTTATAATGATCCTTTACTAAAGTTTCAAGTTCATTTTTTAGTTCAGTAGAGTTCCATTCTTCTTTGATTAAAGAGGATAATTTTGCAACAACATTCCATTGAACAGTATTTTGATCATCAATTAATTTTAAAAATTCTTTTCCTTTTTCATCATCATTCATAATTTTTGCAATATACTACAATGATAAAAAGTTAGCATAGGTAATTGTATAATTTCAAAGTTTTATTAAGAAATATCAAATATTTACAATATTGCAGTGTAGTATCTCTGAATGTAAAGAAAAAGCTATTCAAACTGTAAAAATCAGTTTTAAAGAAACCAGGAATTTATGCAAAAATCATTATAAATTATTTAAAAATAAAGATGAAACACACATTCCAACATTTTCTAAAGCATCAAAATTTTGACATAAATTAAGAGATTTGTAATCTCAAAATAATTAAAAGATTTAATTTCTATGATATTGAACCTAAAACATGGCTGTTAAAAAAAAATCTAAAATTGAAAAGAAAGTAGTGAAAAAAGCAAGTCCCAAGCCAAAAAAAGCAAGTCCCAAGCCAAAAAAAGCAAGTCCCAAGCCAAAAAAAGCATCTACAAAAAAGCCAGAATTTGATAAAGCATGGAAAGAATATAATTCTGCATTAAGTGGTTGGAAAGAATCATTATCACAATGGCAAAAAGCCACAAATGAAACACTAATGACATATCATGATGCATGTCAAAAAGCAATAGGATCAGATGCGGAATTATTAAAAAAAGTTAGTTCAAGTTGGGAAGAAACTTGGGAAGAAATTGGTCCAGAATACGTCAAACAGCAAACAAAAATGATTGAGAGTATTTTCAAAGAAACCAATATTGAATCAATTAAAAAATTCAATGATCAGTGGGAAAAATTTCTTACAACATCAGGTGATGAATCAATTACAGCATATCAAGAAGCCATCAAAAAATTCAATCAAGCATGGCAACATGGACAAATGTAGTTTTATTAAATAAAATTACAAAATTCATTATTTTTATAATTTAAAAAATTATAATTCTAATTTAAGACATAAAGGAATTTAATTATAACTAATTTTTCATAATAGTATGACTAAAGCAATTGTTTTAGGAGGTTCACGTGGAATAGGTAAAGCAATTTCTAATTCATTAAAATTAATTGAAATTGATGTTTTTGCTGCATCCAAAAATGATATCGATACATCAAATCTAGATAGTGTAAAAAAATTTTTAGAAATACATGATCAAACAGATATTTTAATTCTAAATACAGGCGGTCCTGAACCAAAACCTTTTTCAACAATTACTAAAGAGGATTGGAACAAATATCACAATCAATTATTTGTAGGGTTTTGTACCATATTACAAAAAATTAAAATTAATGATGATGGGTATATCTTTTTGATTAGCTCAAATGTGATAAAAGAGCCAAATATGAAATTAATAATATCATCAGCATATCGTGCTGCATTCTCAGAAGTTTTCAAGGTATTAAGCAAAGAGTACGCTCAAAGAAACATTAGTTGTATTAACATTGCACCTGGACCTATTAACACAGATAGAACTAAAGAATTAATTGAAAATGTAAAAGAATTTGAAAAAACATTACCTATGAAAAGATTGGGAGAACCTGAAGAGATTGGAAATTTTGTTAAAGGTATAATTGAAAATAATGTGAAATACCTAACAGGTGTTACAATAAATTTTGATGGTGCAAATTCTAACTATATTTTTTAAAGATTATTTTTTAAATTCAACATTTGGTGTGTCTGGGTGACCGGCAATTGCAATTAATCCACCGTCACGTAATTGTTGTAATAACTGCATAACTTCTTTTTCAACTTGATTTCGTTGTAATCCTGTTTGTTGTGCAAATACTTCTACCAAATCTGTAACTTTGCGTTGACCATTACAAGATTTCCAAAAGTCAACAATTGCTTGATTTACCATAAATCCTTGATCATGTTCATTAGCTAATACCATAGAACCATCTTCTTGTTGAACTAATTTTCCAACTCCTTGAGGTAATGCTGTTTCATAATTAATTGGTGCAGGAGTATTCAATCCAGCAGCTCCCATTTCTTTAATTTTGAGTTTTCCTTCTTCAGTCATTTTATCCATTGACCATGCAGGCTCCCATACGATTTCAATATTAACATTATTTACTCCTGGAACTTTTTTAGCAAATCTTGTTGCATCTGCAACCAAAGTCTCATGTAAAGGACATCCTTGTGTAGTCATGGTCATTTTAATATCAACATCATTATTTTCTTTAACATCAATTCCATAGATTAATCCCATTTCTACAATGTTTAGAGGAACTTCAGGATCCATGCATTGTTTAAGTGAATCTTCAATTGCTTGTGCAGAAACAGTACTCATATTTTATACGACAGTTTGAAAAACAATAAAAACTTTCTAATTATTAGCTTCGAATAATTTTGGAATGGATTCACCATATGGAGCTGTAGCCACGCCTTTCTCAGTAATAATTCCTGCAATTAATTCAGGAGGAGTCATATCAAATGCAGGATTAATGACATTAATATCATCAGGTGCAGTTTTTTTATCACCAATTCCAGTAACTTCACTGCCTTTTCGCATTTCAATAATGACATCATCAGCTTTTGTTTCCAAATCAATTGTGGATAATGGTGCTGCAACATAAAATGGAATTCCGTGCTGTTTTGCCATTGTTGCTACTTGATATGTTCCAATTTTATTAAATACATGACCAGTCTTTACAATTCTATCAGCACCTACTACAACTTTGTTTACCAATCCATTTGCCATAGAATATCCTACAGCAGTATCAGGAACTAAGCTAACATCAAATCCATCATGTTTTAATTCAAATGCAGTTAAACGAGAACCTTGTTGGATTGGTCTTGTTTCAGTTGCAATTACTTTGACATTTTTTCCACTCTCTCTAGTTGCTCTAATTACACCTAATGCTGTTCCATATGCAACAGTTGCAAGTGCACCTGCATTACAATGAGTCATTATAGTATCATTGTCATCAAAAAGAACTGAGCCATTCTTTCCCATAGCTTTGTTAATCTCAATATCTTCATCTGCCATTTTTTTAGCAGTAGAAATAACTAATTCTCTAATTTGTTCTACTGTTTCTCCAGTTTTTGCTACATTCATGATTTTTTCTAATCCCCAACCCAAGTTTACTGCAGTTGGTCTTGTTGCAAATAGAATTTTTCGGGCATCTTCTAAATCAGACAATAATTCATCTTTTGTCGTTGCTTTACTTTGTAAAACAGCCAACCCCAATCCAAATGCACCAGATACTCCAATTGCAGGTGCACCTCTAACTATCAAAGTCTTGATGGCATTTGCAACTTGGTTAAAATCATCATATTCTACAAAAATTAATTCATTTGGAAGCTTGGTTTGTTCAATCATTATCACTTTGTTATCTTTCCATTCAACAGTTCTAAGTGAAGAATCTATAACGATATTTTCATTCATAAATATCAAAAATATTAATCCATATTTAAAATAATTAGTTGTTATCCAATTGAACTGTTATATCATCAAAAATATTATCTTGATTATTGATTGACAAAGCATCATTAGAGAAATTTGATTCTCAAGGAATGCATAAAGTATATGATATATGGCCAGAAATTGCTAAAGAAAGTTACTTTTCAAAACTGTCTCAAATTGAGTATGAAACATGTGATCATGTTGTTTTTGCAGGAATGGGCGGATCTGGTGCAATTGGCGATATATTTTCAGCAATTTTATCAAAAACTAGCACCCATGTTACTGTTGTAAAAGGATATCATCTTCCAAAAACGGTTACAAGTGATTCTGTTGTAGTTGTAACAAGTATTTCAGGAAATACAATTGAAACTATTTCTATGCTTAAAAATGCCATTAAACTAAATTCTAAAATTATTGTTTTTTCTGATGGAGGAAAAATGGAAGAAATTTGTAAAAATGAAAAAATTCCACACAGAAGAATAAAAAAATATCATTCACCCAGAGGATCATTTACATCATTTCTTTATGGAATGTTACATGTTCTAAAACCAATAATTGCAATTGAAGAAAAAGATGTAATGGAGTCAATTAAAAAATTAGAAAATATTTCAAAAAAGATCAATTCAAAAGAAATTACAGATGGAAATCCTGCAATTAAACTAGCAAAATGGATTAGCGATACGCCAGTTGTTTACTATCCATGGGGATTAGAACCAGTAGGGATAAGATTTAAGAATTCCCTTCAAGAAAACTCAAAAATTCAAGCAGTGATAGAAGATGTTATTGAATCATGTCACAATGGAATTGTAACGTGGGACAAACAAAATAATTTTCAACCGATTTTAATTAGAGGACAAGATGATTTTGAAAAAACAAAAGAAAGGTGGGAAATTTTAAAAGAGTTTTTTAATAAACAAAAAATTGACTATAAAGAAATTATAAGTGAAGATGGAAATATTCTTACAAAAATTATTTGTTTGATTTATCTTTTAGATTATGCTAGTATCTATCTTGCAATAAAATTGGAAACGGATCCTACTCCTGTTAATGCAATTGAATATATCAAGAAAAAACTAAATTAGTAAAAATTGATTTAACCTTTTTCTAAAGATATTTTAGAATTAAATCAATTAATGATCTACATACGATCAGCGACAGTCAAAAATTGACCCAAAAAAGACAGTTTAAATCAGAAATACGCACATAATTCAAACAATAGTTTTATTGATAAATTTAGAATAGAAGAATAGGAGAAATACATGTTCAAAGAATCATATCATAAAATGCGATTAGGTCAATCAGTCATTTTTCCAGTATTATCAATGATAAATTTTTTAATTATCTCATATTCATTGACAACAATAAAAGATATTATTCCAATGTATGTCTACATTCCAATTTTTGCAATAATTTTAATTTCAATTCTAATGATAATTGGAAATATTTTTCATAATAAACAACAGTCAACGGATTTTAACATGAATTTTAGCAAACAAACTAGTTTAGTCAAATCAATAAGATTAATGCTTGAATCACAACCAAATAAAACTCCAGAAACAAAAGCATGGATAAAAGAATTAGAAAAAATGGAACATGGATATGATAAATTATGATGTATTAATTCCTGCAAGGGATGAAGAAAATAATATTAAAAAAACATTAGAATGTATTAGTAATCAAACAATTAAGCCTAATTCTATAATTGTTATAAATGATAATTCAAAAGATAAAACAGAAAAAATTGCAATGGATTATGATGTAAAAATCATAAATTTTCCATATGAACATAAAGATTGGGTCATTAGTGGAGAGTTAGGAATTGTATTTTCATTTGGTATGAATTTTTTTAATAAGAATAACTCCCATTTTATGATTCTTGGTGCAGATCATGTTTTACCTGAAAATTATATTGAAGAAATTATTAAAAATATGAAAAAAGATGATGTGGATGTAGCATCAGGAATTATAGAAAATGAAATTACAAAATCACCTAGAGGTTCAGGAAGAGTTTTTACAAAAAAAGCTATGGAATGCATAGAATGGAAATATCAATCAAATTGGGGTTATGAAACTCATGCTTTGTTTAAGATACAATCAGAAGGTATGAAAACATCAGTATATCCAATCACAACAAAAACTCAAAGACCAACGGGGGGGAATTACAATAAAAAGAAATTTTATCATATGGGTTTTTCTTACAAAGCTTTAGGATATACTTCATTTTATGGGATTGGTAGAGGTTTAACCATATCAAAAAAATTTGGACTGTATAATGGTTTGATGTTTTCATTAGGTTTCTTTTCAAATCATAATATTCGTTACAACAAAAAAATTTGTGAACATTGTAAAAAAAATCTAAAATATTCATGGAGAGATATTGTAAATAATCCAAAACAATTAATCAAAAAATTTACAACCAATTAATAATTTAAAAATTATTCAATAATTTCTGAATGAAGTAAATTTTGTGATGGTATGTAATTTTTATTAATCTCATAAACAAAAACACCAATCATGGGTCCAGGTTTTTGTTCAATAAATGATGATGATGCGTAAACTAATTGTAACGGACCATCATCTTCAAAATATTTTATGTCATCTGTATAAATTCCAGTAAATCCTGGAACATATGTTAAAGAAATTTGATTATTGTTAGGATGAGTATATGCAACTAGAGAAAATGGAATCATTTTACCTAATAGAGTTTCATTCCAGAAATAGTCAGTTCCACTAATTCCATCAGAATGAAGATATTTTTCAACTGGCACGCCTGCTATTTTCATAAACCACAATTTTTTTGACTCATCTCCTCCACCCTCAATCATATACAATAAATCATCATCAGAACTGCTAAATTTTTCTCCAGCTACAAATATCAATACATAATCACTACCTGTCTCTTGAAGCATATTCCATGCATCGTCAGGAGGACTAAGAAGTATATTTGCAACTTTCTGAATTTGTTTTGAATCTATTGTTGCATTATCTACAAGTGTGGTTCTTTCAGACATTGTAGTAATCCAGTATCCATAATCCCACCACGATAAAATTATAGAATCTGAAGGAGTGTTTAGTTTAATCCATTCCAAAGATTCTTTCCAATCATTTGTTACTACATTATAGGCAGATCCCCCATTAAAAATTACAGCAGGAGAATCTAATATTGAAACCCAATTTGATGCAGGAAATATCAATGGAATAATTATTAGGATTAAAATTCCCCCCATATAAGAAAATTTAATGATCTTATTTCTAATTGGGTGTAACTGTTCTTTATAATTCAGAATTTCTTTGGCAATTATGGATAATCCTATTGAGGATAGAAATATTATTGATAGTGATGCAAAAAGTTCTAGCCTTACAAATGCAGAACTAACATAGACTCCCATTAATCCAAAAATTAACACAAACACCATCAAATCTTTTGGAAAATCTTTAGAAGATTCAAATTTAATTTTGTTAAAAATTATCCAAAATTCTATCAAGTGTTTTGGAAAATCTTTAGAAGATTCAAATTTAATTTTGTTAAAAATTATCCAAGCTCCTAAACCTGCAAAGATCATCAATACAGAATGCATAAAAAATGAATAGTAGGTGGGGGTAGTGGAATGTTCAGAAACTGAATCAACTAATGGATCAGTTGTTGTCAAAAAGGGGTTTATTGCATTCAGATAACGAAAGCTAGGAGATTGTAAAAATTGATTTTCCGTATTGAATATTATTATTAATGAACCAATCAAGATTACAATTAATAACAAAATAAGGCAATTTCGAGTTTGATTTTTAGATTTACTAAATTTTTGAACAAGTGAACATATAATTAAAAAAATTGTAGGTAAAATTAGAGAAAATCCTCCTAACCCCAATACAAAATCCACACCAGGCCTCTCAAACACCATTGTAGTCAATAATAATGAAACAACGAATACAGGAATACTCCAAATTAAGAATCCAAAGTCTTTTCTAAGAAAAGGAAGAGCAAAAATGAATATTCCAATAGGGATTATGAAAAATTGGATTCCACCCCAAGATGCAAGACCAAATGCCATAAAAATTCCACCTCCAATTAATTTAGATATGGTAATTTTTTTATTATTAGATTTAATTCCACTTAAAAATAAATACAAACCAAATAATCCATAAAATAGACCCATTGGTTCAGATTTGAACCATCCCATAAATCCTCGAATCATAATTGGTACAGATATTGCAAAAAGTAAGGATGCAAATAGTCCCGCAGTAGTTCCACCTATGACTCTAACAAGTGCAAAAATTATGATGGCAGTTAGTGCACCAATTACGCCAGGAAACAAAATGGTAAAATCATATAGTTCCATGTTGCCACCAAAAATTTGGTATGTAGTTGCTGCAGTTACATGCAACATTACTTGTGAGGTTGCTGAAACATCTCGTCCATTAGGATACCAACTTTTAGTATCATGCCAATCATAGTATTCAATTAAACCATTATTTACAAGAAATTCTGTTGCACGAAAATTAAAAAATGGATCAAATTCATGTAGTTCATGTCCATAATCTAAAACTTGCGAACGAAGCATTAGAGATATTGAGAATGATAAAATCAACACTCCAATTATCAACAGATGTTTTAATTTGAAATTAAAAGTTCCAATTTTAAATAATTTAGTTTGTATTATCATCAAATCAACTACACCTAGAATTATTATTACTCTTTTGAAATAAGGTATAATTAGTTATTAAAAAAATTAGTTTTACATTGTTGCTTGAGAAGCATCATGAAACATCTGACTCTTTGCACAGCCAGCAGCAAGTTCATCACCTGCTCCACGTCTCATAAGGCCTCTGTATAGACCATCTTCAAGTTTTACACCTTCACGTTCTTCCCATTCCTCTACAGTGATAGAGTATTTCTTTTGAATTCTGTCTCTATACCATTCTGGAATTACATTAAATGCACAAAATGGAACTATTCTAAGGTCTGGAGTAACATAATGAATATCACATCTTTGTAATCTTTCTAAATCTTCATTGTATTTGTCTTGGAAGTGCATCATACCAAGGAATAATCCTTTGACGTGCCATGAACCAACTGAATCAAATGATCTCTTCATGAGGATATTACCAAACATTTTAGCTAAATCTAATCCTGCTGGTTGTTTTTTAGAATCAACAAAGCCTTTTAGTTTTCTTACAACTTCAAGCATCGTAAAGTATTTGTTTTTACCAGAACGAATTTCTTCTGCTTTATCTTCAAAGAGTTCTAACATTCCTTGAATATCACAGAATTTTGTTAATGGAACAAATTTCTTTGTATCTGCATCTTCAAAGATGTATGTTCCTGCACCACAAGCAAAGTGAATAGATAATTCATATTTTGGTTTACTTGAGAATGCTTCAATTACATTAGTTAGTGGCATACAACTTGGAACTGGGAACCAATCATCAACAGTCACTTGACCATCTGTTTGTTCTTCAATTCTTTGAACACAATCAGGTACTGTGATTCTGTATTTTTCACGTTCAGATTTACCCATTCTTCCAGTTAGTGATACTGGTTGGAAGTTAACAGCGTGAACTACATCCATGTTCTTTTGTGCATATCTAATAATTCCGCCTAATTCATGATCATTAATTGATTTGATTACTGTTGGGACAAATACTACAGTAGTACCTGTTTTTCTACAACTATCAAGAGCATATGGAATTTCCCAGTGATTCTTTGGATTTGTTCTTGCAGTTACACCATCAAAGGAAAGATACAAGTTGTTACATCCTGCAAGTCTTACTTCTCTTGCTGCTTCTGGATCCATTGCGTGTCTAATACCATTTGTATTCATTTGAATATGGTCAACACCTTCTTCTTTCATTATTTTAATAACATCAGCAATATCATCTCTAAGCATTGGTTCACCACCAGTAATTTGCATAGAATTTCCTGGAATTGGTCTTTCTGCTCTTAGAGTTTTCATCATACCTCTAACTTGAGTGTGATCTGGCTCATACATGTAAGCGCCTTCAAGACCTTTCTTTACATAAAAGAAACAATACCAACATGTTAAATCACATCTATTAGTTACAATCATGTTTGCTAATCCACTGTGAGACAAGTGATTTGAACACAAACCACAATTATTTGGACAAGAACATTTGTCCATCATTACATTTGGAGAATGTGCACCTTTACCATCCATCCAGTAAGTACTGAATTTCTTGTACATTTCATAAGAACCAAAGTATAACTCCTCACATTCACCGTGAGTCGGACAAATTTTTGACATGAAAACTTGACTATCTCGCTCAAAGACTTCAGCATCTAAAATCATGTTACAGTCAGGACAGATACTTTGAGTAAATCGGATAGTAGATTTTTTACCTAAATTTTTACTTGATTGATTAGAAATTTGGATTAATGCCATTTGAATATCCTATTTTTTCAAAATGAGTATATAATTTGTTACATACTACCCCCCGTGGGTAATTTAGTAGATAGTCATGAGCAATTTAAATAGTAAATTTACTGGATTAGATCGCATGAGCATATCAGATAAAACAAAAAAATCATTAGAAAAAATTGGGCTTACAAGTTATGAAATTAAATCATTTTCAGAATTATTAAGAATAGGAGAAATAACAGCAGCAGATCTCAGTCAAAAATCAAGCGTACCATATTCAAAAATCTACGAAGTGTTAGGTAGTTTAGAAGAAAAGGGATGGATTGGTTCTGATGATTCAAGACCAACTAAATATTTTGCAAAGTCACCATCCACGGGTATAGAATCTACAAAACAAAAAATAGAAAATGACTTTTTACAAAATCAAAATATTATTTTAAATGAATTAATTCCATTGTATGAAAAAAGTGGAACAAGTGAAAAGCCAGACATATGGGTACTTTCTGGAGCAATAAACATAACAACAAAAATTTTAGAATTAGTAGAAAATTGTAAAAATGAAGTAATGATCACATTACCAGAAGCTGGAATAGACTTAGTCAAACAGGCATTACCAAAATTAAGAGCACTACATGATAAAGGAGTAAAAATTACAATTCTCACATCAGATAAAATCGACAAAGAATCAATTGTATCAATTAAAAGAGTTGCAGAAATTAAAATCAAAAAAGGTTTGTTTGGAGGTGGAATAATTTCAGATAAAAGATATGTTGTAATTTTATTAGGTCCAGAAATTGCAGGAGAAAGTTCTTCAGAAGTAATTGCAATTTGGGCAGACCACACTGGCTTAGCAGGATTTGCACGTCAATATTTTGAATATTTATTAAAAGATTCAAAGAAGGTATAGAATATGAAGGAATTAGATGAAGGTGAAACACTATTTGTAGGAACTGCAGAAGCAGAACATGTTGAAATGTATCTTAAAGCAATTTGGCACATAAAAGAAAGAGGAGAAGATGTAAAAATTAGTATAATTGCAAAAATGCTCAACATAAGACAACCAAGTGTAGTTCAAATGTTAAAAAAATTAAATGCAAAAAATCTTGTAGATTACAACAAGGCAGGGGTGACTCTAACAAATGAGGGTGAACGGATTGGTGCAAGCATGATGCGAAATAGTAGATTACTAGAAGTCTTAATGGACAGTGCACTCAAAGTAGCAATTGATGAAGAAATGGTATGTGGAATTGAACATCATATGAATAAACAATTTACTGATGCATTGTGTACAATGTTAAACCATCCAAGAAAATGTCCACATGAACATGAAATTCCAATTGGGGAATGTTGTAAATAATAATAAAAGAATATCCCAAAAGATATATCGTATTAAGAATCAGATTTAGTATGGCATGTTTTTGTGGTTGTGAAACTCATGAAAAAAGTGATGATGGGTTTAAAATTGCATGTGTAAAATGTGGACATGGACCTCAAAATCATAATGATGCATTTAGAGATGCAGCAAGAAAGAATGAATCACAAAGTCAAAAACGTGACGCAGATTTTGGATAGGAAATTATTCTCCAATTATTTTAACTAAAACTCTTTTTGGTCTTTTACCATCAAATTCACCATAGAAAATTTGTTCCCAAGGACCAAAATCCAATTCACCATTAGTAATTGCAACTACAACTTCTCTTCCCATAATCTGTCTTTTTAAATGAGCATCGGCATTATCCTCACCAGTATTATTATGATCATATTGTTCAATGGGTTCATGTGGAGCTAATTCTTCTAACCATTTTTCATAATCATGATGTAACCCACTTTCATTGTCATTGATGAAAACACTTGCAGTGATATGCATTGCATTAACAAGACAAAGACCTTCCTGAATCTTACTTTTTGTAACTAGTTCTGAAATATCAGAGGTGATATTAACAAAGCCTCTTCGTGTTTGTACTTGAAAAGTAAGATATTTTGTTAAGAATTTCATGTAATTACAATACAAATCAGGCATTAAAATCATAAGGCAGACTCAGAACTCAAGATCCTCATCACTAATCAGACGGATAGAATCATCATAGCCTGTAAGCCAACTATTAGAGATATTGTTATTGAGTCTTTCAAGAAGCTTGATAAGTAGCTAATAGTTAGTCAATCAAAATGGTTACAATTAGCACTCCAGCAACACTAGAAAGTTTTAGAAGATTTATTATTTCTAGTACTTGTAAATCCTATGCTCCTAGAAACTATTTGGGAGATGCGGAGGTATTTGCAGAAAGAGAAGATAAGTTAGGTGCAATATACGTAGAAGCTGCAGATAAAGTAACTTTGAAAAAAATTAGAGATATTACATTTATGAATGCAAGAGATGTTCTTGGAATAATTTATAATTCAAAAAGTGGGAACACATCTCTAAAATGGCGTCAAATAAGAAGAATGGAAGGAAAAGTAACAGGTGAAGCTTCAGCAAATTCTTTGACAAACTTATCAGAGTCAGGAGTTCTTACTTTAGATTGGGTTGAAAATTATTTAAAGAAAAAATCAGAAGAAAATACTAAAACAACAAACTAAACACCTTACTTTTTGTAATTTACAATAATATCATGATTACAAAAACAATAGATGAAAATTTAATTTCAGTTATTCCAGAAGATTCAGAAGATTTATTGAATTTACGACGTATAATTAAAGAAAATGATAAGGTCATAGGAGATACAACAAGAGTTCTAAAACAAGATAGAGAATATTCAAGACCAGATAAAGGAGAAAGGATTAAAATTAGAATTGCATTAATTGTGGAAAAAATTTCACTCGATGAAGTTTTAGATAAATTAAGAATTGGAGGAATAATTTCTGAATCAAGTAATGAATCAGTACCTCATGGTTCACATCATTCATTTATTTTACAACTTAATGATGGAATAACAATTTCAAAGAAAAAATGGTTACCAATTGAAAAAAAGCTTTTGAAATCAACAAATAATCAAATAAGTTTCGTTCTAATCGCAATTGATACTGCTGATTGTGGAATTGCAAGATTAAGAGGCACACATTTAGAATTTATGCCAAATATTTATTCAGGTTCTGGTGGAAAGAGATACAAAACAAGTTTTAATATTGAAAAATTTTTTGAGCATGTACATCAAGCAATTTCATCTATTTTCAAAGAAGGGGATATGATAGTAATTTTTGGTCCAGGTGAAACAAAAAAAAGATTTGCAAATTTTATTCAAAAATCACAAAAATATAAAATTCAAGTTGTAGATGGAATTGATTCTGGAGGAGAAGATGGGATTTATACATTTACAAAATCTCAAACAATGCATGAAATAATGTCGGATAGTAAATTGGCAAAAGCTGCATCAATAATTGATGAAATTATGATTCTTGCAAATAAAAAAAGTAAAAAATTCACAATGGGGTATACTGAAACTTTGAATGCAAATCAAATGGGAGCAGTAGAATCAATAGTATTTTCAGATAAAATAATTCAAGATAATAATGAACAAGAGATAATGAATTTTTTAAATGATGTTGAAAATAAAGGTGTTAGAATTTACAGTGTTGATTCATCAACAGATATCGGACTAAGGGTTACAGCACTTGGTGGAATAGTTTCTTTGTTACGATATTCTTTAGAAACTTAATTTGTTGATTCTATTAACCAATTCAAATAGGATTTATTTATTGAAGTAACATCAATTTCGGCTATTTCTGGAACATCATATGGATGAGTTTCAGCAATTTTCTTTTTGAGTTTAGATTTATTTTTTGTTACAGTTTTGAATATTGCAATATATTCTGCTGAATTTTGAATTTTACCATTCCATGAGTAAACTGAGTCAATTTTTGAAATATTAACACATGCTACGATCTTATTTTTAACAAGATTCTTTGCAATTTTAGAAATAGATTTTTTATCAGGATATGTAGAGAGGATTAACACGGGTTTCATAGTAACCGATAAATGTCTGTGCTTTAAAAAATTAACAATTAGTTTGGAACTTGATTTTATTACTGAAAATGCGATAATCTACGTCTTAATGGCTTGGGTAGCTATTTTTGTAACCGCAAAAGCTCTAAAATTAGAAAAATATGGTGTTGAGATTAAAGCATACAGTCTTGTTTACAAAAATAAAAGTGTTAATGATGTTTTAATTAAAATTCTTGGAAGGACAAAACGAGGCATCAAAGTATTTGCAAATGTTAGTGTAATTGCAGGTTTCATAATGATGGCTTTTGCATTTTGGTTTTTACTAAATAATGTTTCAAACTTTTTTGTTGCACAATCAGAATTTAATGAATTAACTGTATTAATTCCAGGAATTACATTAACTTCAGCACCAGCTATCACATACTTTCTACTTTCAATACCAATTGTACTTGTAATGCATGAAGGAGGACATGGAATTGTAGCTGCTCTTGAGAAAATTAGAATTAAAACTGGAGGCTTTGCAATTTTTATCGCAATGTTTGCAGGATTCGTAGAACCAGATGAAGAAGAATTTGAAAAAGCAAAAAAGATTTCTAAATTAAGAGTAATTGGAGCAGGTGCAACTTCAAATGTATTATTTGCATTAGTGTTAGGTGTCATACTATTAACAAATCCATTTTTTGCAATGGTAGTACCTGAACCATTATTGAGTATATTTTATGAATTACCAGACGGTGTTTTGATACTTTCAATAATAGAAAATTCAGGAGCTGAACAAGCAGGATTACTTGCAAATGACATAATCACTTCAATTAACGGCATACCCATTTTTAGTCCAGCAGATTTTCCTAGCTTGAATCCAGGAGAAACAGCTACTGTGTCAGTACTTAGAGATGGTCAACCATTAGACGTTGGATTAACAGTAATGCCATCACCAGATGATCCTGAACGAGGATTAATTGGAATTATGAGAGATAATTCATTTGCATATACACCTGTAATGAATTTCATTGAATGGAATGATCCTAATGTTTCAATGTTCTTGTTATGGTTATGGATGATTTCATTTTTCATAGGCATAATCAATATGCTCCCATTACCAATTTTAGATGGTGGAAAATTCATTCACATTATTATTGATAAAAGAATGTCAGAGCAATCAGTTAAAATGACAATGTGGGTAATTTACGGATTTACCTTTGTATTATTTGGCCTCAATATTGCTTTATCATATATGAAATCAGGTTGGTTTACAATCTAAAATCACCTAAAGAATCATTAATGAAAAATAATAATTGGTTTCATGACTTGTGATAGATGTGAGAATCCTGCGGCATATACCAGAAAATATTCTGGAGAAAAGCTTTGTTCTCAATGTTTTTCAAAATCTATTGTAAAAAAAACTGCTAAAACTATTTCAAAATATAACATGATTAAACATAATGAATTAGTAGCAATTGCAGTGTCTGGTGGAAAGGACTCACTAGCATTACTAAAAGTCATTCATGAAATGTCATTAAATCATAATTTTAGAATTAAAGTAATAACAATTGATGAGGGAATACCAGGATATAGAAATGAAGCATTAGAGATTGTCAAAAAAGTTTGTAATGAATTAAACATAAATTATAAAATTTATTCTTACAAAGATCTTTTTGAATTAACACTTGATGAAGCATTAGAGTTAAGAGAAAATGAGAAAACATCATCATGTTCAATTTGTGGTACATTAAGAAGACGTGCAATGGACTATGCAGCAAAAGATATTGGTGCAGATGTAATTGCAACAGGTCATAATTTAGATGACACATTACAAACTTTTGTCATTAACATGATTTCAGGGGATACAACCAAAGTGGGTTGGATGAATCCAGATACCTCTGCAAACAAATTAAGAAAAATAAAACCATTTTGTGAAATATATGAATCAGAAATTGTATTTTATGCATTTACAAATGATATACCATTTCAATCAGAACCATGTCCACACATGAATGAAGGAATAAGAACAGAAATACGTGAATTTTTAAATTCATTAGAAAGTCAACGAAGTGGAATTAAAAATAATTTGTATCAATCAATTATCAAAGTTTCAGAAGTAATGAAAAATTCAAGCATTAAAGAAAAAAGAAATTGTAAAAGATGTGGAAATGAATGTACAGGGGACATATGCTCAGTTTGTACTACAGTTTTAAAACTAAAATCAAATCAAACCTAATGCAAATATAACATACCATCTTAGGAAAAAACGGTAGTAGGTAGGATTGGGGCGCTAGCCGTGCCCTATTCTGAAACCGGCTATATGCAGAGATCAGTAACTGTTGGGTAAATCTCTAGATGGGTAATTCCCGCTTGGTGTGCGGAAATGAA
>Ga0207990_1000475_pt1 | contig 23371 bp, 24 predicted proteins | sample ETNtaG_8_FD_185780 | JGI IMG/M metagenome (GOLD analysis project Ga0207990, IMG submission 185780) | Marine microbial and viral communities from oxygen minimum zone, Eastern Pacific Ocean - ETNP201406SV75 (SPAdes) (version 2) | ecosystem: Environmental > Aquatic > Marine > Oceanic ...
ATCTAACGAAGGTGGAAAAATGTATAAGATTAGAGCAAGAGATATGAGAATTCCTGAAATTGGTGATAAATTTGCATCAAGACATGGACAAAAAGGTGTATTGGGTATTTTAGCTAAAGCCGAAGATTTACCATATACTGCTGAAGGTATATCTCCTGATGTTTTGATTAATCCTCATGCTTTCCCATCAAGAATGACTGTTGGAATGATGATGGAATCTATTTGTGGAAAAGCTGCATCATTTCGTGGAAAAAGATTTGATGGTTCTGCATTTGTTGGAGAGAAGATGGATGAAGTTAAAGAAGTAATGGATGCACATAATTTCAAATATTCTGGTAAAGAAATAATGTATGATGGAAGAACTGGAAAAGCATTTCCAGTTGATGTCTTTATTGGTGTAGTATATTATCAAAAACTTCATCATATGGTTGCAGATAAAATACATGCAAGAGCACGTGGACAAGTTCAGATGTTAACTAAACAACCAACTGAAGGAAGAGCTAGAGGTGGTGGATTAAGATTTGGTGAAATGGAAAGAGATTGCTTGATTGCTTATGGTGCTTCAATGATTTTGAAAGATAGATTACTTGATGAATCTGATAAATCTGATATTTTTGTATGTGAAAGATGTGGTCTTGTAGCATATCATGATGTTAAACAAAGAAAGTATGTTTGTAGAGTTTGTGGAGATAAAGCTAAAGTTTCTTCTGTATCTGTGGCATATGCTTTCAAATTATTATTGCAAGAAATGCAAAGTCTAAATGTTGCACCAAGATTGCTCATAAAGGAGAAACTCTAAGATGTCTATTCAAGCAATTAAAGCAATTGATGGAATTCGTTTTTCTGTATGGTCTCCAACTGAAATTAGAAAATATTCTGTTGCTGAAATTACTGCTCCTGAAACATATGATGAAGATGGAATGCCAGTTCAAGGTGGTCTTATGGATGGTAGATTGGGTACTCTTGAACCTGGTCAAAAATGTTTAACTTGTGGAAATACTGCAGCCAGATGTCCTGGACACTTTGGACATATTGAACTTGCAGAACCTATTTTACATATTGCATTCATTGATAATATTTACAAACTGTTACAATCTACATGTCGTTCTTGTGCACGATTAAAAGTCCCACAAGAAGATCTTAATGCATTCCAAAAAATTAAAGATAGACATGCTGCTTATACTGTAGTTTCTCAAAAACGTATTCCTGAACAAATTATTGAAAAAGCAAAAAAAGCAAAAGAATGTCCTCATTGTGGAAAAACACAATATGAGTTAGTATTTACAAAACCAACAATCTTTGTTGAAAAAACAGAAATTGGTGAACACAGATTACTACCAATTACTATTAGAGAAAGATTTACCCAAATTCTTGATGATGATTTATCTTTGTTAAATTATGATCCTATAACTGCAAGACCCGAATGGTTTATTCTTCAAGCATTACCTGTACCACCTGTAACTGTTAGACCATCAATTATTCTTGAAACCGGAATTAGATCCGAAGATGACTTAACCCATAAAATGGTAGATATCATTAGAGTAAATCAAAGACTAAAAGAGAGTAAAGAAGCTGGAACTCCTCCATTAATTGTTCAAGATTTAGTTGATTTGTTACAATACCATTCAACTACATACTTTGATAATGAGGTTTCTGGAATTCCACAAGCTCATCATCGTTCAGGACGTCCTCTAAAAACATTAACTCAAAGACTCAAAGGAAAAGAAGGTAGATTTAGAGGTTCATTATCTGGAAAGAGAGTTGACTTTTCTAGTAGAACTGTAATTTCTCCTGATCCTAACTTGGATTTGTCTGAAGTAGGTGTTCCAGAACAAGTGGCAATGAAATTAACAATTCCTGAAATTGTAACTGAATGGAATATTGAAAGAATGCGAACTCTAGTGATTAATGGACCTGAAAAATTCCCAGGTGTAAATTATATTGTAAGACCTGATGGTGTAAAAATTAGATTAGACTTTGTTGAAGATCGTTCAATAATTGCTGAAACACTTGAAGTTGGATATTTGATAGAAAGACATCTTGCAGATAAAGACATTGTAATGTTTAACAGACAACCTTCACTTCACCAGATGTCTATTATGGCTCACTATGTGAGAGTACTTCCAGGAAAGACATTCAGATTACACCCATCTGTTTGTCCACCATACAACGCAGACTTTGATGGTGATGAGATGAATCTTCACGTTCCTCAAAGTGAAGAAGCAAGAGCAGAAGCAATTCTGTTGATGAGAGTTCAAGATCAATTAATTTCACCAAGATATGGTGGCCCAATTATTGGAGCATTAAGAGACTTTGTAACTGGTGCATATCTTCTTACAAAAGATGATACTGTTTTGTCTGTTCAAGAATTTTCAAACTATGCAATGCTTGGTGGATTTACAGATCCACTTCCAAAACCTGGTACTAAAACAAAAGATGGTCCGGCATACACTGGAAAACAATTATTCTCATTATTCTTGCCAAGTGATTTCAACTATACCCTTACATCAAAATGGTCAAAGGGTACTGGTGGAAAAGCAAATGATGTTGTAATTAAAAATGGTGAATTAATCAGCGGTGTTATTGATAAAACATCAATTGGTGCAGAAGAGCCAGAAAGTGTATTGCACAGAATTACTAAAGACTATGGTAATGCTGTTGGAAAGAATTTCTTAAACTCTATTTTAATTATGGTAAAACAATTCATCACTCATTATGGTTTCAGTTATGGTTATGGTGATCTTGAAGTTCCAGAAAAGAATGAAAAGCAAATTCTAGATGATATTAGTGATACATATGATATTGTATCTGACTTGACTCGTCAATATGAAAAAGGAACATTAAAACTTACAAGAGGTATGAAAGCTGAAGAAGCATTAGAGGCTTACATTGTTAATGAATTAGGTAAAGCCAGAGTTAAAGCAGGCGATACTGCAAATGATTCTCTTGATGATGGTAATGCTGGAAAAATTATGGCAACCACTGGTGCCAGAGGTTCAGCACTTAACGTAGGTCAGATGGCTGGTGCATTAGGTCAACAATCTAGAAGAGGTAATAGAATGAGTACTGGTTATTCAAACCGTGCATTAACTCACTATAAAGAACATGATAGTAATCCTGATGCTCATGGATTTGTAAAATCAAATTATAGAACTGGATTATCTGCATTAGAATTCTTTTTCCACGCAATGGGTGGTCGTGAAGGACTTGTAGATACTGCAGTTAGAACACAACAAAGTGGTTACATGCAGCGTAGATTGATCAATGCATTAGAACACATTAGATTAGAATATGATGGAACTGTAAGAGATCCGCATGGTCACATTGTTCAATTCCTTTATGGTGAAGATGGAATTGATGTGCAGAAAAGTGATCATGGTGAAGCATTTAATCCAAGTAGATTAGCTGCATCCCAAATTATGGTTGATTCTGGAGCAAAAGCAACAAAAGATGAAATTGACAAAATTGCTAAAAAATATACTGACACATTTAATCCAAGATTAACTAAACTTGTAACAGATGCATTACACAAATCTGGTCTCAGTAAATCTGGAGTTGAGATAGTATGTAAGAAAGGTCTTTCACTTTATGATAAGGCTCGTGTAGAACCTGGTCAAGCCGTAGGAATTGTAACAGCACAATCTATTGGTGAACCTGGCACACAAATGACTCTCAGAACATTCCACTTTGCAGGAATTAAGGAAAGAAACGTTACATTGGGTCTTCCAAGATTAATTGAATTAGTTGATGCAAGAAAGAAACCAGTTACTCCAACTATGGATGTCTACTTAGAAAAAGATATCAAAACTAATAGAGAAAAAGCAATAGAAGTTGCAAGAAATGTTTTACAAACTAAAGTAAGTGCATTAATTACAGATACTGAAACTGATTACTCTACTAACATTAAATTAATTTTAAGTGAAAATAGACTTCGAGAAAGAGGTTGTTCTGTTGCAGAAGTTGAAGCCGCACTTTCCTCAAACAAAAAATTCAAGATGGAAGTAACTGGAGAATTAATTACTTTGAATCTTGTTGATGAAGCTGATACTGCAACTGCAATTACAATTAGAAATAAAGTTCTCAATACTACTGTTAAAGGAGTTCCAGATATTGAACGTGTAACATTAGTTCAAAAAGATGATGAATGGGTAATTCAAACTACTGGTTCAAACATTGCAAAATTACTTGAAGTCAAAGGTATCGATAAAAGAAATGTAAGAACAAACAATGTCTTTGAAATTGCAGGAACTTTAGGTATTGAAGCTGCAAGAAATTCATTAATCAATGAACTTAATCACACTTTGGGAGATCAAGGTTTAGAAGTTGATAATAGATACATTATGTTAGTATCTGATTTGATGTGTTCTAGAGGGTACATGCAACAAATTGGTAGACATGGTATTGCTGGTACTAAAGACAGTGTTCTTGCAAGAGCTGCATTTGAAATTACTGTACCAACTATTGCACATGCTGCACTTGGTGGAGAAGTTGAACAACTTAGAGGTATTACTGAAAACGTAATTGTTGGTAGTCAAATCCCAATTGGAAGTGGTACTGTTGACTTATACATGCAAGTGAGTAAGAAAACTAAGGTTTAGTGATAATTATGGCTGATGAAATTTCTACAGTAATGGCTAATTGTCAAGGCAAGTCTGTTTTACTTCGTTTAAGAGATACAAGATCACTTCAAGGAATTTTAATTGATTTTGATATTCACATGAATTTGACATTAGAGAATGCTGAAGATATTTCTAATGAGAAACATATCAGTCTTGGAAAAATTTTATTACGTGGTGATAATATTTTAGCCATTTCTTTACCTGTTGATGAGTCTTAGAAATTTTACATTAAACTAATTTTTTAATACACCAAATATTTTTTTCAATAAACCTATAAGACCCTGTTAAGACGATCGTGATAAGGAAAATACATGAGTAAAATACTTGAAAAATCATTAAAGGATGCCCGCAAAGAAAACAAGTTAACTTTGGGCAGTAAAGAAGTTTTGAACTCTGTAAATAATTCCAAGTTAATTGTATTATCTCAATCAATAGATAAAGTAATGCTTGAGAAAATTGAATCTGATGCAAAAAAACAAAAAGTACCTCTAGTTAACTTTCAAGGAACTTCAGTTGCACTAGGAAGATTGTGTGGCTTACAATTTAGAATTTCAACAATTTCATTTACGGCAATCGACGAAGCAAATATTCAATCAATTTTAAAAGATACAGAAACTGAGGAAAAAAATGTCTAACCTAAGTTTAAATGAGACATTTTTAGTTTGGAGTTAAATAGGAATTTTTATGGCACAATCAATTAAACTTTCAACTGATCAAATGCGTATGATGTCGCTTTTTCAAAATGTAACTGGTGCCGTTGCTAGAGATTGTATTGAAGATGAAAAACAAGATCGAGTAATTTTTGTAGTTAACACTGGAAAAATGGGACTTGCAATTGGAAAGGGTGGTATGCATATCAAGTCATTACAAAATATGGTTAAACGAAATGTTGAATTGGTAGAGTTTAATGAAGATCCAGCAAAATTTTTGTCTGGATTACTTAATTCTAAATTAATTTCTGAAGTAAAATTAAATACGCGAGCTGATGGGACTAAACAGGCAATAGTTATGGTAGATCCAAGAAAAAAAGGAATTGTAGTTGGACGTGAAGGTAGAAATGCCGAAAAAGCACGACTGTTGGCAAAACGATATTTTGATATTAGTAGTGTATTGATTAATAGCCCTGAAAGGGTAACGATGGAGTTTTAGGATATGCGAAAATCACCTCTTGGATTATTTGCTGGTAGAGTACTAACTACTAAGAAAAAGAAACAACGTTGGGCTATCTCTACTTTCAAAAGAAGAAAACTTGGTATTGATAAAAAATCAGATCCTCTTGGAGGTGCACCACAAGGACGTGGTATTGTTTTAGAAAAGGTTGGTATTGCAGCAAAACAACCAAACTCTGCTATTAGAAAATGTGTTCGAGTTCAATTAATTAGAAATGGTAAATCAGTTACAGCATTTTTGCCAAGAGACGGTGCCATGAACTTTATTGATGAACACGATGAAGTTACCATTGAGGGTATGGGTGCAACACAAGGTGGTGCAATGGGAGATATTCCTGGTGTTAGATTCAAAGTTTCTAAAGTTAATGGTACATCCCTTCATGAATTAGTAATTGGAAAGAAGGAGAAACCAAGGAGATAGAAATGGCTGAAACAAAAAACTTGTTATTATTTAGAAAATGGGATTTATCTAATATTGAAATTGTAGATCCTGGATTAAAGACTGCTATTTCTTTAAAAAAACAAGTCTTACCTTACACTTTTGGTCGTTCTGCACTAAAAAGATTCAATAAAGCAGATGTCAATATTGTTGAAAGACTAATTAACAAATCAATGCATTTTGGAAAAAAATATGCAAAAAATACTGGTAGAATGACTGGTAAAAAAACTAAATTAGTTAATACTGTAAGAACTGCTTTTGATATTATTGAATTAAAAACTGGACAAAATCCTATTCAAGTTTTAGTTAAAGCAATAGAGTTTTCTGCTCCAACTGAAGATACTACTAGAATTGTTTATGGTGGTACTACATACCATGTATCAGTTGACGTTGCACCAATTAGAAGAGTTGATATGGCTTTGAAATTTATTGCTGATTCAGTTAAAGAAGCAACATTTTCTAATCCTAAACCCATTGAAGAACATTTAGCTGAACAATTAATTCTTGCATCAAATAATGATTCTAACTCACCATCAGTCAAGAAAAGACACGAGTTAGAACGTATAGCACAAGCATCAAGATAATCTTCTTTCAATTCACCAAATCATTATATTCTAAATTACTTGAATTATTTTTAGTAGCCCGATAGTCTAGTGGTCAAGGATTCTGCCCTCTGGATCTCAAGAGTGGATAGGCGGAGACGGCAGTTCGAATCTGCCTCGGGCTACTGTATAATTATTTTATTCTAACTTCGTGTATGGCAGTTGCATAATCACACTTTGCTTTTAACCGCATATATGGAATTAATTTGTAATGAATTGAATATAGATTTTTTTCTTTCAGTATGATTCCTTTTAACATTAATGAAACTAATCCTCTTGATGCAATTGTAATTGTTGTATTTTTTTCCTTGCAAACTTTTTCACGTTTATCTTGAAATTGTTTTAATGAAAATGTAGTATCATCAATTTCTAAAATTAAAGGCCAAATAATTTCTGCCCAAACAAATCTTCTATTTTCAGTTGCTGATGCATATTTCCCTTTTTCACTCAACATTAATAAGATCTGCAAAAGTGGTTATAACTTAATAGTTGTCTCAAAAAGAAATTCAAGAATCATTAGACTTGTTAGAGAAAGATTGGGATTTTGATCCTATCTTACGAAAATTTGTATTAGGTAAAATTACTGATGTATCTGATTTTGCAATTAAAGTCAAAGATGTTATTTTTCATGTTCCTTATCTTAATTCTGAAAAAAAATATATTTTATGGAAATGTTTTTGGCCTGATTGTCATAATTGTTGTGATAGACAGGGTAGACTCCCGTTAACTTCTGATGATTTAATTACAATTGGTAAAGGTTTGAAATACAAAAATACTGCTGATTTTATTAAAAATGAAACTCTTACTGTCACGTATCAAGAACCTGGTCCTTCTGGACAAATGACCACAATGACTACAATCAATCTAAAAAGAAAAAAAGATGAAACAGAATCTGAAGATGGAACTCATATTTCCTGTAGATTCTTAGATGATGAGGGTGGATGTAGTATGCATCCTGATAGACCTGGAGTTTGTTATCTATACCCATTTGCAAGCTGGCTAGAAAATGAAAAAGGAATAGCACGTGTTCATGCTACATATCAATTCACAGGTGATTGTCCTGGATTTTATCTTGCAGACAATTTAGATCAAATGAAAGATGAACTCAAAGCATACTCTACTACCATCTATGATTATAACATGGCATCAAATCGAACTAATAGAGAGGGATTTAGTTCTGTTAGCTTTGTTTAGAGAAAAACATATTCATTAAAAGAAATGATTACAAAACATCCCTATGGAAAATATTACAATTAGAGAATCAATTTATGATGATATTCCTTCCCTTCTTGAATTATTATATGAACTTGGAAGGCCAAAATCACAAACAGATAATGAATTAGAGAAATTTGAAAAACTATTGAAAAACTACATGCAAGAAGATGATAAAAAAATCCTAATTGCTCAAATTAATGATTCAAAAATTATTGGTATGATAAGTATGGTATTTTTATCTAGATTAAATCAAAATACCTTAGAAATGTATATTCCTGAACTGATTGTTTCACAAAATTATCATTCTAACGGAATTGGAAAAAAATTGATTAATTCTTCAATTGAATTTGGAAAAGAAAAAAAATGTCATAGAATAAGATTAGAATCTGGAAATCAACGTATTGAATCACACAAATTTTATAAACATTTGGGATTTGAAACTTCTAGTATTTTTTTTACAAAAGATCTTTAAGCAAATTATGCTTTAGCAACTTTTAGCAAATCTGAAATTTTGATATCCATTCCAAATCTATCTTCGTTCTTTTTCATGTATAGAAATATTGAGATAAAGTCTGGAAGTGCTTTGAGGAAACTGAAATTTTTCTGAATCTTTGCATGTACAAAATTAAAGACCTTACCATAAATTTTGTAGTGTTCATCAACTGCTTTTTCATATGCATCAAAGTCATTCATGTTTTCGATGAAAATATCTACACATTGCATACTTGGAATGATTCCTTCTCCTAACAATGCATAAACTGTGCCAATTGATTCTCCAACTCCTACCACTTTACCTTTGTAAAATGGTTTACACTTGTTTGGAGTTGCCAATCTTATGGGACGGCCTTTAGTTTGGAGAACTTTACCTCCATGTTTTTTTAGAAATGCATCAGTTGCTTTAATGTGATTTTTATTATAATCTCCTGCACCAATATGTGCCCATTTTTCACCTAATGGAAAATACCAGAAATATCCTGACATTCCTGGGAAAGGTTCAATGTAAAAGTCATCATATGGTACTCCGTTTTCATATTCTACTTTGTATTCATAAGTTGGTAAAAAGAAATCTTGTTCCATCTTTGGCAAGTATACTCTGTTAAATCCAGTACAATCAACTATTATGTCGTATTCTTTTTCAAGATAATCGAGTTTTGGAGCTTCTCCGTAAATAATTTTTGAATCTTTAATGAAATCTTTGATTAGTGCAAGTTTGTTGTATGTGCACATTCCATGCAATCCAATATCAAATTTAACATCATCATTCATTTTTACATGCATTTTTTTCCCATCATGAATTAAAAAATCATCAAAATTTCTACCAGTTTTTTTACAAAATTCTCTTAGTACTGGTTTGATTGTTCCCCATGCACAAATTGAATCATGTTTTTCTTCTACACTTCGTTCATAACCCGTAACGTCATGTTCTGAGTCTTTTAGTCTGGCCATAAGATAACTACCAGCTACACCCATTCCCATTACTGCAATCTTCAAGATATTTTGTGAATCTCTAAGGTCTAATAAATAGACTATTCTGAATCCTGGAATAATTAGTACTAGTATGAATCAGTAGTTTTGGTTAAATATCAAAATTCTCTAATCTTGATTACAAGACCAAGTCTGTCATCTGATTACAATCGTTTCAGATCTTAAGACAAAATTATCATCATCAGAAACAGATACTGAATTCATGTTTAACCTGATTTAGAATGAATAATTTGGAATCTGCTGACCTATTTGGAATTAGGCAAAAAATAGGTCACCTAATAGGACCTAACATTTCAATTAGGCAAAAAATAGGCACCTAATAGGCACCTAATAACCGCCTAATAGGCAAGAGGTATCTCAAATAGGTGGTTTTAAGGAAAATAGGCTAAGTAAAATCTCTCATGTCCGTATCATCCATGATTATTTCAAATTATTACTAGAATGTATTATTGTCCAGAAATTAATTCCCAAACAAATCCAATTATTTCTTTAATCATATGTTGTATATTTCAAAAACTAGTTAATTTCGTGGGTAAATTACGCATGACCTTGATCGAATCAGATTTTGACACATGTGGTTAATTCTAAATTTTACAATCAGTACTGTTGCGAGGGGTTTGTAAGATTTGCAGAGGATTTACCATACTACAACTAGCTAAAGTGAACATTCCTTATGAAATGGAAACCAAAATTGCTTATGTTTGCTCAACGTGTGAAAGTCGCTACTAGTTATTCAATTAGAATTGCTGGTTTGAATGGTCTTGCATGTCTGGCTTTACCCTTAGGGTCATAGATGTCCTCATCAGTTGCTCCAAACACTTGAATCTCTACTCCAAATTCTTTCTTTCCAATACTTGCCAATTCTGTAGATAGGAATTGTTTTTCATCAAACTCTTCAGATTCTACTTTCATTGATTTGATTTCTTCAGATTCTGAATGCAAATCTTTTATTACTTTTTGGATATAGTCTGGCATTTTTTTAGCATCGGTAGTTTGAGGATCTGCAATTAGTTCCTTCATTACTACTCCCATGTTGTTTTGACCTCCTACCATAATTCCTAAAATTTTTCTATAAACTTTGGATTTGAACTCGTCAGAGTTTACATAAATTACAATTTTTTGTGGATTAATTTTTGTTATTTTTAAAATATTTACAATATCATCAATTGTTGATTTTAGTAATTCCTCGGATTGAATTGATGTGGAATCTATGTTTTCTTTTGAAAATTCAGGCCATGCTGATTTTGATGCAAGTTCTGTATATCCCAATTTTTCCCATATCTCTTCTGCAATATGTGGTGCAAATGGGGACAACATTGCCACTCTGGCTGAATTAATTTGATGCAATATTCCTGAAACGTTATCTCTTCCTTTGGCCTCAACTCTTTTTGTATACCAACTCAAATCAGATTCAAATGAAAATAGTATGTCCTGAAGACCTTCACGCAGTCTCATTTTTTCAACTGCTTCTGTAATTTGGGCTATTCTTCCTTGAGTTTTTGATAAAATCCACCTATCTTCAGCCTCCAAATCGCCTATTTGTGCTGCTTTGAGGTTGCTACACTCTTCTAGAAGGGATTCAAGCTTGTTTTGAATACCATACACTGATTCCATGTTGAAATCAGCATCCTGAAGTAATTCAGCTGATGAGATAATTGCTAATCTAATTGGGTCTGCTCCATGATCTTTGATTGCAGTTCGAAGTGGAATGATATTTCCCATACTTTTACTCATTTTTGCACCATCCATCATTACAGAACCATTAACAACAATTTCTTGTGGCCATAATTTTTTCTCAAATATTGCAACATGGTTTAAGACAAAAAATGACAAGTGATTTTGAACTAGGTCTCGTCCTGAATGTCTTGAATCAACTGGATAAAAATATTTGAATTCTTTTTTGACCATGTCAATTACATCTTCAGATAATTTTGATGTACTAACAGCTAGTGAGATATCTCCCTTGTCTAATAAAATATAATCAAAGAATTCTTTTGTAAGATTTTCAGGTTTTAGTGTTCCATCGTTTACGAATCTTGACATGGTGTAATATGCCATGTAAATTACACTATCAGAGAGACTCTCAACAATCCAATCTTTGTCCCATGGTAATTTAGTTCCCAGTCCCTGTTGTCTTGCACATGCTCTTTCGTGTAGCCAATCAATTACCTCTTTGAATTCTGTTGTGATTTTACTTGGTAAAATATTCATTTCATCAAAACAATTTCTTGCTGTTTCTTTCCATTCCTCATCCCCATAATTCAAAAACCATTGATTGTTCAAAATTTTAACGACACATTCTGTTCCACATCGACATTTTACTGGAGCATTTTCAAGTACTGGAAATTTTTCTAGATGTTTATTTTCCATTAACCAATCTCTGACTTTATTTCGTCCAAACTGAACTTTTTCATTTTGGAACTCTCCACATTTGTCATTTAGTTTTCCATCTGTAAACTCTTTGAGGTATAACTCGTTTGTTGCCTCTTCTAATTTTTGATCAGATTGGTCTGAAACTCCCATTTTCTCACAAATCTCTTTTGCAGGAATTTCTCCATATCCTTCTGTAGTTATAATTGGAATAGGCTCAATTTTTAATGCTAATTCGTGATTTTTAGCCTTGAGATCCATTAATGCCTGGTAGTCCTTTGGTGCATGTGCTGGTACTGACATGACTAGACCTGTTCCAATTGCAGGCTCTACGAATTCTGCTTCCAGAATTGGAATTTTTTGATTATTGTGAAGTGCTGTAGCATATTTTCCAATTATCTCAGTTCCTGCAATATCACCCTCAATTATAATTTCCTTTCCAAAAAATTTTATTTTATTTGCACATTCTTCGGAGACAATCCATTTTTCATCATCTGATTTAATTTTTTTATAAATTGTATTTGGGTTAACCCAAAGATTGGTTATGCCAAAAATTGTTTCAGGACGTAATGTTGTAACTGGAAATATATATTCACCAAACTTGAATTTAACTAGATGATTCTTATCATCAATTTTTGGTTCAACATCTCCCATTGTATCATGTTGTGATACTGGGTTTTGATCACGTGGACACCATCCTACTGGATGTGAACCTTGAATAATTTTACCATTTTCTTTTAGAGTTGTAATTTGCCATTCAATAAATTTTTGATAACCTGGAACAATTGTAGTAAACTCTCTTCTCCAATCGATAGAGTATCCCATCTCAATCATTCCTGCTTTAATTTCTTCATGGAAATAATCTGCAATCTTTATTGGTTCAACAAATGTTTTGATATCTTCTTCTGGAACATGATATATATTTCGTAATCCATCAAGAATTTCTTTTTCTTGAGATTGAATTCTTTTTGCCATTCCCAAAACTGGAGTACCCGTATAATGAAATCCCATTGGGAACAATACGTTGTACCCTTTCATTCGATAAAATCTTGCATGGACATCAGCTAATGTGTATGTTCTTCCATGTCCAATATGTTGCGGTGAGTTTGGATATGGATAAGCTACGGTGATGAATTTTTTTGGTTTTTCATTTGGATTTGTCTCAAAGTCTTTTGATTCGTTCCATTTAGATTGCCATTTAGTTTCAATTTGGTTCCAGTTAATTTCCATTCTTATTCATCCTAAAATCATTGATTTTGCTTTTTGTATTGCAGCGTCTTTTTTAGATGTGTCTTTACCTCCACCTTGAGCAAATTTATCATCACCTCCACCAGAACCCCCTAAAATTGAGGCTATCTCCTTGGCAATATCTCCTGCATTTATGCCTGATTTCTCTCCTGCAAATATTATTACACGTATAGTTGGACCTGATTCAAAAATCCCACAAAATGCTGCAGAATCGTCTTTTGACACTAATTTCTTTCCAAAATTTTGATGGAAATAATCATCATAATTTTCACTTGAAGTAAAGCAGAGTTTTCCTTTACTGTTAATTCCTTCAGAGTCTAATGATTCCCCGGATAGAATTTTTTCTATGAATACTGGAATCTTTTCTTTTGCTTTATCTTTATTTTCTTCTCTTTGTTTCTCTAATTTCTCTTTTGCAATATTCTCTACAACCTGTTTCTTTAATTCTTCTTCTTGATCTTTTACATATTGAAAAGCTGTTGGTCCTGAGACAAATTCTATGCGAACTACGCCGTCTTGAATTCTTTTAGTTTTTGTAATTTTGATTAGTTCTATGTCTCCAGTTTTCTTTACATGTGTTCCGCCACATGCTTCAATGTCTTTGTCCTCAATTGATACAATTCTAACTGACTTTACTGGAACCACACCACCCTGATAAATTTTAAAACCAAATTTTTGTTCTGCAGTTCCTCTATCATAATAGTCAATATTTACTGGATAATTTTCTTTTACCATTTGATTAGCTGTATCTTCAATCTGTTTTACTTGTTCATCTGTTAATGATGAATGATGAGTAATGTCTAGTCTGGCATGATCATCATCTTTAAACGCAGAGTGTTGCCAAATCCAAGAACCTAACACCTCTCTTGATGACACATTGATGATGTGGGTACTTGTATGGTTTTTAGTAATGTTTGCACGTCTTGTTTCATCTACCTTACAAGATACAGTCTCACCTTCTTTTGGAACTCCTCCTTCTAACTTGTGAACAATAATGTTTGCGTGTTTATCAACATTAACAACATTGAACCCTGACATGGTTCCTAAATCTGGTTCTTGTCCTCCACCTCTTGCATAAAATGAAGTTCTATCTAATACGACTTGATCACCTAAGACCTTGATTACCTTTGCCTCAAATTCCATTGGGTCGTCTTTGTAAAATAACGTTTCAGTTTCTGGTAACTCTTCTAGTGGAAGTTCTGTGATTGCCTTTTTCTTTTCAGACTGGTGCAAGTCTGATAGTTTAGAGTAAAACTGTGATGGGATTTCAGAAATAGCATCAATTTCTTTGAGATATTCAGGTGTAATGCCATCTGATTCGTATAATGTAATGAGTTCATCCACTGACGGTATACCTTTCTCACGAATCTTTTCTGCCTTTTTCTTCATGTGAATCTTTGATTCTTCATACCTTGAAGATTCTAGCTTTAGAATTGTCTTGACATCTTCTCTTTTCTCATCTAGTTCTGGATAGGTGTCTTTGAGATAATCAATATGTGCATCAATTAATTCATCAATATCTAATTTTAGATTCAATCGATTAATTGTTCCATTGATTCTTCGTAACATCATTCTGAGGTTGTATCCTCCTCCAACATTGCTTGGCAATGCACCATCTGCAATTGCAAAAATTAATGTCCTGAGATGATCTGCAATTAGATACATTCCTTCAAGTGGTGTTATTATTTTGTTTAGTTGATCCTCTGTAATTCCTGCATTTTTTACTGCAAGACGTCTTACTTGATTCAGATCATCAAAATGATCAATCTCTTTTGCAATTTCTGTAAAGTATTTTTTTAGCATTTCAGAATTAGAATCTATTCCAATCTTTTCAAAGAGTATCTGATTTACTGGACCAAAGCAGCAGTCATATGCCGTAGGAGTACCGTTTGTAATCCATGCAAATCTTTCAAGTCCTGCACCCATATCTATGATTTTTTGATCAAGTGTGGTATGTTGTCCCAACTCTCCTTGGAATTCTGTAAATACTGCGTTTCCAAGCTCCAACCCTCTAACAAAATATTCTAATGATGAGCCAAATGAACCGCCACCTGACCATACATCTTCTACAAAAACTACTTCTTCTTTTTTAATTCCAAACTGTTGTGTTAATAATCTAAAATCTAAATCAACACATTCATCTTTCCAATATCCTCCATTTTCTGGAATGCTATGTTGACCAATCATACAAAAACTAGAAAAATGTCTGCCCGTAACTCCTACATTTTCTAAATCATTGAAACGTAAACATGTTTGTGGAACTACTAGGGGATTTGCAGGGAATTCAAATACTACTTTGGAACCCATTACTCTTTGAAAATCAACTACTGATGCAATTGTAAAATACAAATCATCACGCCATCTACACACCACTGGATATCTACTAACTGAAGTGTGATTATTTTTTACAAAAAACTCTTCTACTTGTTTCCAAGATTGTGTATAGTCAAATCGTTTTGTTGTTGGTGGGTCTCCAATGAATGAATATGTATCAGTACCATCATCTGGACAAAGTGTTCTGTTTGCATCCAGAGTCCAAAAGAATTTACCACATTTTGTGCAGGCTTTTCTGATAAATCCTTGCTCCTCAAATAATTTTACTTTATAATATCTATCAGGATCTGCTGAAAATTCTTTTAAAATCTGATTTTTATCCAATGTTGAAGGATATTATTTTCCAATATTAAGAATTGTCGATTAATGATTAGATTAAATACAATCTATCTGGTACTCTAATCATGTTTGGAAGTAAACCTACTCTTAAGGAAGGGTCTACTATTTTTTCAATTAAAAAAAATGGTGACTTTAATGATTTTATTTTTGCTGTTGTAACTGGTGTTGATGGTAAAAAAGTAGGTATCAATGGTGTGATTGTAAATCCAATTGGCCTAAAAAATAAAATAATTCAAGGAAAGACTGGTGAAAGATCTCAAGAAATTCTTAATCATCCAACTCCTGATAATGTTGTTTTAGCATTGGTGTATAGGGTAGAATCTGAAAATTATGCTGAAGTTTTAGATCTTGATGTTGATAAATGTGATCTTATTCCTCCAAAAATCTATACCATGCTTGATGGTTGGATACGTGAATCTCTGCCTGAATTTCTAAACAATGTTCTATCTTTAGCTCCTGGTACTGAAAGAGATGAAGCAAAACGAATTTTAAAAAATAGAATGGAAACTTTAACCGATCCAAATCTAAAACGAACTTTGTATGCTGTTTGTAGAAGTTTACAAATTCTAAATTAGATATTTAATTTTAGGCGTAACTTCTCCATAGTTTTATATTATGCCCTAAGAGATTCATGGTACAATGGAATATGTTTACGCTGCTTTACTTCTTCACAAACTAGACAAAGAAGTTAACGAGGCAAACCTCAGTTCAGTTGTTAAAGCATCTGGCGCTGAAGTTAATGAAGCCCAAGTTAAATCCTTAGTTGCAGCCTTAGCCGATGTTAACATCGATGAGGCAGTTAAAGCCGCACCTGTAGCAGTTGCAGCAGCCGCACCGGCAGCAGACGCAGCAGCAGATGCACCAGCAAAAGAAGAAAAGAAGAAAGAAGAACCTAAAAACGAAGAAGCAGCCATGGAAGGATTATCATCCTTATTCGGCTAAGCAACTTTATTTTTTCGATTTAATTTTACACTTATTTTTATTAATCTTAATTACTCTCGGTACCGTCTTTGTATCTATTGACCGAATTTTCTTTTACTTCTGAATTTTTTTTCTATGTCTTAGATCTATTTGGTACTGTAGCATTTGCAATTACTGGTGCCTTTAAAGCAATTGAAAAAAAATTTGATGTTGTAGGAATTTTACTGCTTGCAACTATTACTGGAGTTGCAGGTGGTACAATTAGAGATGTTGTATTGGGCAATACTCCCAATTCAATTATTGACCCTATCTATGTAATATCTACAGTTGTATCTGGTGTAGTAATTTTCTTTTTGTATTCTAGATTAAAAAAACATTGGAATCTGTTTTTGAAATTTGATGCTATTGGTCTTGGTGTCTTTACAATTATTGGCGCAACTTTTGCATACAATATTTTTGGATTGAATTTTTTGGCAATTTTATTGGCAGGTATTTTGACTGCTGTTGGTGGTGGTATACTTCGAGATATTTTTGTAAACCAAGTTCCGTTAGTTTTTGTAAAAGAATTTTACCTTTCTGCAAGTTTTATTGGTATTGTTATCTTTTCTATGATTTTGTATTTTACAGATGAATTATACTATGCTACAATTGTTGGAATTCTTCTTACTATATCGTTAAGATTAATTGCAATGAAGTATAATTGGAATCTTCCTAAAGTAAAAAATACTGACACTTAAGCTGGTGTGTAGTCTTTTGCTTGACTTGCTATGCCTTTAGCTTGTGCATCTGCTTTTTGTAAAATTTGCTCTTTTGTTTCATCTGTCATGAAACCTGATTCAATAGATACTGAGCGTGCAGATTGTGCTGCTTTTGTAAGGATTTGTGTTACGTTATCGGCAGTAATGTATCCTGCTTCAATTGATAGTGATACTGCTTCTTGATGGAATTGAGCAAAAGTATCTCTAGTTTTCTCAACATCTACTATCATTTCATTTTCAGTATATTTTAGACCCTCTTCTACTGCTGAATAAAGTGAGATTCCTGCTTCTACTGGTTTGATATCTAATTTACCTAAAATTGATGCTAATTTTTCATTAATTGCTTCACCTTTTTTTGCTGGTGTTGTATCTTTTGCAATCCAGATTGTTCCTTGATCAATTTTTGTTGGAATTCCTGCATCTTTGAATTCTGTAAGCATTGGTCCTGGGGCAATTCCTGTGTTTTTAGCCGGTACTACAATATCGATACTTGCAATATCTCCACTACGTGCACCCATCATGACTTTATTTTTACCTAATAGTACGTTTAGTTTGAATGGTGACATGTTTGTAAAAAGAAACATTAGTTGTCCTTTTAGTTCACCAGAAATTTCTTTCATTCCTGGAATATCTAATGTTTCAAGTGCTTTCTTTGCAACTCTATCTTTGACACACACAAATTCTACTTCTCCTTTCAAAGTTTTTCTTAATGGTAAAATTTGTGTAGAACGAACTTTTCTCATTTGAATTACTGAAATTGTTTTGTATTTTTTTGGTAATTCTAATAATTGTTGATACATTTCCGTTTTTCTTTTTGGATATGTTGTTCTATTTTCATGCATACTTTTTCTTTATCTCCTGTACTTGTTTTACTGGTTTACCCATTGTTGTTTTGATTAGAATTTTTTTAATATTTTTTTCTCCATTTGGCAATTTTTTCTCTATTGCACTAATCACTGCATGTGCATTAATTGCTAAATCTGCATCTTCCATAGATTCATCCCCAATTTTACATGAAACTGACAATGATGCTCTTGTTCTAACTTTAATTGATGTTCTAAATCTTGACAAAAATGCATCAATAGGTGCATTAAATGGAACTGGTGTTGGCATTTTGCCTCTAGGACCTAAAAGCTGACCTAGTGCTTTACCCACTGTTGGCATAATTTGTGTATCTGCTAAAAAGAAATCATATTTGTTAATGAATTTTCTAGATTCTCTTTTATTAGATTCAAATTTTGTTAATTCATCATTTCCAATTACTGCATCTGCTTTTGCTGCTTTTGCCTTTTGACTCATATCTCCTGTTGCAATTACACATACTGTTGCAGGTGAACTTGTTTTTGGAAGTTGAACTACTTCATTAATCGCAAATCCTTTTTTGACATCAATATCTTTGAAATTAATAATTAACTCTATTGATTGTGTAAATTTTCTCTTTTTCGTTTCTTCTTTGGCTTTTTTTACTACTTCTGCCAATTGTGTCTCTGTAATCAATACGAACATTTTCTAGAAAACCTACTTAAAATCGTTTAGAGCGTGAGAATTTTTTGACTCTTTTTAATTTGAAAAAAATTCCATTTTTTATGCCTAATTGTTGTAATTTTAGATAAATTTTTCTTAAAACTTACATATATTAAATGAGAATCATGATTTTCTAGCACATTGCATAGATTTGACGATCTTGATATGAAATTACTTTATGAATTGACTAATGATGGATCTATTTCTGTTCCTATTTTATCTAAAAAACTTGGAATTAATGCTTCTGTTTTGTATAGTAGAATTAAAAGATTAATGAAAAAAAAATTAATTAAAAAATTTACCATTGAAATTGATGAATCTTTGTTAGGTATTGGAGTAAAAGCATCTGTTGGTATTAATCGTGATCCCAAATTAAAAGAAGCAATTCATAAAAAATTCCTGGAAACTTCTGAGGTTGTTTCTATTTCAGAAGTGACTGGTAGATTTGATATCATTGTTGATGTATATGCTAAAAATCTTGAAGCATTACATGATGTAGTTATTGAAAAAATTGGAAAAATAGAAGGTATTCAAAATACTGAAACCTTTGTAGAATTACAAAAAACCGATAAGGATCCTATCTATCTTATCGAATAATTATTGGAATTTTTGATCCCATTTACCTTCATTGATTTCTGCAGTTATTTCTTTTGGAGTTTTTCCTTCTACTTTAACTCCTAATGCTACACATGTACCAATGATGGTTTTTGCAACTGATTTCAATGATGATGCATAAGATTTTTCGAGTTTTGTATTTGCTACTTTCACAATTGAATCCATTGTAACGTCTCCTGCCCATTCAGTACCTGATGTGCTTGAGCCTTTTTGAATTCCTGCTTCTTTCATGATAAGTGCTGCAGCTGAAGGAATACCTATTTCAATTTCGTATTTCTTCGTATCTGTATCTACAATAACAGTTACTGGAACTTTCATTCCCTCGAAGTCTTTTGTTTTCTCATTAATTGCTGCGATAACTTCCATAATGTTAACGCCTAGAGGACCTAATGCTGGACCTAATGGTGGACCTGCTGATGCTCCTCCTCCAGTTACAAGTGCTGATACTTTTTGTTCTCCCATTCTTTATTCAACTCAAAATGAAAATTTAATCCTTCCTAAGCTCCACTCGAGAGTTTTAGGTAATTTGCATCTACTGTTACTGGTAGTTGATATGATGCATCTAGTAAAACAACTGTAGCTTCTTCTTTATCTGCATCTATTCTTGTAATTGTTGCCTTCATTCCTTTGAATGGACCACCTGTAATTTCAATAATATTATCTACTTTTAATGTTGAAACTGTTGATTTCTTTACTAGATATCCTTCAATATCTTTGAATTCTAATTCTCCTCTTAATTGACCTCGAATATGTCTTACACCTTCGACTGCCATATATGCATCACTTGGGTTTATTGCTTCAATTACAACATACCCTCTTAGATTATCAACTAGTAAAACTGATTGAATGTTAATTTGATTGGCATTGGCTTTAGCTTCTAATAATCTCATTACCACTTTTTCTTGTCCTCCTGTGGTTCTAATTGCAAATAAGTGTGATTTTATTTCTTCAGACAATTTTATCTACCAAATGTTATTACCGAAAACACAAATTGAATTGTAAATCCAATAGCACCCACTCCTGCTATTCCCATTATTACTAATCTTAAATGCTGTGAATATTCATCCTTATCTGGCTTTTTAGCCATTTTCATGGTATTAGACATATTTTTCAAAGTTTGTCTAGGGTTCATTGGTGGAAATTAATAAGGTGTCCTTATATTCCTTATCTCATGGAGCTTTTAATTGCCTATCAAGATGACCCTGCAGGTCATAATATTGCAAAATTCCTTTCACAAAAAATGATTTTGGATGGTGATATTTTTCGTGGTAAATACTATGATCTAATAATCATCACTTCTCCTGCTATTTCTGCAGATTGGATTGAAGAAAAATTTGATTATGATGGATTTGTATTTCTTTCAAAACACGCTGCTGTATCTGGTGTATTGGCATTAACTTGCCATAATACTGGAAATTTCTCTGAAGCAAAATTTGGAGGTAATGATAGACAAGTTGCAGTTCCTCACCCCTTTCTTCAAAAAACATATCTTCAAACCCTGAAAAAACATCAATCTCAATTTTCCCAATTTCAAATTACTATTGAAGCCACTCACCATGGTCCTACTGCATTAACTAAACCCTCAATTTTCATTGAAATAGGAACTACTGAACAACAATGGACTGATATTTCATTATGTAATTCTGTTGCAACATTAGTTCATCAGGTTTTATCTAATCCTATACCTGAAAGTCCTGTAGCAATTTGCTTTGGTGGCACACATTATTCTTCAAAATTTACTTATGAATTACTTGAAGGAAAATATGCTCTTGGAACAGTAATCCCAAAACATGCATTAGATAATCTTGATAAAGAATTATTTTCTCATATTATGAAACAAAACAACATAGCTAAATTTGCTCTTTTAGATTGGAATGGACTTGGAACAAATAAACAAAAAATTCTTGATTTTCTTAAATCTACGTCACTTGAGATAGTGAAACTATGAATCTTGAACAGAAAGTTTACAAAAAATTACTAGATGTTCCAAAAGGTCAAATTACAACTTATGGTGATTTGGCAAAAGCTGTTGGATTAAAAAATGGTCAAAGAATAATTGGAAAAATAATGAACAAAAATCCTTTTCCTGTGATAATTCCATGTCATAGAGTTGTTATGTCTACTGGTAAAATTGGAGGCTATGCTTATGGTGAATTTGTAAAAACAAAAATGCTTAGCGATGAGGGTATAGAAATTAAAAATGGTAGTATTGTAAATTTTGATAAAAGATTATTTAGATTCTAATCTTCTCTTTTAGTTCTAATTTCATCCATTAAAAGTCTCAAATGAGCTTTGTTCCTAACTGTATTTCCACCTACTTTTTTGTAGAGTGTCCAAAATTCTGGATTAGTCAAATCTTTTCTATCTTTGGCAATTTTTAATAATCTTCTCAATGCACGAACTTTTGCAACATATACTGTTTTTTTACCTACTCTTGCGCCTTTTGTACCTTGTTTTGAACCTTGAGTTGTACCTCTCTTCTTTCTTTGATTTAATTTGGTTTGTGCTCTTCCTCTCGATGTTCCTGTAAATGATTTAATTTTAATTGTATTTGCAGTGATTAAACTTCTAATATTTTCTCTAGTAATTGCATCTGCAATATCATCTAGATGGTCTGTATCAAATTTAATTCTGTGAACCCCTACTCCAGTAACTCTGGCAGCAAGTCTTTTTTTAGCTTTAAGATTTATCGGCAATTACACTCACTCTTGCATTAAATATCTTAAATTTGTTTTCAACTGCTTTAACGACAATTTCTTTTCTTTTTTTAGTGCCAACACTGTGTCCTAATCTTACTCCATCTTTCTTTGGATCCAATTTTCCTAAATCTGCAATATTGTAAACTAAATTATCTGTAAATCCTGAAGGGTGTAATCCTTTTCCATCTCTAGGTCCTCCATATCCAATTTTAACTAAACCTGGACGACCTCTACTTTTTTGTTTTCTTTGATGATGATCTATTCCTTTTGGTTTTCTCCAATTAGTTTGAAGTCTAACATAACGCCAACTTTCTGGTCTAACAAAATCAGGATTGTTTCCTTTTACTTCCTGTCTTTTTTCGATCTTTTCCTTGTTGATTGGCATGGACTAGGTCTTGAATTTTGGAATAAATACGTTCCTCGACCTAAAAAAATCCGTCATGGAAAAGAGATAATAAGGAAAATCAGGGCGGATCTAAATATCTTGGCCCTATACATACTCAAACACTACATGGGAGATCAGAATATTGACTGAATTATTGGGTAGATCTACAACAAAACAATTTTTAGCACAATTAACTGCTTTTGGAATCAATCCATCCAAAGTTCATAGAAATTTACCTACTGATGAAATGGTAGCTATTTCTGTTGAAAGAAAAGAAGGTGTTGTAAATTCCACAGGTTCTCTTTCAGTTAATACTGGTAAGTACACTGGTAGATCCCCTGATGATCGATTTATTGTATATGATGATAAAACTCATGATACTATTGATTGGGGAAAAATTAACCATCAATTTCCAAGTGGCAAATTTGAAAAACTTTTTGAAAAGATGAAAGACTTTGTTGTAAACAAAGAACTTTTTGTTTTTGATGGTTTTGTAGGAGCTGATTCTGAAACTCGTTTGCCTATTCGAGTAATTAATGATCATGTTTGGCAAAATATGTTTTCAAGTAATTTGTTTATTCGACCTACAAATGAAGAATTAGAAAAACATGAACCTGAATTCACTATTTTATGTATTAATGATTTCTTA
>Ga0207990_1000476_pt1 | contig 23250 bp, 17 predicted proteins | sample ETNtaG_8_FD_185780 | JGI IMG/M metagenome (GOLD analysis project Ga0207990, IMG submission 185780) | Marine microbial and viral communities from oxygen minimum zone, Eastern Pacific Ocean - ETNP201406SV75 (SPAdes) (version 2) | ecosystem: Environmental > Aquatic > Marine > Oceanic ...
GCGACGACTACGACACGCCGGACGGTTCGGCCATCCGCGACTACATCCACGTGGTGGACCTGGCCGAGGGTCACCTGGCGGCCCTGGACGCGCTGGCCGCGGACAGAGGATCAAGGGGTTCTACGGCTGTGAACCTGGGAACCGGCACCGGCTACTCGGTCCTCGACGTGCTGGCCGCCGCCGGTCGGGTCATCGGTCGCCCGGTGCCCCACGAGGTCGTGGGCCGTCGCGACGGTGACATCGAGCGGATCTGGGCCGACGCGTCGCTGGCGGCGGACCTGCTGGGCTGGCGGGCCGGTCGCGGTCTCGACGAGATGCTGGCGGACCACTGGCGTTGGCAGCAACGCCACCCCGACGGCTACGGAACCGGCTGACCGGTTCGGCCGCGCTCCTGCCTGGACAGGTAGCCGCCGCTGCATGACCAGGCGAGCCTGGGTCCCTATCTGAACAGGTCCTCTCCGGGCGCCCGGACCACGTCGGCTACCACGCCGCCGTCTCCGAACCACTCCGGGTCCACGCCTCGCACGATGGCAACGGGGATCCCGTAGGCCTTGCCCATGACCAGCTCGGCTGCTGCCGCGATCTCGTCGACGACCGCCACCTCGGTCACCTGCAGCTCCCGGCCCAGGGCGTCGGTTGTGCCCCGCAGGTCGACCACAGGACGTAGGCCCGCACACCCGATTGCCACGTCGGTGACCCCTCGACGCCATGGCCGTCCGAAGGTGTCGCTCACGATCACGGCCACGTCGACGTCGAAGCGGTGGCGCAGGGCGTCACGGATCCGACGCGCTGAACGGTCCGAGTCGACCGGTAGCAGCGCCGCCTGGCCGGCTTCCACGTTGGAGAGGTCGATGCCTGCGTTGGCGCACACGAAGCCGTGCCGCGTCTCGCTGATTATCAGGTCGCCGCGGCGGCGCAGGATCCGGACCGACTCGCGTTCCACGAGGGGCTTGTGGCCCACCTCGGGGTCGATGGCCACCAGCCGGTCCTCGGCCTTGGAGACCACCTTCTGGGTCACGACCACGACGTCGCCGTCCACCAGGTCGGTGGCCCCGGCTATCAGGCCAGCCAGGTCATCACCCGGGCGCACCTCCGGAAGGCCCGGGACGGGCATCACATGGATCGCCGGGGGTGCCGGCTTCGCGCTGGTCATCGGGACACCTCCAGGATCCGGCGGGACAGGTCGGCTGCCACCCCAGGCGACGACATGATCGTGTCGGTCACCACACAGGCCATTCCCTCGGCCTCCACGGCGTCAGCCAGCCCGGCATCGGCGGTGTCGACCACGAGCGTCGCCGCAAGGTCCCGGTAGATGCGTGCCACGCCGACCACGGAAGCCTCGTGGCCCAACTCCCGCATCAGCCGGTCCGCCGGGCCCTTCAGCGCCGCCCCGGCCACGATCGGCGACACGGCGACCGTGTCGGCCCGACGGGATCGCAGCGCCTCGGCGATTCCGGGCACGGCCAGCAGCGGGCCGATGGACACGATCGGGTTGGACGGGGCGATCACCACCACGTCGGCGTCGGCGAGGGCGTCGAGCACGCCCGGCCCCGGCAGCGACTCCTGGGCGCCGTCAAAGCGCACTGATTCCACGGCCACCGAGTGGCCCAACCGGACGAAGTACTCCTGGAAGCCGACTTCCCTGCTGGCCTGCCCGCTGGTCTGCTTGCCGGATTCCTCACGGGCCTCGTCGCGACAGGCCAGGGTCACCATGGTGGCCACCCGGTCCTCGGTCATCGGCAGCAGCGTCAACTCCAGCCCCCACGCCGCCGCGATCTCGGCCGTGACGGCGGTCAGGCCCGCACCCTCGGCCAGTCGACCGGTCCGATGCAGGTGCGTGCCCAGGTCCCGGTCACCCAGTCGGAACCAGGCGTGGCCACCGAGACGCTCCAGGGAGTCCATGGCCTGCCAGGTCTCGCCGGCCAGGCCCCAGCCGGTCTCGGGGTTGCCTGCCTCGGCCAGCGTGTACGTCACGGTGTCCAGGTCGGGAGACACGTGCAGGCCGTGCAGGATGACGTCGTCGGCAGTGTTCACGATCGCCGTGACTTCGGCGGCAGGCACGGCACGGACCATGCCCCGCAGGAGTCGGGCGGCCCCCACGCCACCGGCCAGAACGGTGATCATGCGCCGGCACCTGTCATGACGCTGTCCAGGTCCGGGCTGCTCAAGAACCCTGCCGGAGCCGGCGTTCGGCCAGGGCCATGTCGGCGTCCACCATCATCTCCACCAGCCCGGTGAAGTCGACGGTCGGGCGCCAGTCCAGGATCGATTCGGCCTTGGACCGGTCGCCGACCAGCAGGTCCACCTCGGCCGGTCGGTAGAATTTCTCGTCGATCACCACGTGGTCGTCGGCATCCAGCCCGACCCTCGCGAAGGCCGTCTCGCAGAACTCCCGGACCGTCCGCGTCTCGCCGGTGCAGATCACGAAGTCGTCGGGCTCGTCCAACTGCAGCATTCGCCACATGGCGTCCACGTAGTCGCCGGCGTATCCCCAGTCGCGCTTCGCCTCCAGGTTGCCCAGCCGGAGCTGGGTGGCCTGTCCGAGGGCTATCTGGGCGACACCGTGGCTGATCTTGCGCGGCAGGAACTCCAGGCCGCGACGGGGGCTCTCATGGTTGAAGAGGATCCCGGAGCTGGCGTGCAGGCCGTAGCTCTCCCGGTAGTTGACGGTGATCCAGTGGGCGTAGACCTTGGCCACCCCGTACGGACTCCTCGGGTGGAACGGCGTGGTCTCCGTCTGCGGGACCTCCCGGACCTGCCCGAACATCTCGCTGGAGCTGGCCTGGTAGAAGCGGATCGCCGGGTTCACGACCCGGATGGCGTCCAGCAGGCGGGTCACGCCGAGGGCCGTCGTCTCGCCGGTCAGGACCGGTTGTTCGAATGACGCCGGGACGAACGACTGTGCGGCCAGGTTGTAGACCTCGTCGGGCTCGTGGGCCCGGAGTGCCTCGATCAGCGAGAGCGGATCCATCAGGTCGCCCGAGTGGAGCTCGATGCGGTCCATGAGGTGGTCGATGCGCTCGAAGGTGACCGTGGAGGTCCGGCGCACCATGCCGACCACGTCGTAGCCCTTGTCCAGCAGCAGTTCGGCCAGGTAGGAGCCGTCCTGTCCTGTGATGCCTGTGATGAGGGCGCGGCGCGTCATGGCGGTCAGTCTGCCGCCGGGTCACTGCGATGGCGCCCCCGCCAGAACTCCAGCAGGTCGGCCAGGGTCCGGTCCATCGACAGTTCGGGCTGCCAGCCGGTGTCGGTCCGGATCGCCGTGGGGTCGCCACACGAAACTGCCACGTCCACCGGCCGGCGCAGCGCCGGGTCGTCCACCAGCCGGATCGGGCCTGCCGGCCCGGAACCTGTCGGCCCGGAACCTGTCGGGCCCCGGCCGGCGATCTCCACGAGCCTCTCGGCCACCTCCCGGACGGACACCGTCGCACCGGTGCAGACGTTGTAGGCGGCTCCAGGACGGCCATCAACCGCCAGGCACCGGTAGGCCCGGACGACGTCGCGTACGTCGGTGAAGTCGCGGCGGGCATCCAGGTTGCCGACCCGTATCGAGTCCCCACCGGCCAGCTCGACTGCTGCGATCCGCGAGGCCAGCGCCGAGCACACGAAACGGTCGCTCTGTCCGGGACCGAGGTGGTTGAAGGAGCGGGCCCGAACGACGTCCAGCCCGTGGCCCAGGTGGGCCTGGAGTGCCAGGAGGTCGGCCGCAGCCTTGCTGGCCGCATATGGCGAAACGGGTCGCAGCGGGGCTGACTCCCGGGTCGGGAGGTCCCCGGGATCGACCACCCCGTAGACGTCGGCGCTGCTCACCGTCACCACCCGTGCTCCATCCAGGGTCCGCACGGCCTCCAGCAGGTTGAGGGTGCCCTCGGCGTTCACCCGCAGGGTCTGGACCGGCGAGTCCCAGGAGCCACCGACGTCGGCCTGCCCTGCCAGGTGGTACACGACATCGGGTCGTACCTCCTCGATGAGTCGCCGGATTCCGGTGGCGTCCAGGAGGTCCGGGCCACCGTCGGCCCGGTCGGTGCAGGTCACGTCGTCACCGCAGGCCCCGAGGTGCCCCACCAGGTGGCTTCCGACGAACCCGGCAGCGCCGGTCACCAGTGCTCTCATCGGGCTAGCGGGTGCGGTCGCACTGGCGCACCCTATGTGTTCAACGTGTTGCGGCATGCCTCCCGTCCGCAGGTAGGGCAGAGGCGCCATGGCACTAGGGTCCGGGGTCCGTGGACGCCGTCTCCGACCAGTCGCTGGAAGCTGTGGCGCCGGCAGCACCGGCACCCCGACCACCGACCGCGACGGTGGTCGCCGTCCTGGTCGCCAGCCACCCGGGACCGTCGCTGGACGTGGTGATGGCGGGCCTGGCCGCCCAGGACCAACCCAGCCTCGAAGTCCTCGTGGTCGATGTCGGTGTTGCCGGGAGTCCGGAAGCCCCGGACGCCAGCGCAGTGGGAGGTTCCGCCCTGGTGGAACGCGTCGGGCGCCTGCTGCCGGGCTCGACGATCGCCCGGATGGAGGGGAGGCCCGGATTCGGTGCAGCGGTCGCCGCCGGCCTGACCGCCCGCCCAGGGGTCACACCTCCCAGGTTCCTGCTGTTGCTGGCCGACGACGTCCTGCTCGTGGACACGGCGGTGCGGCGCATGGTGGAACACGCCGTGGAATCAAACGCCGGCATCGTCGGAGCCAAGGTGCTGGCGCACGATGGCAGCCGCACCCTCGATGATCTCGGGTCGTCGGTCGACCGACTGGGTACACCGGTTCCGCTCGTTGAACCGGAGGAGCTGGACCAGGGCCAGTACGACACCGGCCACGAGGTGCTGGCCGTGTCGGGAGCGGCTGTGCTGGTCAGGACCGACCTATTCGAGGCACTGGGGGGAATCGACCCGGAGGTCCACGGCGCCGACGGCCTGGTGGAGCTCTGCTGGCGTGCCCGACTGCTGGGAGCCACTGTTGCCACGGCTTCCACCGCCGTGGCCCGACGCGTCGACACGGCGGCAGGCTCGTCGTACCTGGGGGAGGTTCCACCTGACGGTGGTTCCGACGGCAGAGCGGGTAGCCGCGGCCCGGTCCGGGGGAGGGTTCGGGAGAATCCCGGATCCTCCAGGCACCGGTCACGCAACCGTCTCAGGATGGTGCTGGTCTGTCATCGGCCGGCCCAGGTCGCAGCCGCGGTCGTCGGCCTGCTGGCAGCCACCCTCGTCGGGGCGCTCTACGGCGTGGCCACCGGCCGGTTCCGGCATGCCGTCGGACTGGTCGGTGCCTGGCCCTGGAACCTTCGCCGCCTCTCGTCTGTCCGACGACGCCGGGCCCTCATGCCGCGCCACGACGGGCCGGCTGCTGCCGTGGTGGCCCGCCTCGAGGTTCCCCACCGGGCCTTCCGGAGGGTGGTCACCGGACGGGACCTGACGGGTTCCGACGACCGTTCTCCCGGTCAGATGCGCCTCCACAGGCTCTGGTCGATGCTCTTCGGGCCCGGGGGCATGGCGTTGATGGTCTCCGCCGTCGTGCTCGGCTTCGGTTCCCGCTCGCTGGTCGGCACCGGGCTTCCTGCGGTCGGCAGGATGCAGCCGCTGCCCGCCGACCCGATGGACCTCGTCAGGTCGTGGTGGCTGGGATGGCGGCCCACGGGCACCGGCACCACCGTCGTCGGCCCCGATGGCCTGGCCGTCATCGGCCTGCTGGATGGCCTCTGGCCGTGGGGAAGCGACCTCCTGTGGGTCCTCGTGGTGCTCGCCGCCCTACCGGTGGGGGCGGTCGGCGTCTGGCGGTTGACCCAGCCGGTTGGTGGCGGACGTTCCAGGGCCGTCGCCGTGCTCGTCTACCTCTCCGTCCCGCTGCCCTACGACGCCCTGCGGGACGGTCGGCTGGCGCCGATCGCCGCCTTCGCGGTGCTCCCCTGGGTGGTCCGCCGCCTCGTGGGCGCCCAGGGGGTGGCCCCGTATGGAGCCCGGGGTGGCGAGGCCGGGCCCGGGACCCGCCTCCGCGGCCTGTGGTCGGAGGTACTGGTCACCGGCCTCCTGCTGGGTGGGGTGGCAGCCGTGGACCCGATGCTCGCCGTGCCGGTCTCGATGGTCCTCGTCGGCCTGGTCGTCGGCACGATCCTGGCGGGGAGCCTCGCGGGCGTTGGTCGGTTGCTGCTGGTCACCATGGCGGGGGTCGCCGTGGCGGGCCTCCTCCACCTTCCCCTCGTGCTGGAGATCCTCGCCGGCCGGCCCATCGGATCGTTGTTGAACCCTGTCCAGTGGCCGGTTCACGGCGTCGGAACGACGGAGATGTTCCGCCTTGATACCGGCGACTTCGGCCTGGGCCGGGTCGGGTTGGCCCTGCTGGTGGTTCCTGTGCTGGCCCTGGTGGTCGCGCGTGGCCGCCACCTGTTCATCGCCCTGCGGGCCTGGTTCGTGGTCGCTGCATCGTGGACAGTGGTCTGGGTCCTGGACCAGGGCTGGTGGGACGGTCCCACTCCCGAGCCCGGCGTCCTCCTGGCGCCGGCAGCCGTCGGCCTGGCCTGGGCCGCCGCAGTGGGCGTGGCAGGGCTCGGCTCCGACCTGGTGGTTGGTACATCCGGGGAGCGCTTCCAGAGGCTCCGGCAGGGAGCCGTCGGCATGGCCGGACTGTCCCTGGCCGTTGCCGTCCTGCCAGTGCTGGGTGGTTCCGTCGACGGGGCGTGGGGTACGGCGCGCGACGACCTCCGTGCCGCGGTGCCGTTCATCTCCGCCGGTCCGGTGGATGGCACGACGATCCACGGAGGGGTTCCGCGTGTCCTGTGGCTGGGCGACCCATCGGTTCTCCCGGCGGCCGGGATCTTCCTCGACGGTGGCTCATCCGACGGACACCCGGGGGATGGCTACTCGGGTGACGGCCTGCCCCCGGAGGGCCTCGTCGGGGCCGGCCTGGCCCTGGCGGTCACCGATGGGCGGCCCGACCTCATCGACCAGTGGCCCATGGACCGGACCGAGGGTGTGGCCTCGATCAGGGCATCGGTGGTCGACTCCCTGGCCGGCGACACCAGTCGTCTGGGGTCACGTCTGGCCACCTGGGGCGTGGGCTGGGTGGTGCTGGTTGAGCGTTCCACCCCCATGCCCCAGCCGGCGCTCGAGGTGCCGGTACCTGACGTCCTCGCACGGGCCATGTCACGCCAGCTGGACCTCGAGCGCATGGAGGGAATCAACCGGGCGGTGACCGTCTACCGCAGCACCGTCGTGGAGGCGCCGCTGGCCGTGGTGCGTGACCGGAACCGCCGTGCGGTACCTGTCACCGTGACCAGGGAGGCCTTCGACCGTCGGACCCTGACGGCATCTGCGGACGGCTCCCTGCGTTGGGCCATCGGCCCGGATGGAGCCTGGAGCCTCATCGTCGACGGCGGACGGCAGTCGCCCGTGGTTGCCGACGAGCCCGGAGCCACCGCGGTCCATCAGTCGGTCAGGGTTGCGAGGGGCACCGTCGGGATACTCCAGCTGGACGGGTCGGGCACCAGGGCCCGTCGAACCATCCAGCTGGTCCTGGTCGGGTTGGTCCTGCTGCTGGCCAGCTGGGCTCGCACCGCACGTGAGGGCCGGTTGTGAACGCCCATCGCGCACCGGCCCTGGTCCTGCTCGTGGCGCTGCTGGTCGGGGCGTTGTCGCTCGGGGTGGAAGCCCCCGACGGGGTCGGCGATGCAACGCCGGCCGTGGCCCGGACCGCCATGTCCCTCGCGGGGGAGTCCTCCGACCTCTGGTTCTGCATCGGGCCGACCTCCGAACTGGATGGGATCCGGGACCGGTCCGTGCAGGTGGCGAGCATCGCCGCGAGACCGGTGGACGGTCGGGTGATCGTCGTGGACGACCGGGGCCGGGCCGTGGAGCGGGCCTTCCGCCTGGATGCCGGTGACAGGTTGGAGATCCGGCCGGGCCGGTTCGTACCCGGAGCGGCCTTCGCCGCCGTGACCGTCGAGGTACCCGGAGGGGCGGTCGTCGTCAGCCAGCGGGTGGAGGGCGATGGCGTGGACCAACGCCCATGCCTGACCCGGACCTCGGGCACCTGGCTGGTGCCGTGGTCCACGACCGCCCGGCCCGGGAATCGTGTGTGGCTACTCCTCCACAATCCGTTCCCTGCGTCGGCGGTCGTCGACCTGCGCTTCGTGGGCGACATCGGTCGACGCGAGACCCTCGACTCCCAGGGGATGGTCGTCGGCGGCCGCTCGATGGTCGCCTACGACGTGACGGAGCGGATCTCGGACTCCTCGGTGGTCTCGGCCCTCGTCCACGTGCGCGTCGGCCAGGTTGCGGCGGCACGCCTGCAGTTGGCCAACGGTGACGGCCCGACCGGCATCCGTGGGCTGGACCTGGCGCCCGGGCTGCCGGAGGCCGGGTCACGTCTCTTCGTTCCCGGGGTCGGGCCGGTACCTGGGTCGGTAGCAGGGTCGACCCCCGGGTCGGCGGGCGACCTCTCGGTGGTGGTGCTGAACCCCGGGGAGGAGACCATCGAGTTGGAGGTGGTGGCCCGTACGTCCCCGACGGACGGGTTCATCGAGCCCTGGCCCGTGGTGCTGCGGGCCGGCCAGCGTCACGTCGTCGACCTCGGCGACGGGCGCCTGGATGGAGTGGGAACGTTCGGCATCGAGGTCAGGACGCTGGACGGCCAACTCGTGGCGGCTTCGCTGGTGCGCCGCGGAGCGGTCACCGGAGCCCAGCGGACGGGTGGCAACGGCCAGGCTGCCGATGACCAGCCGACCCATGGCGGCGCGGATGTGCCCGACCTGGCGGTCCGGCCCCTGATGGCGGTGGCGGCACGCGGCTGGCTGGTCGACCTGGGGGAGAGGTTCGGGAGCAGCGGGGACATCCTGGCGGTCGTCAACCCGTCGGGTTCGAGCATCGCCACCATCGAGGTGAAGGTTCTGGCCGGTCGTGCCCCGGAGGGACTTCCCGTCGTGGTCGAGTTGGATCCCGGGGCCCAGGTGGTGTTCCCGCTGGGCGCCGGTGGACCTGTGACCCTGGCTGTGGAGTCCACCTCGGGTGTCGTGGCATCCGTACGGGAATGGTCACCGTCCGGGTCGACGGCTGGTGTGGCGGTGGCGGTGGCCGGTACCGAGGAGTGGCCGGAGTCCGGTTAGGTCACTACCCGGCGCTACAACCGTCCGGGGTGCAACCGGGTTGGCGAAGCTCGGCGAGGCTTCCCCACAGGTGGGTGGCTGATACCGGTCCCAGGTGGTGGCTGCGGACCACCCCGACGGCATCCACGAGGAGCACCATCGGAACCGCATCAACGGTGTACCGGTCGTGCAGGTCCTTCCGGGCAGTGGCCTCGATCTCGTGGAATGCCACCGCCTCGCTCTCCAGCGGGCTGGCCACCTCCACCACGGAACTGCACGTGTCGCACTTCGCCGAGGTGAACACCGCCACCAGCCAGGGGGCATCGGGTCGGTCGAAGTCCCGCCGGTCCAACTGCTCGGGGACCGACCAGCCGGTGCGGACCGGCGCATCCGGCCGTCGACGCTGCACCAGGTGGGCGACCGTGCCGGCCACCGAGGCGACCACTACGAGCAGGAGGAGGCGGTCCACGTACGGACCGGTCAGTCTGTGCTTGCCGGGTCGCTGACGGCAGCCGTCGTTGCCGTGTCCGGCGGATCGTCGTCCGCCGCAGCCGCAGCAGTGGCGGCTGGATCCGAACCGGAGCTGCTCCCAGAGGTGTGATCAGGGCCGGAACCAGCCTCCGAGCCGTTCTCCGAGCCGTTCTCCGAGCCTGAGTCGGGGTCGGCCGCAACCCCGATCAGGCGGCCCACCTCTTCTCCGCTGATCGTCTCGTGCTCGAGGAGCGCCCGGGCGATCAGGTTCAGGGCATTGCGATGTTCGGTCAGCAGGGCACGACAGCGCGACTCCTGGTCCACGAGGATCCGCTGGACCTCGTCGTCGATCAGCTGGGCCGTGTGGTCGCTGTACTCGCGACTGGAGAGGAGGTCGTCGCCCAGGAACACCTGGCCCCTGCTGCCCCAGGCCATCGGGCCGACGCTGTCGCTCATGCCCCATTCCCGGACCATCTTGCGGGCCAGCTCGGTGGCGCCGACCAGGTCGTTGCTGGCGCCGGTGGATGCGACGCCGAAGACGAGCTCCTCGGCCATACGCCCACCGAGGCTCACGACGAGCGAGTCCTCGATGAAGTCCTGGCGGTAGAGGTGCCGCTCCTCCTCTGGCAGCTGCATGGTCATGCCGAGTGCCATGCCGCTGGGGATGATCGTCACCTTGTGCAGAGGGTCGGCGTTGGGAAGCAGCGAGGCGCAGAGGGCATGGCCCGCCTCGTGGTAGGCGATGGCCTCCTTCTCGTCCGCCGAGAGGGCCAGCGACTCACGCTTCTGGCCCATGAGGGTGCGGTCCCTGGCCTGCTCGAAGTGGTCGGCCCCTATGGAGTCGCTGCCGGTGCGGACCGCGATCAGGGCGGCCTCGTTCACGAGGTTGGCCAGGTCGGCGCCGCTCATGCCCGGCGTGCCCCGCGCGAGCACGTCCAGGTCGACGTCGTCGTCCATCCGCTTGCCCTTGACGTGGACGTCCAGGATCTTCCGACGGTCGTCCAGCTCGGGGAGTGGTACGACCACCTGGCGGTCGAACCGGCCCGGCCGCAGAAGGGCGGGATCCAGGATGTCGGGTCGGTTGGTGGCGGCGATCATCACGATGCCCTCGCTGGACTCGAAGCCGTCCATCTCCGAGAGCATCTGGTTCAGCGTCTGTTCCCGCTCGTCGTGCCCGCCACCCATGCCGGCGCCGCGCTTGCGACCGACCGAGTCCACCTCGTCGATGAAGATGATGGCCCTACCCATCTTGCGTGCCGTCTCGAACAGGTCGCGGACCCGGCTGGCACCGACGCCCACGAACATCTCCATGAAGTCGGAACCGGTGACCGAGAGGAACGGCACCCCGGCTTCGCCGGCCACGGCCCTGGCGATGAGCGTCTTGCCGGTTCCCGGAGGTCCGACCAGCAGTACGCCCTTGGGGACGCGGGCGCCGATCTCGGAGAACTTCTCGGTGTCCTTCAGGAAGTCCACGACCTCGCGGATCTCCATCTTCACGCCCTCGTAGCCGGCCACGTCGTCGAACGTCGTGCCGGGGCGTTCCGACGAGTAGGTCTTGGCCCGCGACCGGCCTATCGACATCATCCCGCCCATCTGGCCCTGGGCCCGGCGGTTGATCCACCAGAAGAACAGGATGATCATGCCGACGGGTAGCAGCAACGGCAGCCATGACTGGAGGAATCCCGGCTTCGGGGTCTCGAAGAGGACGGCGGCACCGCTGTCGGCCAGCAGCCGCCGGTCGTCGATCGAGAGCTCCAGGGGTCCTGCGGTGACGTGGATGATGCCGTCGACGTCGGTGAACTCGATGCGGCCGGTCAGGTTGTCCACCAGGACGTCGCTCACCTCGTGTGCCGCCACCCGGTCGAGGAAGCGGTCGTAGGTGACCTCGTCCAGTTCGTCGTCCGGGAAGAGGCTGGGGAAGAAGAGGAACGAGGCTACGAGGCCGAGGACCAGCCAGATGCCCCAACGGGGCCAGCCCTGTTCGCGGCTGGGCCGGGTGCCTGCGGTCGGTCGGTTGGCCGTGGACCTGCTGTTGCCGCTGGCCTTGTCGTTGCCCGCCGCCTTGCGGTTGCCGGGTCGACCGCCCTGTCGTCTGGAGTGCCGACTGGACGGCTTGCCGTCTTTGTTGTCGGGTCCGTCCGCCATGCCTCCATCGTACGGGGGCCCTGTGTCGGTCAGGCCCCGCCCCGGTCCTGCCGGGCACGGATGGCGCTTCGGACCGGCACCGCGACCCCCGGCAGGACACTGCCGGCGCGACAGCCCACGGCGGCGAGCCCGGGCAGCGGCTCCCGGTGGCGAGCCCCCTCGGCAGGGAGCCCCTCGGTAGGGTTCGTCCGATGGAAGGCGCCTCCCCCGAGCAGAATCCAGGAGGACGCGGCTCCGGGTCCGGATCCGGAGTTGGTTCGCCCGTGCGACCCTGGGGCATCGGCCACGTCGCGGCCGGGATGGTGGTCGGGATGGTGGCCAGCGTCGTGGCCACCGGGATCGTCATCTCTGTCGGTGACTACGGCCCTGACGATGTCATTCCGCTCTCCGTGGTCGCCATCCTCCAGGCCGCCCTCTGGACCGGCCTGCTGGGGGTGCCCCTCTGGCTGGTGCTGGCTCGAGGCGTGCGCTGGGTCGACCTGGGCTGGGGAGCGACCGCCAGGGATGCCTGGCAGGGCCTGATCATCGGTATCGCCACCCAGGTGGTCGTCGTTCCGGTCATCTACATCCCGCTGCTGCTCATGACCGACGACATGGACGTCTCGGGCCCCGCCCGGGACCTCGTCGACAAGGCATCGGGTGGCGGAATCCTGCTGCTGTTCCTGGCGGTGGTGGTGGGTGCCCCGATCGTCGAGGAGCTCTTCTTCCGCGGGTTGACGCTGCGGGCCCTCGAGGCCCGGATGCGTCCCCGGGCGGCCCTGGTCGTGTCGGCCCTCGTGTTCGGTGCCGTGCACCTGCAGCTCCTGCAGTTCCCAGCCCTCGTGGCCATCAGCCTGGTCTGCGGCTGGCTGGCCCAGCGCGACGGTCGGATCGGACGGGCGATCTGGGCCCACGTGGGGTTCAACGGGCTGACCGTCGTCCTGCTGCTACTCGAGACCCCGACCGGATGAGCGAGCCCACAACGGACGCGGCCGGGGAGGAGGCATCGCCCACCCCGGAGGTCGGGACAGACGCTGTGTCGCCCACCCCGGAGGTCGGGACGGGCGCCGTGTCGGCCGCCCCGGATGCCGACGCGGAACCCGGCGTGGATGCTGCAGCCAGCCCGTTGGTGGCGATGCTGCGACGCATCCCGCTGACCACCTGGGTCACAGGCTTCCTCGTGGGAGGCAGCGCCCTCTTCGTGCTGTGGGTCGTCAACCCGGACGGCCTGCTGTTCACCAGGTCCACCCCGACCGGCGGCGACCTGGGTGCCCACGTATGGGGGCCTGCCTTCATCCGTGACGAACTGCTCCCCAGGTTCCGCCTCACCGGGTGGACGCCCGACTGGTACGCCGGGTTCCCCGCCTACCACTTCTACATGGTGGTCCCGATGCTGGTGGTCGTGGCCGTGGACGTCGGCCTGGCCACGCCCCTGCTGGTGGTCGTGCTCCCGGTCGTCGGCCTGGTCGCTGCACGCCTGGTCCGCAACCGTCCCGCCGGCTGGATCACCCGCCTGGCACTGCTGGGAGCGGCCACCGTGCTGGTGGTGCCGGTCCACTACGGCATGGCCCTGAAGTGGGTGACGATCGGTGGCCTGGTGGTCATGCCGGTGGCCGGATGGCTGACCGGGCGACTCGCCGGCCTGCCGTTCCCCGGTCCGGCGCTGACGGCCGTGGCCACCCTTCCGTTCGTGTTCGACCGGTCGTTCAACATCATGGGCGGCAACCTGATGTCGACCATGGCCGGCGAGTTCGCCTTCACGCTGGCCGTGGCGGCCTGCCTCGTCTACATCGGCCTCATGGTCCGGGGCCTCGAGACGGGCCGGGGGCGTGCCGCCGCCGCAGCCATGCTGGCCCTCACCGGGTTGTGCCACCTGCTCGTGGCGTTCTACGCCCTTGTCGCCTCGGCGGTGGCACTGGCCATACGACCGGGCCGCGAGGCGTTCCGCTGGATGGTCACCACGGGCCTGGTCGCCGGCCTCTGCTCGGCATTCTGGGTTCTGCCCTTCTGGTGGCAGCGGGACCACCTGAACGACATGTCCTGGCACAAGCTGACGCGGTTCCGGTCCTACCTGCTGGACCGAGACCAGCTGGCCGCCGACTTCCTGACCAACGATCCGCCGCTCCAGGTGGCGATCCTCGTCGCCATCGTCGGGCTGGTCATGTCGATCGCGTTCCGCCGCCGCCTCGGATTCGTGCTGGCCGGCTCGGCTGTGATCCTGGGCCTGGCCTTCGTCCACCTTCCCGAGGGGCGCCTCTACAACGGCCGGATCCTCCCCACCTACTACCTCAGCATCTACCTGCTGGCCGCCATCGGCGTGGCCGACGTCCTGCGACTGGCGGGCCGACTCGTCGACGGTGTCAGGCGTTCGGCGGCGGGCCTGGCCGGGCGCCTCGTCACCGGCGGCGGAGCGGTGCTGGCCTTCATGGCCCTGATCCTCTACCTGGCGATGCCCCTGAGGGTCCTGCCGACCGGCTCCATGTCGGGCAACACCTATTCATGGCTGGGCTTCCAGACCGAGGAACTCAACCTGGGCAGGTCCTGGGTCCGCTGGAACTTCGAGGGCTACGAGAACCGGATCGGCGACACCACCGGTGGCGGCTGGGAGGAGCAGCGGGCGCTCACCGCCACGATGCTCTCGGTCGCCGAGGAGCGCGGCTGCGGCCGGCTGCTCTGGGAGTACAACAGCGACCTGGTCCGGTATGGCACGCCGATGGCCCTGATGCTCCTGCCGCACTGGACGGACGGCTGCATCGGCTCCATGGAGGGCCTCTACTTCGAGGCGTCCACTTCAACGCCGTACCACTTCCTGATGCAGTCGGAGCTCTCCATCGCTCCCTCACGGGCACAGCGCGGGTTGCCGTACCGGTCCTTCGACCTGGATGCCGGAATCGACCACCTCAGGCAGTTCGGCGTTCCCTACTACGCGGCCTTCTCGGAACGGGCGGTGACCGACGGGCGCGCACACGCCGACCTGACCGAGTTGGCGACCAGCGGCCCCTGGACGGTGTTCGCCGTCGCCGGCGCTGAGATGGTCGTCCCGATGGATGTGGAACCGGTCGCCTTCCTGGACGTCGACCACGCAGGCTGGATGGAGCCGGCCGTCGAGGTGTTCCAGGAGGGCTCGTCCGCCGTGCCGCGGACCGTTGGTGGCCCGGAGCACTGGCAGAGGGTCGCTCCGGGCGAGTTGCCGGAGCGACGGGCCCTGCCGCCTGTGAGCGTCACCGACATCGGGGCCGGTGTCGACTCGATCTCGTTCCACGTCGACCGGGTGGGCGTGCCGGTGATGGTGCGGACCTCCTTCTTCCCCAACTGGGAGGCGTCCGGGGCCGACGGACCGTGGCGTGCCACGCCGAACCTCATGGTCGTGGTGCCCACCTCAAACGAGGTGACCCTCACCTATGGCCGGACCGGTGTCGACGTCGTCGCCATCCTGCTCAGCCTGTTCGGGCTGGTCGCCCTCGCCGTCCTGGCGAGGCGGTCGGGGAGCGTTCCCGGTCGTCGTGCTGATGGCCCGGCTGATGGCCCGTCATCGGCAACGCCCTGGTTCGACCTGGCGGGCATAGGCCCCGATGGTGACCTGCGCCTGGACCTATGGGTGCAGCGACGCGTTGCTGGGCCTGTTGGCCCGGAAGACCCGGTTGGTCCGGTTGGCCCCGAGGCCGACGGGTCGGACGGCCCGGATGGCCTGGGTGGCCAGAACGCCGCCGAGCCGGAAGGCCAGAACTTCACCGAGCCGGAGGTCGCCTCGCCGTGAGGGCACGTCTGCGACGCTTCGCCGTGGTGGGCCTGATCGCCACCGTTCTCGACGTGGGCCTCCTCGTCCTGCTCCTGGAATGGGGCTGGCCGGTGGTGGCCGCTGACGCGGCGGCCCTGGCCGTGGCGGCCGTGGTGGCACGTCGCCTCCACCGCCTCGTCACCCTGCGGGACGACCCCTTCGCCCGCTGGATAAGGATCCGACGGGTCTTCGTGGCGGTCGTGGTGGTCGCCGGCCTGGTCGACCTGGCGGTGCTTGCCGTAATCGGAACGCCGGGCGGACCGGGCCGGGACCTGGCAGCCAAGGCTGTGGCGGTGGCCGCCGCCGCGGGGGTACGGGGCATTGCCTACCGGGCCTTCCTGTTCCGGGTGATCCGTCGGGAACAGGACAGTCCGACCGACCGACCGCCTCCTCCCGGGGCATTCCGGGTGAGCGTCGTGCTGCCCGCCTACTCGGAGGCCGACCGCATCGGCGTGGCCGTGGCCAGGGTCCGCCTGGAGTTGGGCGAAGCACTGGGTCGGACAGGAGAACCGGAACCCGTCGAGGTCATCGTGGTTGACGATGGTTCCCCGGACGAAACGGCTCTACGGGCCGAGGCCGCCGGTGCCGACCGGGTGGTGCGCCTGGAGCGCAACTCCGGCAAGGGCGCTGCCGTGCGTGCCGGGGTGGCCGCAGCCACCGGGCGGACCGTGGTCTTCACCGACGCCGACCTGGCCTACGGGCCGGCCCAGGCCGCCGCCCTGGTCATCCAGGTCGAGGCCGGCTACGACATGGTCGTCGGGAGCCGGCGCCACACCGACACCCGGACCCTGGTTCGTGCCGGGCGGCTCCGCGAGGTGGGCGGACGGCTGGTGAACCTGGCGACCCACGCACTGCTGCTCGGCCAGTACCGCGATACCCAGTGCGGCCTGAAGGCATTTCGCGCCGACGTGGCGCATCCTCTCTTCAAGGCCTCGACGTTGGACGGCTTCGCCTTCGACGTGGAGTTGTTCCACCTCGCGGAGCGCTGGCGCCTGACCCTGGCGGAGGTCCCGGTCGAGGTCGAGAACTCGGAGCGGACCACCGTGCGGGCCCTGCGCGACGGCCTGCGACTGGTGGTGGACCTGGTCAGGGTGCGCCAGTTGGCCCGCCTGGGGGGCTATCCGGCTCCGGACGAAGGCCCAGCCACGGAGTACCGTGGCCGGGCGGAGTCCGATCAGGTCGGCGCCGTCTTCAAGGCGTACGACATCCGCGGCCGGGTTCCCGAGCAGTTGGACGAGTCGTTGGCCGAGGCCATCGGCAGGGCGTTCGCCCTGCTGGTGCGCGATGAGGAGCCCGACACGACCCGGGTGGTCGTCGGCCGGGACATGCGTCCCAGCGGCGTCCTCCTCGAGGCGGCCTTCGCCGCCGGGGTGACGTCCGAGGGTCTCGACGTGGTGGAGCTCGGCCTGGCTTCCACCGACATGCTCTACTTCGCCTCCGGCCATCTGGGCGTGCCCGGCGCGGTGCTCACCGCCAGCCACAACCCGGCCGCCTACAACGGCATGAAGCTCTGCCTCTCGACCGCCCGGCCGGTGGGTGGCGACACCGGCCTGGATCGGATGGCGGCCCGGATCCTCGCCGGATTCGACGGCGTCGCCGCCGCTACCGGTGGCGGAGTCGGGTCCACGACCTCGCTGGACGTCCTTCCGGACTTCGTGGATCACGTCCGGTCGTTCGCGGACCTCGACTCCCTGCGCCCACTGCGCGTCGTCGTGGACACCGCCAACGGCATGGGTGGGCTTGTGGTGCCGGCGGTGTTCGACGGGCTCCCGTTCCACCTCGACCACCTCTTCCCGGAGTTGGACGGGACCTTCCCCAACCATCCGGCCGATCCGATCCAGCCGGAGAACCTCCGCGACCTGCAGGCCCGGGTGCTCGAGACCGGCGCCGACATCGGCCTGGCATTCGACGGCGACGCCGACCGTGTCTTCCTGGTCGACGAGCGGGCCCGGCCGGTCTCGGGGTCCACCACCACGGCGCTGGTGGCCCGTGGCGTGCTGGGCCGCGAGCCGGGGGCGACCGTGCTCCACAACCTGATCTGCTCCAGGGCCGTGCCGGAGGTGATCACCGAGTGCGGGGGCCGCGCCGTGCGTACCCGGGTCGGCCACTCGGTAATCAAGCAGGCCATGCTCGAGGAGGGTGCGGTGTTCGCCGGCGAGCACTCCGGCCACTACTACTTCCGGGACAACTACCGGGCCGACTCCGGGCTGATAGCCGCCCTGATGGTGCTGGAGGCCCTCTCGGTCTCCGACCGTCCCCTGAGCGGCCTGCTGGCGCCGTTCGAGCGCTACGCCGCGTCGGGCGAACGGAACTCGACGGTCGCCGATCCGGCTGCAGTGATCGAACGCATCGCCGGGCACTATCCGGACGAGGCCCAGGACCGGCTGGACGGCCTGACCGTCGACTCCGGGGACTGGTGGTTCAACCTCCGGCCGTCCAACACCGAGCCGCTGCTCCGACTCAACGTCGAGGCGGCCGACGACGAAGCCTGTGCAGCCCGTGTGGCCGAGGTGCAGGCCCTGATCGACCAATAGCCTCTACTCCATGACGCTCGACCCGAAGCTCCTGGAAATTCTCGCCTGCCCGGAGGACAAGGGCGCCCTGCTCTGGTTCGAGGGCGAGGCCGCCCTCTACAACCCGAGGCTCCGGCGTCGCTATTCGGTCGTGGACGGCATCCCCGTGATGCTCGTCGATGAGGCGGAGACGGTCGACGAGGTGGAGCACGGGCGCCTCCTGGCCATGGCCGAGTCCGAGGGGATCCGGCCCACCTTCGGCGACTGACCCGGAGGCGATCGCATCGTGGACCGGCTGGCCGGTCGACTGCAGCACTACGACTGGGGCTCGTCCACGGCCCTGGCCGACCTTCGCGGCGTGGAACCCTCCGGCAAGCCTGAAGCCGAGCTCTGGTTCGGCACCCACCGGCCCGGTTCGGCCGGGTCGGCCGGGTCGGGACCTGGACCTGGACCTGACCCTGAGCATGGACCTGACGAGGAGTACCAGCCCGACGACCAGCAGGACCAGCCGGGCCAGCGGGACCTGCCGTACCTGGTCAAGCTGCTGGCCGCCGACCGACCGCTCTCCCTGCAGGCGCACCCGGATGCCCGGACCGCCGCCGACGGATACCGACGTGAGGAGGAGGCCGGCCTCGCCCCAGACGACCCGGCACGCTCCTTCCCTGATCCGGGCCCCAAGCCCGAGCTGCTCTGCGCCGTCACCCGGTTCGAGGCCCTCTGCGGGTTCCGGCCCGGCCCCGAGGCGCTGGAGGTGGCTCGGGCGCTCGGCGTCCCGGCCCGTCTACTTGCCCTGCTGGACGGGGCGGGCCCGGATGCCCGGCGCCACCTGGTGGGCACTGCCCTTTCTGGCGACGGAGGCGATGGCGGTGGCCGTGACATCGCCCGGCTGGTGGAGGCGGCCCGGACGGTGCTCGAAGGTGGCGAACCAGCGACCGACGACCGGACCGGGCACGAGACTTTCGGCGGGCGGGGCGAGGCCGTGGCCCGGGCTGCCGGGGTCGTCTGCCGGTTGGCGGACCGGTACCCGGACGACCCGGCCCTTCTGCTGGTCCCGATGCTGCGACCGTTGGTGCTCCAGCCGGGGGAGGCGATGTTCGTGGGACCGGGTGTCCTGCATGCCTACCTCGGAGGTATGGCCCTCGAGGTCATGACCCCGTGCGACAACGTGGTCAGGGGAGGGTTCACCTCCAAGCACGTGGACACTGGCGCCCTCGTCGACCTGCTGGATCCCGGAGAGGCTCCCGGTGTGCAGCGGTCCGTCGAAGGCGTGCACCGCTACGAGGTGCCGGTGTCCGACTTCGCCGTGTGGCGTATCGAGGGCCTACACGAGATCCGGGTCGGGACCGATCCGGTGGCAGGGACCGGGGCCGAGGCCGGCGCAGGTGCCGAGGTGGTCGGCGCTGCCGGATCTGGCATCACCGCCGGAGTGCGCCCGGGGCCCGACGTCGTGGTGGCCATAGCGGGCAGGACCGTGGTCGGAGACGACCTCGTGCTGGCGCCGGGCGAGGCCGCACTGGTTCCTGCGGCCGACGGGGCCTACAGGATCTCGGTTGACGGCACAGCCCACCGGATTTCGGTGGGAGGCTGACCACCGTGGCGGACCAGCATCGTTCCGAAGGCGACCAGTCGACAGGCGGCCATTCCCGGGACAGCCGGGGTCTGGTCCTGGCGTCGCTCGGCGCACCGGGGGACATCCGTTCAGCGGTCCTGGAGGCCGCCGACCTGACGGTGCCGACCACGGCTCCGGTGGTGATCCCGACCCACCCGACCCGGACCGGGGAGTCTGCGGAACGTCGACCGGCCCGACCGGCCTGAGGTCCGGGCTGTCCTGCCGGTAGCATCAGTGCTCCGTGGCTGCCTGAACGGCGTCAGACGACCCCAGCCGCGTTTCCAGTTGCCTGTCCGGCCCAACCGGACCTAAATCCCCGTTCACCCGGGTGTCCACAAGGAGTCGTCATGACCGCTGTTCTTCCCCTCGCCGATGACCACCGTGTCGCCGACATCGCCCTCCACGAGTTCGGGCGCAATGAGATCCGCCTGGCCGAGCACGAGATGCCCGGCCTGATGGCCCTGCGGGCCGAGTTCGCGGACGAGCAGCCGCTGGCGGGAGCCCGGATCAGCGGCTCGCTCCACATGACCATCCAGACGGCTGTACTGGTCGAGACTCTGACGGTCCTCGGAGCCGAGGTCCGTTGGGCCAGCTGCAACATCTTCTCCACCCAGGACCATGCCGCTGCCGCCGTCGTCTGCGGTCCGGACGGATCCCCGGACGACCTGCGGGGCGTGCCCGTCTTCGCTTGGAAGGGCGAGACGCTCGAGGAGTACTGGTGGGCCACCCGGAAGATCCTGGAGTGGCCCGGTGGTGCCGGGCCCAACCTCATCCTGGATGACGGCGGCGACGCCACCATGCTCGTCCACAAGGGCACCGAATACGAGGCGGCCGGCGTGGTCCCCGCTCCGGCCGACGACGACCCGGAGGAGTGGCAGGTGGTCCTGGCCACGCTGGGGGCCTCGTTGGAGGATGATCCCCAGCGCTGGACCCGGATCGGCGCCGGCATCCGCGGCGTCTCCGAGGAGACGACCACCGGCGTCCACCGGCTGTACCAGATGCTGGAGGCCGGCGAGTTGCTGTTCCCGGCCATCAACGTCAACGACGCGGTCACCAAGTCCAAGTTCGACAACCTCTACGGCGTCCGCCACTCGCTCATTGACGGCATCAACCGTGGCACCGACGTGATGATCGGCGGGAAGACGGCCGTGGTCTGCGGCTTCGGTGACGTGGGCAAGGGCTGCGCCGAATCGCTGCGCGGACAGGGAGCCCGGGTGATCGTCACGGAGGTGGACCCGATCTGCGCCCTCCAGGCGGTCATGCAGGGCTACGAGGTGAACACCCTGGAGCGGGTCATCGACGAGGCGGACATCTTCGTCACGGCCACCGGGTGCAGGGACATCATCACCGCCGAGCACATGGGGCGCATGAAGCACCAGGCCATCGTCGGCAACATCGGCCACTTCGACAACGAGATCGACATGGCGGGCCTGCAGCGGATGTCGGACGTCCAGCGGGTCAGCATCAAGCCCCAGGTGGACGAGTTCGTCTTCCCCGACGGGCACTCCATCATCATGCTCTCCGAAGGTCGCCTGCTGAACCTGGGCAACGCCACCGGCCACCCCAGCTTCGTGATGTCGGCCAGCTTCTCGAACCAGGTCCTGGCCCAGATCGAGCTGCACCTACACGCCGAGGACCTCGGGATCGCCGTCCTGACGCTGCCCAAGTCGCTGGACGAGAAGGTGGCCCGGCTGCACCTGGATGCCCTGGGCGTCCGCCTGACGGAGCTCTCCGCCGACCAGGCCGGCTATCTGGGCGTGCCCGTCGACGGTCCCTTCAAGCCCGACCACTACCGGTACTGAGTGCCGGCGTCGGCCCTAGTATCCCTCCCCGTGCGGAGCACGGTCGTCGGAGTCGTCGGGGGTAGTGGAGCAGGCAAGACCACGCTCGTGCGGGGACTGGTGGACCGTCTCGGTCCTGACGCCTCGGTGCTCTGGTTCGACGAGTACTACCACGACCTGCTCCACCTCAGCCCGGCCGACCGTGCCGTCGTCAACTACGACCATCCGGACTCCCTGGACGTCGACCTGCTGGCCTCCCACCTGGATGACCTGCTGGCCGGTCGACCGGCCGAGGTCCCGGTGTACGACTTCTCGACCCATACCCGGACCGGTGGGACCCGACGGGTCGAGCCCGCCCCGGTGGTCGTGGTCGACGGGATCCTCGTGTTGGCCTTCCCGGCGATCCGCGAATGCCTGGACATCTCGGTATTCGTTGATGCACCGGCCGAGGTGCGCCTCGCCCGGCGACTGGACCGCGACGTGCGGGAACGCGGTCGGACCCCGGAGAGCGTGCGCGCCCAGTTCGCCGCCACGGTGGCGCCGATGCACGAGGCCTTCGTGTCGCCCTGCCGGTCCTTCGCCGACCTGGTGCTCGATGGCCAGGGTGACCTGACGACGAACCTGCGCCTGATCCTGGAGCGCATGGCAGCGGTCCGACCTGTCACTGGCCGTACCTAGGGTCGCATGCATGGCCCGGCCGGCGATGCAGCGATCCCAACGGCGTCACCTCCGGGACACTGACGAGGGTGGTTCCTGCCTCGGGAGGTGCCCGCTGGGACGGCGCGGGCCATGCAGCGGGTGCATCACCGAGATTGCCGCTAATCGTGGGGATGAGGGTGTGAGCGTGGGCACCGGCACGGGCTCCCTGGCGGGCTCGGTGTGGGCGCTCGGGTCCTACGCAGGCGAGGCGGGGCGGCTGGTACGGGCCCTCAAGTACGGCAACGTGCGCGGGCCGGTCGGTGCGCTCGGCGGGGCCCTGGCCGGCCTGGCCCGCGGCCCGGGTCCTGGCCCTGGAGTCGGGTTCGACGTCGTCACCTGGGTCCCGACCACTGTCGATCGTCGCTCCCGACGTGGCTTCGACCAGGCCGAGCTGCTTGCCCGCTCGACGGCCCGCTGCCTGGGAGTCCGATCCCGACGACTGCTGCTACGTGCGCCCGGTGCCGGCCAGACGTCGCTTCCGGGTCGGGCACGGCGTTCCGGTCCGGTCCTCCGGGCTCGGCGGGTCCCCTCCGGAGCCCGGGTACTGCTCATCGACGACGTGGTCACCACCGGGGCCAGCCTCACGACGGCCACCGACGCCCTCCTGGCCGCCGGGGCCCTGTCGGTCCGATCGGTGGTGGTCGCAGCCACCCCGGCGCCCGGTTGGAGGCCCGATGGCGGGGACGGCTCCACCGCTAGGGTCGCGCCGTGAACGAGCCCATTGACATGCCAGCCGCCGAGGAGCCCGACCTCCCGGGTGTTGAGGTATCGGATGCTGAGGTGCGTGACGCCCTCCCCGAGGACCTGGACGCCCGTGGCTTCGTCGGCCCCTACGTGTTCCCCGACAACGACCGGCGCCGGATTCCCGGGTACCTCTACCTGCTGCTGGCGGCGGTCACGGCAGTCGTGACGATGCTCTCCGGAGGATCGCCGCTGGTCGACAGCGGCCTGTACGTCGGTGCCGCCGGGCTGGCCCTTCTGGGGGCGTACCACCTCCAGGCCGGCTGGAGCCTCGGCCCCGACGAGGCCGATGCCCTGGTGGCTGCCGTCCGCGAGGTCGGCTTCCCGGTCGGCCACGCCTCGGCCCAGATGGCCTGGCGGGGGCTGCGGAGCAGACCCACGTGGCGCGTGCTGGTCTACTCGAACGAGTCTCCACCGGAGCGGCGGGGCCTGGTGTTCGTCGACGGCGTGGACGGCTCGGTGGTGGCCTC
>Ga0207990_1000482_pt1 | contig 23083 bp, 13 predicted proteins | sample ETNtaG_8_FD_185780 | JGI IMG/M metagenome (GOLD analysis project Ga0207990, IMG submission 185780) | Marine microbial and viral communities from oxygen minimum zone, Eastern Pacific Ocean - ETNP201406SV75 (SPAdes) (version 2) | ecosystem: Environmental > Aquatic > Marine > Oceanic ...
TTTGCATTCCTGCCTCAAGGCCTCCGCGCCCGCCCGCTAGGGTATACAGGACATCGACCCTGTCAGTAGGCGCGTGCTTGGGGGACTGCTCGCAGGTGTCGTCCTCCTCCTGAAGGAACTCGTGCATTCCGCGGAACCAGGTGGCCGGCCAGCCTCGCGAGATGAAGTTGTAGTGGTCGGAGTTGCCCTTGGTGTCATCGAGCACCGTGACCCACTCGGTCGGGTACTCGAGATGCTCGTACAGCACAACCCCCAGCCTGTCCTGCAGCGCTACTGCCTGCTCCCTCATCTCATCGGTCACGTTCACCCCCCGGTCCTCGTAGTACGACCAGTCGTCGACCGGCGAGGTGAACAGATAGAGGTGGAAGTAGTCCTCGTCGCAGCCGCTGAGCTGGCTGACCAACTGCGTCTCGACCGGCCAGTTCAGGCCGTACATGTCGAGATTGATGTATGTCGCAATCTCGACGCCCTCGGGCAGTGTGGTGACGAAGGTCTCGCTGCCGTAGCCAGCGCTCTCGGGGGAGCTGCTGCCCTGCCACTCCTCGTAGTCCCAGACCGCGAACTTCCAGGTGTGCTTGGGTCTGACGTCGATCCCCGGCAGAGCCTCGGACAGGTTGGACTGCCACTCCATCATCAGGCGCGCGAGCTCGAGCACGGAGGCGGTTCCTGTCGCGTCGTCGTAGGCCCCCTCAGAGGTGCATCCTGGGTACTCTATCCCTATGACGATCTGCTGGCTGTAGCAGATGGCGTCGTAGTGGCCCCCGACGACGATCCACGAGTCCGGGTCCTCTCCTTCCATGGTGGCGATGTAGTTGCGGCAGTCTTCGCACAGCTCGGTGGTGAAGTTCTGCACCTCGACCTCGTAGCCCAGGTCCTCGAACCTCAGTTGCACGAAGTCGCCGGCATTGGCGTGGGCGACGGTGTCGATCTTGCGATACCCAAAGTCGGCGAGGGCCTCGATGTCATCGACTACAGCGGCAGCAGACGGCATCGAAGGAGGAGGGCTGTTCTCGAACTCCTCCTGCATCTCCCCAATCTCCTCGGCTGCGTCCTTCACTGCGATGAAGAGGAGCGCTCCGGCCAGCCCGGCTAGGATGATGCATGCACCGACGATTATCGATGTGAGCTTGAGCGCTGACATACCGTCAACTGGCTGGGTGTCCTGCTCCTCCACGGCCGACGGAAGGAGCGCCTTCGGGAAAGTGTTCTGCCACTGGCGGGGGAAGATGGTGCAGAGGACAGGATTCGAACCTGCGAAGCACTAAGCACAGCGACCTGAACGCTGCCCCTTTGACCACTCGGGAACCTCTGCTCATCCCTCAGGCGTGCGCTGCTCGTCTTCAATGCAGCGTATCGCAAAACGCTAGCCTGACGGCGTGTGGTGAAAATGGTGCAGGGGACAGGATTTGAACCTGCGAAGCACTACGCACTGGGACCTAAACCCAGCCCCTTTGACCACTCGGGTACCCCTGCTCTGACCCGCGGGGGTGATTTTCCGTCAATAAGGCAACGCCCAAGTTATCCACTCCCCCATAGGGTCATAACGGGCAGGTTGGGCCCGAAGTCCGGCGAATATGGCACGAATAGGCGTACTCGGCTTGGGCAACTGGGGCACTGCTCTCGCGCATGTGTGGTGCGAAGACGGTCACAACGTCCTCGGATGGACCATCGAGCGCGAGGTATACGAATCGATGATGACTGAGAGTGTCAACAAGAAGTACCTGCCGGGCTACGAGATTCCTCGACTCCAAGTCACAATGGAAATGTCAGACGTCACCGAGGAATGCGAGATCCTAGTGCTCGCCCTGCCAAGTGGAGTCATACTCTCCGTAGTCGACGACCTGATTCCCCATCTGCGCCCCTCTCACGTCGTACTCGACCTCGCTAAGGGGCTCGCACCCTCTGAAGAGGGCGGCTCGGGGATGATCTCCGATGCCATCGAGAGGCGTCTTGAGGCAGCAGGCAAATCCAACCCGGTCATCGTGATGACCGGGCCCACCATCGCGGCTGAGGTTGCTCGCGGTGTCTTGACGACCGCTCTGGTGGCGTGCGACGACCGGAGTGTGGCCGATCGCGTGGCAGAACGCCTCTCAACCAGTAACCTGGTCCTCAAGGCCGCCGATGATCCGATGGGAGCGGAGCTCTGGGGCGCCTACAAGAACACGGTCGCGCTCGCGTGCGGGCTGGTCGACGGGTTGCATGGCAGCATCGGGGGTGACAATCTCAAGGCTGCGCTGGTCCTAGCTGGATTCAGCGAGGGCATCAGGCTGCTCGACGCTATGGGGGCAGAACCCGGAACTGCCTTCGGGCCTGCGGGCATAGGGGACCTGTACGTGACGGCCACGAGTCCGCGAAGCAGGAACCGCACGCTCGGCGAGAAGCTGGGCTCCGGACTCTCCTTGGAGGACTCACTGGGCGAGATGCACATGGTCGCTGAGGGCGTGCGCGCGTCCCGGATGTTCATCAATAGGGCTCCGAGGCTCGGAGTCGAGATCCCATTCCTCACGGCTTTGGGCGGACTGCTGGACGGTGAACTGGAAGTCGATGATGCCGTGCGCCGCATGGTAGACTCGTACCAAGGCTGATTTTCAGCAAGGATTGATTGGGTCGTTGCATCCTCGAGGGTCGAAGCCGATGTCGTTCGAGGACCTGACGGAGTTCGAGTTGCGGCTGCTCAAATGGATTTCGGCTTCTGATTTCGTCGAGGTGCCATGGTCGACCAAGCGCGCTGCGGATGCATTCGTGGTCTCTGAGAAGGAAGTCTACGAAGCGCTGGCGGCGCTGACCTCCAAGGTGCGCGATAACATCCAAATCTCGTACGATGACGGTGCCATCCGGATAGTGGCTGACGACACGATGGCCTAAACCGTAGGTGAACTGGTCCTAGAAGATCCTTCAGAGGCCTTCATGGCGGTGTAGCCAATCAAAACCAGATACGCGAAGAACAGGGCGGTTCTCGCGACCTCGGTCGTCGTGGTCTCCTCAAGACCGAGGAACCCGGCCTCCACTAATTCATGGAAGCCCGTAGACATGAGATATGCTCCAAACAGCAGCAACGATGCGTTGGTGATTCTGAACACCCACCGGATGTCGACTCTCATCATACCGGAGAAGAGCCCCCACCCCAGGACGGCTGCAGCGGCTATTCCGACAAAGACGCCGAGTGAGCCGGAGGCGACATCGCCGAGTGCCATCGTGAAGAGCACGGTCTCGGCGCCCTCGCGCCAGACGCAAAGGGCTGTCACAGCGGCTATGCCAAGGGTGTCGTAGCGTCCGTAGCTGTGGTTGGCCCAAGACTCCAACTCAGACTTGCCTTGATGCCTGACCAGATGCATCAGGACTCCGGCCAGGATGACCGCTGCGAACACCATAGTGACTCCCTCGAACAATTCGAGGTCGACGCTCAGTGCATCGAAGACTGCGAACACCACCGCAACGGTGGCGATGCTGAGAGCGATGCCAGCAGCCACGCCCCACCAGACCAACTTCACGCTCTCGTGGCGATCGGTCTTGGACAGGTAGGATATGAGCAACCCGACGACGAGGACGGCTTCCATGCACTCCCTCAGACCGATGGAGGCGCCGGCGAGAAAAGAGGCACTGAGAAGGGCGTCCCACGCAGCCATAGGGTTGCGAAATAACTGATGCTTATGAGTTTTAGGGCTCCCTAAATCACTTCCAACTCCGGCGATAACATCATGATGCGCGCATAAGATAGACGTTCGATGACCAAGGCTGCTCTTGTATCGGCTCTCACCCTGCTGGTGGTGCTCTCAACGGTGGCGGCGTCGTGTATGCCACTCGTCTCCAAGCCCGTGCATCTGGACGAGGAGCCCCTGCGCATGGAGCAACTAGGAGGCGGAGGCTCGCTCGAGGACCAGTGTGGCTCAATCACCTTTGAGAACCTGTTCGAGTACACTCGTGCGACCTTCCAAATCGATGTGGCTGACGACTGGGGGTCGGCTGACGTCCGCGCCATCGCCTGGGTCAACGAGACACTGGCTGACGACCTGCGAGTGGCGATGGATGAATTCATGGCCGAACTCGACCCCAACAACGGCGATGACGGCTGGATCTCGACCGACGAGCGGGAGGTCTTCCGGGCACTGGCCAGCGAGTGCATAGAATACACGCTGACTCGAATCGGAATCCGAGACGGCCCGCCTCACCGGGGCGGGGTCGGAGTAGACTGGAAGAACACAACCTGGGAGGAAGACGGAGTCGTCATCGAGGAGTTCAACATCATTCCGTTGAGGCACTCGCAGATCCGCGACTGCACCTCGGCCTTCGGCAACGACTGCGAGGAGGTTCCTATTATTCCGGATGAAGACCGCGACTGCGACACCGACATCCCAGCCTCCCAAGGCGTGGATGAATGCCGCATCAAACTCTGGCTGAACGCAACGATGGTCATCTCAGGCTTCACCGACAGTAGCAACTTCACACTGGCTCTCAATGCCTCCAACATGTCAGGGGCGACACTCGACTTCACATTCCCTGTGACTCAGGACCTGCGGCTCGACCTCTGGGATGAGTGCGAGGGCAGAGTGGTCGGACTCGACGAGGACACCTCAGGCGGTCAAGCACCGCTCCGTGGCAGTTGCATCGGCGACGGTTCCTCGGCTTACGAGATTACCGAGAACGCTGACGGCAGCCTGACCTACAGCCTCAGCCCAAACTCCCCTAGAACCGATTGGCCGATTGGTGAAGACCTGTTCGCGGATTTCACCACCGCCCCGATCCCTGTCGACAACCCCCCACAATGGACTGATGCTGCTCCTCCAGAGGGCGCGTGGTTCCCTTCGCCCAGCGGCGGGCAGCACGTCTGGGCGACATGGGGAGATGTATCTTCGTGGTTCACCGACGAGGGCAGCGTCTCTCAGTTGGATGTTCGCTGCACTGGCGCGGCCTCGCTCCAACTCAGCGAGGGAGCGGACCGCTCTTTGTGGGCCGAGATTCCTCGTGGCAGCGCCGCTGAGGTGAGTTGCGAGGCTGTCGACTCAGCGGACCAGAGCACCGGCAACCGAACCTGGCACCTTGGAGTTCCATTCTCGCTCTCCACACCTCAGCAGACCCTCACCGACCCACATCCGATCACCCTGAGCCAGACTTCGGACTGGCCGGACCTCACAGTCGAAATCGCCCTGATGCAAGAAGGGTCGGCCTCTGCATCCACGTCAGTCACTTTCACCGAGGAAATCACGGTGGATGTTTCAGCCTCATCCATGGTACCGGGTCCGGTTCAGGTCTGGGTCAGCGTCCAAGGAACCGATGTCTACTCCATGGAGCACGTGTATGACCTCAGCATCTCCAAGGAGAGTTCTCCCCCTTCGCTCAGCATCACCTCGACCGAGTGGGATGGTTCGCAGTGGTCGATGCAGGGGCAGTACAGCGACCCTGACGGCGAAACCGTCAGCTTCACAATGGCGATAGACGGCTCCGATACAGGCTCGGTTAGCTCGAGCGGCAACACTTGGTCGACCCCTAGCATCAACTTCCGGCTGTGGGATGAGGGGGAGCACGTGGTCACCATTGAGGGCTGTGACGCTTCGAACAAGTGCTCCAGTGTTTCGCAGACTGTGGACAACTCTCACCTCTTCGATGAGCCAGAACCGGAGCCTATTCCGCCACCAATTGATGATGGAGATGGTGGCTTGCTACCTGCTACTGGCCTACCTGCACTCATCGTTGCTGTAGTCGGTGCCCTCATGTATGGTAGGCGGCGCGGCTGAGCCATGAGTTTCAGCGGAACCGTGTCGAAGGCTTCGCATGAAGAGGGTCTTCTCATCGCCTTCGAGGGGCGCGCGCCCAGGCTTGGCGCCACAATCAGAGTCGTAGGGGGGAAGACACTGGGGCGAGTGGAGACCGTGATTGGCTCGGTTGACAATCCACTGATTCACCTCCATCCCCTCCCGGATTCTGTCGATGCCAGAAGTGCCATCGGATCACCCGTTGAGATTGCCCCTAGCGGGAGGGTCAACCGAGGTCGTCAGGATAGGCGATCGGGCGAGAGTAAATTCAGAAGGGGGCGCGATAGCCGTCCCGGCAGTAGACGAGGTAACGATCAAAGGGGCCGGGATCGCAAGTTCGGAGAGGACTGGCGCTCGAGTATGAAGCCGGGCGACTGGCGCTGCCCGAAATGCAAAAACCACAATTACGCAAACAAGAAGGTCTGCAATCGAACTGGTTGTGAAGAGCCGAAACCGAGAGGCGGTGGCGGAAGAGACAGGGATTCTCGTGGCCATCGATCTAGTAACTCGGGTGGTTTCAGAGACTCAAATATGAAGCCGGGGGACTGGAATTGCCCGAAGTGCAACAACCACAATTACGCGAGACGGGACGTTTGCAACCGCTGCGACACGAGAAAACCTGTGCCTGGGAGAGGATCCAAGACGACACCTCGGAGAGCGCGCAGACCCGACACTCGTAGGAATTGGAAAGGGAAGGGGCCTTCCAAAGGTAGGAGGAACACACCTGCCAGAGGCGGAAGAGGTCGCTGATTCGGAATTTCAGGTACCCCAGCCTTCATGCATTATCAGCGCCAGCGGGTGCTATGGCCAAAAGCGCCGAGTTGACTTGGCTCGATGCGCTGGAGGCTGAGGAGTCTGGCGATAGGGAGGCCGCCCTCGGAGCTGCCAAGAAGACTGTGAGAATCGACCCTACCCACTCAGATGGGTGGATGGGCGTGGCTCGCTGGACCCTTCCCCCTGAGACTAGAGGTCGGCAGGATATGCCGGACCTGCAGCAGTCTGCCAAAGCGATGGCAGCCCTGCGCAAGGTCGTGGAGATCGACCCCGAGAATTTCGATGCATGGAGGCTCGGGGGGGTGCTTCTGGTCGACCATCTAGGAATGTTAGAAGATGGCATCAGATGGTGGGAGGCGCGACGTGCTGTCGCGCCGTACGAGGTGACTCCGCTCATCGAGCAGATTGGGATATTGGTCAGACTCGGCTACTACGAGGAGTGTGCCAGCCTGATCGAGGAGCTGTTCAGCGAGAGGATGGATGCTACAGACAGCAAACAGCTGGCTAGGATGGAAGACGTCAGGCGCATGGTCTCCAGAGCTGCGAAAATGGAGCAGGACGAGATTTTCAAGCCACAGAACCCCAAGCACCCCCGTTGGGTCATCATCGAGAGGATGAAGGCCAGGAAACCCACTTCGCCCACTCGCTTCCTTTTCCTAGTCATCGCTCCGTTGGTATTCATCCTCGGCACCTTCGCCATGATGGTGGCGGGCGACACCGTGTGGGGCAGCGTGTTCGTTTTCCTCTTCATCCTAGCCTGCTTCATGGTAATCTCACGTCTCACGTCGAGCCTTCTGCACAAACTGAATCGACACGCTCTCGACCTTGACCGAGCCATAGACGCGGAAACCAGTACCGGCAAGGTATGCATCCCTGATTCGGTGAGGTCCAGCAAACTGTACATTGCTATGACAGGGCAGCGGATGCCGGCACTGAACGAGAGGCTCGAACTGATAGTCGAGTCAGGCGACAAGCTCCCCATCAGGTGGAAGCCCGAAGCCCCGTCATTCTCCACGATGGACGATAAATGGTGGGAGGATGGTTCGGAAGGTGAGCCGGAGGAGGAGCCCGGCGAGCTTGATCCGCTCGATGACTAGGTCCCAGCGCTGAAGTCACTGCCGTATGCAATCTGCTCTGATGTGAGCTCGTCGATGGTGATTCCCGCGGTCTGAAGCTTCAGCGCCGCCAGTTCGCTGTCCTGCTCGGCGCTGATGTCGTAGACACGTTTCTCGTAGCCAGCGCCTTCCGAAGCGAGGCGGCAGAGTGCGAGGAACTGGTTCGCGAATGACATGTCCATCACCTCGCTGGGGTGTCCCTCGGCTGCTGCGAGGTTCACCAGACGTCCGCGTGCGAGCAGATAGATGGTACGGCCGTCTGGCATCCGGAAGGCCTCGTTGTTGTCCCTCACGGTGTAGATGCCTTCTGACTTCGACTCGAGGTCGGGGATGTTGATTTCGCAGTCGTAGTGGCCGGTGTTGCAGACCACTGCCCCGTCCTTCATCGAGTCGAAGTGCCGGTCTACGATGACGTCCTTCATCCCCGTGGCGGTGCAGAAGATATCGCCGATGACAGCCGCCTCGTCCATCCTCATGACCCTGAATCCATCCATGATCGCCCGCAGCGCGGGCAGCGGATCCACCTCGGTCACCACGATGTTGGCTCCCATTCCGCGGGCTCGGACCGCTAGGCCATTGCCGCAATGCCCGTAGCCCGCGATGACGAAGGTCTTGCCCGCTAGCAATACGCTAGTGGCTCTGATTATACCGTCTAGAGTGGACTGCCCGGTCCCGTGCACGTTATCGAAGTCCCACTTTGTGGCCGCGTCGTTCACCGCGATGACTGGGTACAGCAGCTCGCCTGCGTCAGCCATCGCACGCAGCCTGTGGACGCCGGTGGTGGTCTCCTCAGTGCCTCCGGTGATTCCATCGGCGAGTTCGGGGAAGTTGCTGTGGACCCTGTAGATCAGGTCCGCACCGTCATCAAGAGTGAGTGTGGGACGGAAGTCGAGGGTTCTGTCGATGCATTGGTAGAACTCCTCGGTGTCCTGTCCGTACCACGCGTGGACCCCGTATCCCTCCCGGGCCAGCCATGCCGCTACATCGTCCTGCGTGGACAGGGGGTTGCATCCGGACCACGACACCTCGGCGCCTGCTGCGACTAGCGTCTCAACTAGGACTGCGGTCTCCTTGGTCACATGCAGGCATCCAGCCACGCGTTGGCCGGCTAGGGGCTTCTCAACCTCCGCATTGGCGCGCAGCGCCGCCAGGGCCGGCATCCTGCTGCGCGCCCAAGCCACACGCTTCTCGCCGGACTCGGCCAGAGAGATGTCGGCTACGGTGTGAGGTCCGGACGTGTCCACGGGCTACGCTGCAATCACCCGGTATTCAAGGTGCGTCTAGGGAAACCGCTTGGCGGCTTACGTCAACTGCCGCCTCTGCGTTGCTGTTCGTAGTACTGTGCGTAGTACTGCTGAGCGTACTGTCTTGCAGTCTGCTCGTCGTATCCCGAGGCGACCATCTGCTGGACATAGGCTTCTACCGGATCCATCTCCTCGACGCCTCCGAACTGCTCGACGACGTCATCACCGGGGTCCTCCTTGCCACGGCCTCGCATGACCACCGTGACTACGACGACCAGTATCAGGATGAACGCTGCTAACCCTCCCATCAGGAGCATGCTCATGCCCCCCTCCTTCTCATCGGGCTCGTCGGGCACAATCGGGAGGAGGTTTATCGCGAGGGTCTGGGAGATGGTGTATCTGCTTCCATCTCCCTCTGTGATGAGCACGTAGATGGTGGCTGCAACGCCCGTCTCCTGATACAGATCCGAGATATCGAGGGTCAACGTGAACGGCTGGCCATCGGCTAGGTTCTCCGTCTTGTTGTACTTGCCAATCGACTTCTGGGTTATCTTCTGGGTCGTCGTGTAGTCCAAGACGGCCTCAGTCAGAGCGACTTCGATGACGACGTCGCTGTTCTCAGCCCCCGAGAGGAGGCTTCCGCTGATGGTCACGAGGTTTTCGCTCTGAGAGTCCTCGGGCCTTGGTTTCGATAAGTCCACGACAGGCTCGTCATCACCGAAGTCCTCTCCGACGACTATGAAGTACATCCTTGCCTTCTCGCTTTGCTTGCCGGCCTTGTCGTAGACTATCAGCTCGACGCGAATCTCGTTCTCCAAGTTGCCATCGGGGCTGCTGGTCAGGTTCCTGAACACGTATGTCCAGTCATCGCCGGCTGCGAAGGGTATCTGGAACTCGTGACCCACCAAAGTCGGGTCCGCGCTGTCCCATGGATAATCGAAGAAGACCTTCCACTCGTAGAGCTCGATGCCCTTCTCGCCCTCGGGGGCATCGGGGTCGTAACTGTCCTGTGCGGTGAAGGATATGCTCAAATCGCCGGTGTCCGAAAGCCTGGCCCTGTAAACCGGCCAGTCGACTCCGGCTACGGTCTTGGTACCGTCCAGTGTGACGTATGTATCGGTGACCGTATTCTCGATCATGGACGCCGAAGCTATGGGCCTGAACTCATCGGCGAGGGTGTCATCGGTCACCATGCGGATGTAGGTGATTCGGGTGTGGCCCTCGTCATCGTGCAGATACAGGACCAGCATCCACTCTGCGCCTATTCTGCAGCCTGTGTTCGAGGTGGTGTCGCCGACGCAGAACGAGCCCAGAGTCGGTATGGACGGGCTGAGCTGCTGCGTGTGACTGTACTCCCCAGAGTCGATAATCGAGCCGTCCCAGCCTGTCACCGAGTCGTTGTTGCCAGACTCGAGTGTCCAGTCTGCGAAGACGCCTTCGACGGAGGTGACGTAGCTGAAGTCGAGGTCGGAATTGCTCTTGATATACATCGTGGCGTAGGCGCCGGTAACCGTGTCGATCGAAGGCGCCTCGCCGTTGATGGTCAAATCGAAGCTCTCGCCAGCGATTCCGAAGTCGCTCGGGTACGGGGTCAAGTGGTAGGAGAGCATGTTCGACAGCAGTGGTATCGACGAGCCGCCGAGGCCCTCCGAGACGCTCGGGTTCTCGACGTCTATGGTGGTGACGATCAGTCCGCCGGCACCGCGATTGCATATTGACAGCAGTGACTGGCTATCGTAGACCGAATCGCGGATCAGCGTGTGGAATGTACCTGTCGGGTCGCTGATGCGACCGCCGCAGACCTGCGGTATCTGGGTCGACTGGACCTGTGCGGTGTCGAGGCCGGCCAGAGCGACGTAGGAGCCACCGTGCACGCCGCTGAACGCGACAGGGTCGACATTGCTCAGAATCGGGTGATACCGGTCTATGATTGACAGGTTGCTGTAGTGAATCCTGTTGTCGACGGTGAAGTTGACCTGGTTCCTCATCGCGATGTCCATACCGAAAGGCAGTCGGTTCGGCTGGTACTCGTTCCTGTACGGTCCGAGGTGCATCTGAACGGTGCCTCCGCCGGTCATGTAGTCCTCGAGGGTCTCGGTGAGACTGAGTCCATCGCTCTCGCGGGTCTCAGCGAGGGCCTCGTAGTACTCGCCGTAGTAGACGTTGTAGTCAGTCTGCCACGGCAGCAGCACCTTGTCGAAGTGCTCGACCCAGTCAGGCGTCCCGTAGGTGTCCCAGTTCTCCAGTCGCAGTTGAGTGTAGGTCTTGCCCATCGCCTCGAGGTCCTTCTTGACGCTCTGTAGGCGGTTCTGGTCTGTTGGGTTGGACAGGATTGCCACGTCGATGTTGTCGTAGAACTGGATCTCGAAGTAGCGGTCGTTGCCCGAGGGCTCGCTGTCCTCGGTCAGAATCCCGGAGAAGCTGATGTTGTAGGTGTGGCCGTCGTACCACGAGTTGTACGGATTGGTCCAGTTGGCCTGGGCCCTCGCATGAGGCTCGAGGTCGAACGGCCCGTTGTCGCTGTCCTCCTCGTAGACCGTCTGGCCCGTGTCGAGGTCGACCACCTTCATCGTAATCTCGTACTCGCCCGCGATGACGCCGTTCAGCAGAGGCACAGCGAAGCTGTGAGCGGATGCGTCATCGATTGGGTAGACGCACTCGTAGGTGATGTCGGCGACGCACTCGAGCACGTCGGGCTGCAACAGCGTGATGTCCGCGCTGGCGATGCTGAAGATGATTGACGAGTGGTTGTTCGCGGTGTTGGTCTCGGACTCGTTGTACCACGATGTGAGCGGGTCCGTGTTGTCGAAGATGGTGGTCACGTCGATCTTGTAGATGCCGCTCTGGAAGTCGTGCGTGGTGAGGTTGACCCGCTGGCGCTCCGCGGCGTCGAGGCCGGTGACGTCGACAGTGTAGGTGCCGTCGTCCTCGAAGGTGAACTCCTCGACGCGGATGTTGTCGACGCCGAATCCTGCCAGTCCGGCGTTGCCGTTGACGCCGTCATCATTGGATTGGAACCTCCAGGTCAGGGTCACTTCGGACCCCGAGAGGGTAGTGCATTCGTCACGCCAATCAGAGGTGTCGGCGCTGGTGCGGTTCAGGATGACGATGTGAGTCAGGTCGACGGTGACCGACTTGAGGATGTTCTCGGAATCGAACCAGACGACTGAGTTGACGTTGTCTGAGTGGTCGCCGAAGTACTCGACCTCGTCGTAGCCGTTGTTATCGAAATCCTCGCAGCGGTGGAAGTTCGGGTCCCCTGGGATGGTGTTCTGGATGCCGTTCTCGTTGAGGTCGGTCCAAGTTCCATAGACCACGCCCTCGAACACCTCGCCCTGCTTGTTCCAGGATATCTCGAGGTTTGCTGCATCCCGGATGGCAAGGATGTTGCCGTTGCTGTCCTTGAGATAGTCGCCCTCGGCGTAGTAGTCGAAGGTCAGGTATGTGAAATCGGCTCCTGTCGATGCGACCGGGATTGGGTCCAAGGTGACGGTCTCGTTCCAATCGTCGCCGTAGCCGTCGGTGGGGTGCCCCAACCAGTACGCGTGGCTGTTGAACACACCTCGGTTCTGCGGCAGCATGTCGTTCGAGCCGGTGGAGTCGTCCAGCCTGCTGCCGTTCAGATTGCCGTCGTCGGTCCACATCGGCTCGACGCCAGAGAAGTCCTCGATGGCGACGAGGTCCGGCTCGGCGTTTTGGATGAAGGCCTCGACCTGGAAATCTGTCACTGTGTTGCCGCAGTTCTGCACGCGCACCTCCACGTCCCTCTCGCCGGAGGCGTACCTGACGCCGTTCTCGAGGTCGATCCAGTGCTCCTCTGCGAGGCACGGGTCGAACAGATTGTTCACTGTGAGTTGGAACCTGATATCGTCGTTTAGGTCGTCCATGTTGGTGAAGCCGGACGGGTTGGTCAGTTCGGTCTTGACGTAGTAGGTCCTGTTGTCGATGAAATCTGCGGTAAGGCTGACCTCCTCGTATGCTCCGGCTGCGAAGTCGTTGAAGATGAGTTGCTGCGAGACTGTCTCGGTCGACCCGAAGGTGACGTCCCTCTTCCTGATGGTGATATTGTCGAAGGCAAAGCCGTCCAGACCTGTGTCCTGAGATGATCCGGCAGGTCCAACGGAGCCCATCAGGCCGCTGCGGAAGCGGAAGCGGATGTCGATGACCTGCCCCGCGTAGCGCGTGAGGTCGATTGACTCCAACTCATTGGGGTCTTCCGAAGTGTCTCCGCCCTCAGTGTAGTTGATCCATCCTGTAGCAGTGTTGGCGTATTGGTTGCCGTTGTAGGTGTTGTACTCCGGGTCGACACCCTGCCAGAAGATGCGGAAGAAGCGCTCATTGTCCCAGCCACCGTTGAAGAAGACGGATTCCCAACCGTTGCCCTCGGACCAGACCTCGATTCCGCAGGAGTCCTCATACAGCCAGCGCTCCACCACCGAGTACTGCTCGTTGAGATAGAGTTCGAAGTATGCGGTGGTGCACATGACAGAGAGGTCCATGTACGCTGCATCAGCGCCGGTCAGGTCCACATTCTCTAGAATAAGCGCCTCGTCCATGTTGTTGTAGTAACCCGAGTCGCTCTCGTTGTCGCCGTTGTAGTCCATACCCGCCCAGTAGTAGTCGGTGGGGTTGCTGTCAGCCTCGTACCAAGAGGCGTTCTGGGTGTCAGTGGAGTTGGTCTCTAGGTGCCACGAGGACGCGCCGGTCCCGTACATCCCGGTGTAGGAGTTCTTGACGAAGGCGCAGTTGGCGCAGTTCGTGGTGTCCTCATTGCCCTCAAAGTCGTTGGAGTAGACCACGGTGTCGGTTCCTCCTACGACCTCCTTGACCTCGAGATCGACGTCGACGGACCCCGTCAGCGGGTTCAGTCCCGTGTTCTTCACGGTCACGTTGACCCATCTTGTACCCTCGCCAATCTCGGCCTGACCGGTAGCGGGGTTGTACGAAGCGGGAGCAATCGTCACCCCGGTGATGCCGACGTCCTCGTTGTCCAGAGTGAGGACGGAGAGGAAGTCGCCGGCTCCTGCCCAGCCCTGGGTGTCCAGCCACATGGCGCCGTCGGAGAACCTGTAGCCGTAGTCACGCTGGCCGATGACGATCTCGTAGGCGCTCTCGTCACCTCCCTGCAACTGGCCGGGGATCGCCATGGTGGGCCTGCGACCCACGTCGAACGAGAGCGATGAGAGATAACCGGGCCCGCCGGGGTCGGCGAGGATGATCTCGACCGAGTTGATCTCACGCAGGTTGTCGAGGAGCAGGTAGGTCTGGTTCTGAGCGGTCGAGTCCTGCAGACGGGTCAGGGTGACCTCGGTCGGCACGAAGAAGTCTACCTCACCGTCTCGGTTGACGTCGACGATGGTCAGCGATGCGCCGAGGTAGTCGCCGAGGTGGACGTAGTTCTGAGTGTCCCAACTGCTGCCGCTCTTGGTGGCATAGGAGATGTTGCCTGTGATGCCGTCGATGGCGGCGATGAGGTCAATCTCACTGTTATCGTCGGTATCGGCGATGTCGATGCCGTAGAGCGGATAGTTATGGTCAGCGTCTAACTTGAACTCGTGAATCCCCTGTGCGGTCGCGTCCATGGGATTGGGGTACTGGTTGGTCAGGCAGTCGTACTCGAGCACGGTCATGTTGTCGTAGTGGCCGACCGAGTAGCCCACGCCAATGTTGTACGGAGGGGTCCGGAGAAGCCAGATGTCGAGATCCTCACAGTCGCCTAAGCCCCCGGGGATGCCACCGCCCTGAACTGTCTCACCCCAATGGCCGAGCATCATTTCGATATACAAGCCATTGGTCAGAGGCACAGGGATGGACTGCTGGTTGGTCAGCAGCGACGGGTCTGGCCCACGGTAGATCTGGATGTACTGGTTGGCCGCGGTTGCGTCCTGGGTCACAAGCACGATGTCGACGTTGCCGTCATCGTCGATGTCCCCGACTTCCATACCTAGATGATACGGGTTTGAGACCGTGATCTCGGTGTCGTCCCACTGATTGACTCTCTCACTGCAGTCACCCCACATAGTAGTGAGGTTGCCCGGCCTGACGAAACTCTCACCGACGAAGCGGATGTTCTCCTGGTAGTAGACAATATCATTCACGTCGTCGCCGTCGATATCAGCTATCTCGACGTCGACAGAGTTTGCTGTATCAACGAACCCAGCGCGCTGGGAGACGTTGTTCGAGATGAACACGTCCTGCCTGTCTTGGAAGCCGCCCGAGCCATCGTTGTACAGGACCGTGATGTAGTGGCCCATCATGCTCACAGCGACGATGTCGTTGTGTCCATCGCAGTTCAGATCACCAACAGAAAGGTGGGAAGGGTCACGCTGGACTGCGTACTGGGTGATGTGGGATGCGCTCACTGCCGGCACTAGCGATACCATCAGTGAGGTCAGCATCAAAAACACCAGTAAGACGGCCGTTCTACCCTCTTTTGTTCTATTTCGGGTAGACTCAGACGTATTCAGCATGCTCAGTCGGAGTTTCGTTCGTCTCTTATGCCTTCGCACCAAATGAGTTGGCCAACTCCATAGGAGTTGTTGAGTTGGGGGGTTGATTATTGTGCTTCCAGCCAACTGGGATTCGGGGCGTACTGAGTTTCCACGCCGCCGTGGATCCGCTCAAGGCGCCCCATCATCCACAGGCGGTCGAGGAAGATGTCCAGATCGATCCCGTGAAGGTTGGTGCGTTCGCCGACCGCCTCGGCGATTTGACTCACTGGCAGTGAGGTGTGACCATGCTCCCTGACCACCAGAGTGAGCAGTAGTTGGATCCAGGCCTCGGCCAACGGGTTTCCGGACAAGTTGTCCTTCAGAGGCTCTATCTCGTCTTGGACCTCGTCGAGTACCTCGATGATTGCTGGGATGTTGGGGTCGCTACGCTCCCGACCACCGAGCTCTGTGATGCTCGAATCGACGTCGAGGCTGCCGATGACCCTCAGCACTGGGGGTATACGGGACGGATCTGGGGGAGGCCCTGGGAGGACCGCTTCCTCGGGCAGCGGTAGTTCCTCGAAGAAGTCCTCGTCATCGCCGGTGGCCGACTCGGGTTCGGGCTCGTCAGGGTCGACCATACGAGCGGCCAGCGGCTGGACGACACCGACCTCGCCTGCTAGGCCGATCTCCTCGCGCAGCGACTCTACCCACTTCGCCTCGCCCTCCAGCAGCACATCGACGTCGTGCTCGGGGGAACGGAAGCGAAATCTGACTGTTCCTCGCAACTCCATCGTCTCACCTCCGGAACATCAGGGACTTAACTGCGTGGGGTGCAGAGCGGTTTTCATGCTTCGGCCAGATTCCTCAGTACGGCCTGCAGTATTCCGCCGTTCCTGTAGTAATCAACCTCGACGGGCGTGTCGAGGCGGACAACAGCGTCGAACCCCGTCACGCTACCATCTGCCTTAGTGGCGGTCACTGGGATTGACGAGAACGGTTCGAGCTCGGCGCTGGCTGGTATGTCGAAGGCCTCTGTGCCGTCCAGACCGAGGCTATCCGCGTCCTCTCCCTCGGGGAATGTCAGCGGCAGCACCCCCATGCCGACTAGATTGGAGCGGTGTATCCTCTCGAACGAAGTGGCGATTACAGCCTTGACTCCGAGCATCAGGGTGCCCTTCGCAGCCCAGTCCCTGCTGCTGCCCGTTCCGTACTGCGAACCAGCAAGGACGACCAATTGAATCCCTTCGTCCTGGTACCTGTTGCTGGCCTCGTAGATCGAGGTTACTTCCCCAGAGGGGAAGTGGGTGGTGAATCCGCCTTCTGTTCCCGGAGCTATCTCATTGCGCATCCTGATGTTGGCGAAGGTACCACGGACCATCACTTCGTGATTGCCTCTGCGGCTCCCGAACGAGTTGAAATCACGCGGCTGGACTCCGTTGTCCATTAGGTACTGTCCCGCTGGTCCGTGGTGAGGGAATGCCCCTGCGGGGCTGATGTGATCGGTGGTCACCGAATCGCCGACCTTGACGAGAACGCGGGCTCCTTGAATCCGCTCGATGGGCGCGGGCTCGGACTCGATGCCTTGCAAGAAGGAGGGGGGTCGGACGTAGGTGGACGAGTCGTCCCAGTCATAGAGGGCGCTGGACTCGCTGGGAATGGCGTCCCAGCGTGGCTCGCTCAGGATGTCCGAGTAACGCGACTTGAACATCTCTGGGCTGATTACGCTCTCGATGATCGAGCGCACCTCGCCGTCAGTGGGCCAGATGTCAGCGAGCATGACGGGCTCGCCGGACTCAGTGTGACCCAACGGCTCGCTGGAGAAGTCGATGTCGAGCGTGCCCGCTAGAGCGTAGGCCACGACCAGTGGCGGGCTTGCGAGATAGTTCGCCCTCACCTTCTGGTGAATTCTGCCCTCGAAGTTGCGGTTGCCAGAGAGGACGCTGCAGACCACCAGATCGGCCTCGTCAATCGCAGCCGCTATCTCCTCGTCGAGGGGGCCAGAATTGCCGATGCAGGTCGTGCAACCGTAGCCTACGACGCTGAATCCGAGAGCAGAGAGATCTTCACTCAGGTCGGCTGCGTCGTAGTACTCGGTGACCACGCGACTGCCTGGGGCGAGGCTCGGCTTGACCCATGGCTTGATGGTGAGCCCTCTTGAACGAGCGTTTCTAGCGACCAGCCCCGCAGCGATCATCACGCTCGGGTTGCTGGTGTTGGTGCAGCTCGTGATGGCGGCGATAACCACGTCACCGTGACCCAACTCGGAGTCGCGACCTGCAATCGGGGCCGTAGCGTCATTGCAAGACGGATCGACGCCGTGACCATGATGTCCGAACGGCGCATTCAGGCTGGACCTCCAGTGGGACTTCATACCTGAGAGTGAGACCCTGTCTTGCGGCCTCTTGGGGCCGGCTAGCGAGGGCTCCACTGTACTGAGGTCGAGGGACAGGCTGGAAGTGAATCCGGGGGTGGGTGTCGAGTCAGAGTAGAAAAGCCCCTGAGCGGTCAGATAGCGCTTGACGTCCTCGACATGCGAGGGTTCTCGCCCGGAGAGAAGCATGTAGTCCAAAGTGACTTGATCCACGGGAAAGAAGCCGCAAGTGGCGCCGTACTCCGGTGACATGTTGGCTATGGTCGCGCGGTCGGGCAGGCTCAGGTTCGCAAGGCCGGTGCCGTGGAACTCGACGAACTTGCCCACGCAGCCGTGCTGCCTGAGCATCTCGACGATTCGAAGGGTCATGTCGGTGGCTGTGACACCGGGCTGCATGGAACCCGTGAGCTCGAATCCGACGACCTCAGGCAGTAGCATGTAGATTGGCTGTCCGAGCATCACGGCCTCGGCCTCAATCCCACCGACGCCCCAGCCGAGGACTCCGAGGCCGTTGATCATCGTCGTGTGGGAGTCGGTACCGACAAGGGTGTCGGGAATCCACAAACCGCCTTCCTCACGGGCTACGCTGGCAATCCACTCGAGGTTGACCTGATGGACGATACCGCGGCCGGGGGGAACGGCACGGAAGTTGTCGAGGCTCTGCTGACCCCACTTGAGGAACTTGTATCGCTCGAAGTTGCGCTCGTACTCAATCTCGAGGTTGCGCTCACGCGCATTAGGAAAGCGGCCAGAGACATCGACCTGGACTGAGTGGTCTATCACCAGATCGACGGGGACCTGCGGGTTCACCATCTCCGGGTCGCCACCCAGTGCCACCATCGCATCCCTGAGGGCGGCGATGTCGACTACGGCGGGGACTCCTGTGAAATCCTGCAGGATCACCCTGCTGGGGCTGAATGGAATCTCCTCGGGAGTCATCGTCGGTGACCATGCTGCGATGCGTCGGACGTCGTCCTCGGTCACTAGGAATCCGTCGCACTTGCGCAGAGCGGTCTCGAGTAGGATCCGTATCGAGACCGGGAGATTGTCGAGGTTGCAGCCCTCTTCCCTACCGAGGGTTCCGATGTCCATGAACGAGGCGGACGAGCCATCACTGGTCGTGAATGCGGACATCGCACCGAAGGGGTCGCTAGCGCCCATGCCATCACCTACGGTGATACCGGCTATGGTGTGCTCCATGAAGTTGACTCATTGAAAGCCAGACCGATTGGCCGGGTTCACTCGTTCAAAGTCACGTGCATCAGCCGGACCTCGTTCACAGGGACGTCGTTGCTCCCAGTCTCGACCTCGCTGATCGCCGTGATGTGTTCCAGACCGCTGATCACCTGACCGTAGACGGTGTGGCAGGACTCCTGACTGCAATCCTTGCCAGGCTGCCAATCGAGATGGAAGGGGGTGCTGTCCTCGGGCACGATGTAGAACTGGCTCGAGTCGGTGTTGAGTCCTGCGTGGGCTGCAGCAAGCGCGCCCGGAACATGCGTCAAGCCGTTAGTGTGCTCGCCAGGCAAGGACCATCGTGACAACTCGCATGTCTCGGAGGTGTGCCTGTTGCCAGAATCATCGTGCTCATCGCCGTTGCAGTAGCCGAACCACTTTCCGGTGTAGCCGCCTGTTCCATCCCGATTCTCGAAGTCCCCTCCTTGAACCATGAAGTCGTCAATCACCCTGTGGAACGTCGTGAAGTCGTAACGGAGGTCATCGACGAGTAACAGGAAGTTCTCGACGTGCAACGGGGCGTCCTCCTGGTAGAGTTCGATTTCGATGAACGCCGTCGTCCGCTCCCCGGATCCACTGGCCATATACGATATCTCCAAGGTGACGATAGGGTTCTCTTCTGGTTTATCGAGCCAATCCGTAATCACCTTGAATGAGACTAACAGCAGCATGCCGACAACGAGGAGGACGATGAGTCCCAATGGAGTCGGGTTACCCTCATCGAACATCTGGAAGCCGACTCCGAGTGAAATCGCATTCTCATCCATCAGGGATGCGAGCTTGTTCATGCGGCGTCGTGTCTCCTTGTTCTTGGGGTCGAAGTTCAACGCTTTGCGGTAGTTCCTGTGCGCGCGCTGCCAGTGGCGCCTCTGGTTAGCGGTGTCTTCCTCGCCAAGCGCGGTTCCAGCATCGCCCGCGAAACGCAGTGTTCTGGCTTGCTGTGCACCGTTCTCGCAGGCATCCCAAGCCTCTGAGCGCAGTAGTTCCAGTGCCTTTTCAGGCTCTCCTGACTCGGTCAGGAGGATCGCTTCGTCCCAAGAATTCTTCAGCGCCTCGGGGATTGGCATAGCGCGCCCGAAAGCGCATCCCTTGAAAATGGCAGCGGATGCTCATTCAGTCGATTCTCGGTGACTTTTGAACGGTAATGGCTAAGACTTGATTATCACCGGGTCATCATGCGCGAGAGCCTAGGTAGAGCCAAGCCAACCATGGGAGAAGCAGGAAACGATGGAGCACATCTACAACGACTTCACAATCAACATTGCAACAGCGAACGGGACTGGTTCCCAGTCCTCGAACCTGATTCTCCTTAATTCCATGTTCCAAATGGGGGTCCCAGTGAGCGGGAAGAACCTCTTCCCCAGCAACATCGCGGGTCTGCCCACGTGGTTCATCATCCGAGCCAGCGATGACGGTTATCAGGCTCCTGGGAACAAGGCGCACATCCAGGTTCTGATGAACAAGGACTCCTGGAGAAAGGACCTCGAGAAGCTCGAACCCGGGACACTGGTAGTCTACAATGAGGACGTCAAACTACCCATCGACAGGGACGACTGCCCCGCTTTCGGGATGCCGATGACGAAGATGGCCAGAGGAATCAATCCCAAGTTGGCTCGCTTGATGTGTAATATGTACTACGTCGGCGGCCTAGCCCACTTGCTGGGAATCAACGAGGATGTGATCAACGAATGCGTGTCGAACCAGTTCAAGGGCAAGGAGAAGGCGATCGAGTTCAACCTGCGGGCGATCGGGGAAGGCCGAGCCTACGCGGCCGAGAACTGGGCTGATGAGTCCCCCTATCATGTCGAGTCCCGGGACAAAGACCCGGACACCTTCCTCGTGGAGGGCAACGAAGCCGTGGCCCTGGGCGCCATATACGGGGGCGTAAACCTGCTGTCCTGGTACCCCATCACCCCATCTTCCTCGATGGCTGAGAGCATGATCGAATGGCTCCCAGAACTCAGAGAGGCCGACGATGGTGGCACGACCTGCGCGGTAATTCAGGCAGAGGACGAGTTGGCAGCTGCCGGAATGGTGGTCGGGGCCGGCTGGGCCGGCGGACGAGGCATGACCTGCACCAGCGGCCCGGGAATCTCGCTGATGTCCGAATTCATCGGGCTCTCCTACTTCGCCGAGGTTCCTGGCGTGATCTGGGACATCAACAGGGTCGGACCCTCTACCGGGCTTCCGACCCGCACCCAACAGGGCGATCTTTCAATGCTCTACGAGGCTAGCCACGGCGACACCCAGCACGTGGTGCTGATACCAGGAACCGTCGACGAGTGCTTCGAGTACGGTTGGAAGGCATTCGACTACGCAGAGAGGCTCCAGACCGTCGTCTTCGGCTTCAGCGACCTCGATCTCGGGATGAATCGTTGGTCGACAGCCGGCTTCGAATACCCCTCGACTCCGATGGACAGAGGCAAGGTCATACGCACTCAGAAGGAGATGGACGCGGTAGCGAACTACGGGCGCTACAGGGACGTCGACGGCGATGGCATCCCGTACCGGACCCTGCCCGGCAGCGGCCTGGACCCCATCCTGTACCGTGGCACGGGGCACGACGAGGACGGAATCTACTCCGAGGACCCCGATGTGTACTACGCCACGGTCTCGCGCCTGCGCAGGAAGATTGACGGCGCTCGCGACCTGCTTCCGGCCCCTCTCATCAGGGAAGAGGAGGAACAGCAGATTGGTGTGATTTACTACGGCTCGATGGAGAACTCGATCACCGAGATCGACGATATGCTGGAGTCGACCGGCCTCTCGGTCAGCACCTGCCGGGTCCGAGCGCTGCCATATCACTCCGAGGTCGAGGGCTTCATCGAGCGCCACGAGAATGTGGTCGTGCTCGAGATCAACCGCGACGGGCAATTGTACGGGATTCTGCGCAAGGAGCTGCCCGTCCACCTGCTGGCGCGTCTGCACAGTGTGGCCTACACCGACGGCATACCCCCGCGTGCGCGGGTCTACGCCGACAAGATACTGGAGACCCTGGAGGTGGCTGCGTGAGCGTGTTGAAGCTCAATGTAATCAACTTGGAGAAGTCCGAGTACACCGGTGGCAAGTCCACACTGTGCCCCGGCTGCGGTCACGACCAGGTCTCGAACGTCATCATCCAAGCCGCTTGGGAGAATGGCATCCCGCCGGAGGGCATCGCCAAGATGAGCGGCATCGGATGCTCCTCGAAGACGCCCGCCTACTTCTTCGGCAAGAGCCACGGGTTCAACACCGTCCACGGCAGGATGCCCTCCGTCACCACTGGGGCGAACATGGTCAACAGAAGCCTGTCATTCATCGCAGTGACCGGTGACGGCGACACCGCCAGCATCGGCATCGGGCAGTTCGTCCACGCCATCCGCAGGAACCTCGACATGGTCTACATCGTCGAGAACAACGGGGTCTACGGGCTGACCAAGGGGCAGTACAGCGCTACGGTGGAGAAGGGCTCCAGGAAGAAGAAGGGAGAGGCCAACGCGCAGCCACCGATAGACCTCTGCGCCATGGCGATAAACCTAGGCTGCAGCTTCGTCGCTCGCTCGTTCTCCGGCAGCAAGAAGCAGCTCACCGCACTGGTCCGAGCGGCCATGGGCCACCGCGGCATGGCGGTCATCGACGTCATCTCGCCGTGTGTCACCTTCTCCAACAACGACGAGTCCTACAAGTCGTACAACTACGTCAAGGCGAACGACGAGGTGCTGCACCTGCTCGACTACATCCCGCACTTCACGCCGATGGAGGAGGTCGACATCCCCGAGGGCGAGTACGAGGACATCCAGATGTTCGACGGCTCGACCCTCAGGCTCGAGACGATCGGCAGTGACCACGACCCGTCCGACGCTATGTCCGCGCTCAAGGCGATACACCAGGCTGAGCGTGAGAACAGCCACGTGACCGGTCTGCTGTACTACGAAGCGGGCCTGCAGACCGCGGACGAGGTGCTCGGCTTGACCGAGGCGCCTCTGTCCGGCCTCAGCGAGGCCGAGATGAGGCCCAGCAGGCAGAGCCTAGACGATGTCAACGCCGCCCTCCGCGCGGCCTGAGTAGCCTCTTTCGACAGTCGGATTCGTTGAAATAGCGAATCCGACTCCGTCACCCAATAGTCCCTTAGTGTAGTGGTCCATCATGTGGGGTTCTGGATCCCACGACCCTGGTTCGA
>Ga0207990_1000483_pt1 | contig 23073 bp, 25 predicted proteins | sample ETNtaG_8_FD_185780 | JGI IMG/M metagenome (GOLD analysis project Ga0207990, IMG submission 185780) | Marine microbial and viral communities from oxygen minimum zone, Eastern Pacific Ocean - ETNP201406SV75 (SPAdes) (version 2) | ecosystem: Environmental > Aquatic > Marine > Oceanic ...
TGTTAATTTCACTTGAAGTGTAGTCTTTTCATGGAAATATGGCAAGTTTATTTCAGTTTCCATTACACCCGAAAGTTCAATCTTTGCCTTTTCACAAGCATCTGTAAGTCGTGCCATGGCTTCCTTATCACTTGAAAGATCAATGCCTTCTTTTTTTCTGAATTCCTCTTTGACATAATCAATTATAGCTATATCCATATCCGTACCACCCAGATGAGTATCACCAGAAGTGCTCATTACTTCAAAGACGCCACCTCCCATTTCCATTATTGTTACATCTAGCGTACCGCCACCAAAGTCAAATACCAATATTTTCATGTCCTGCTTTGCTTTGTCAAGACCAAAAGCAAGAGAGGCTGCTGTTGGTTCATTGATTATTCGCACTACATCAAGCCCAGCTATTATTCCGGCATCTTTAGTAGCTTGTCTTTGGTTATCATTAAAATAGGCAGGAACTGTAATTACCGCTTTTGTGATCTTATCGCCAGTAAAGGCTTCAGCATCTTTTTTAATTTTTTGTAAAATAAATGCAGAGATTTGTTGTGGTTTGTAATCTTTACCTTGAATTTTGTAAATATGATCTTCGCCCATCTTTCTCTTTGCCTTAGTAATAGTATTTTCAGGATTTGTTATAGCTTGATTTACAGCTGGTGCACCAACAAGCATAGGACTGCCATCCTTTGGAAATGCAACTACAGATGGAAATGCCTTACCATGTGCTGTTTGACCCTCAGCTGCAGGAATTATTGTTGGCTTACCACCTTGGATAATTGCAGCAGCTGAGTTGCTTGTTCCAAGATCAATTCCAATTATTTTTTCTGACATTTTTTTATACCTATTTTTTAATTGTTTTTTTCGAAACACATACTTTCGAGTATTTCAATACTTTGCCACGAATAATATATCCCTTTGCGATCTCTTCTATGATTATATCTTCAGCTAGTTTTGGGTCTTTTACAATAGAAATAACTTCGTGTAGATTTGGATCAAAAATTTTGCCCAGAGCGTCTATTGGCTTTACACCATATTCTGAAAACAGAGAATTCATATTTTTAATAATACCATCTAGGCCTGTAATATTTACTCCTTCTTTTGCATATACCTCCTTAGCACGGATAAAATTTTCATATACAGTTAAAAATTCTAAAATAAGTTTACCAGTTTCTGAACTAACTTTATCAATAATTTCTTGCTGTGTTCTTTTTTCGAGGTTTTGGTAATCAGCAAGAGCACGTTTCCATTTTTCTGTGTTTAGAGATGAGTTTTGTTTTTCCTTTTCTAAAAGTTCTTTTAATTCATCAATTTGTAATTTATGTAAAGTCTGTTCTGACTCTGTAGGCTTCCGTTCTGACATTCTGCCAGCTTCGCCACTTTTTATTTCACTAAACCCATCTAAAATTTCGCTATCGGTTAATTTTGATTCATGTTCATTACTAGCTTCCAAACTTTTATCACCATTTTCTGCATCAGCTTGTGATACATCGTTTGTATTTTCGTTTTCATTAATGTGTGACATATCTTTCAAATTTTCATTAGATAATTTTACTTTTTGTGTTCTATCTCGAAAAGGGGATTTGCCTTGATAATAATAAGATCCTCACTTCTCTTATCTGAAATAATTTTTGTGTAATCATTAATAGAGCAGGATATAATGATAGTTTTTTTGTCACTATGAAAGGAGTTTATCAATCCTTCAGATGTATCCACATCACCAATGTAATCGCGTAATTTAGCTGTAATAGAATTTAATATCTCAATCTTATCGCCCCTCATTTCATTTTTATCTAGTGTCCAAGATAATACAATTTTTGTTCTACTAGCTTTCAGTTCATTTTTCTTCAGGGTAGTCCTAATTGTATCAATTAATCTTTTGATATAACCAGCAATGGCCTTGATACTTGCATTTGTTAAATATAGTAAAGTGTTTGCTCCCTCAAATGAAGATCCAAGTAAACGTAAATCGTAAAGACCTTTTATTATATCATCAAGGTATATGGTTTTAAAATTATTAAATGTGGTAGATTTTGTATCTTTAACAAATTTACAAATTTCTAAAATTGCAGAAAGATTTGTGAATTTTTGTATAATATTGATACCGTAGATACATTCTGCAGAAGTAATTGATACAAATTTTTTTTCTTTTTTTTCTATTGTTAAAAGAGATGATAGTGTTTTGTCATCTTGATTATCTAATGAACCAATTACTTCAGGTGTTTCATCCAAATCATTTAATGGGAAATAAAAATATGAAATTGTTTTGCCCGCATTCAATCCAGTGATATGCGTTAATAGTGATATATTCTCTTGATTTCCTCCCAATCCAGTTGGAAGACAATAAATTATTGAGCTTCCTTTTTTCAGTGCTTTTGTTGCATCTTTGTACTTTGAAGTAATTTCTGTTCTGAGATCCTGACCAGTTTTTCTTATTCTTGGTGCAAAGAAAAGATACTTCGCATTTGAAATAGCTACATCAATAGGTTCTACAGAAAGTAGAGGCTCATCTTCTTGAAATGCAGTAAGATCAGGATATGTCTTGGCAGTTTCAGCTTTTAGTAGTACTGCTGACGGAGACGATTCATCGATGATATAAACATCCGCTCCTTTCATAGCCATTTGTGATGCAAGAAAGTATCCTTCAGTAGTTAATCCATAAACAACAATTTTTTCCTTTTTCATGATAATTTAGTAGTATGAAGAGGGAGAAATACTTATTGCATTTTAGAATTCAGTGAAAATGCTTGAAAATCTGGCTTGATATACTTACGCCCAAACAAATACTATTTTTTGAACCCATGATTAAACGTCTGAAAAAAAATCATAGTGTATTATGTACTTCAAGAAAATATAGTCAAGTAACTGAGTTAGCAAAAATACGGAAGCAAAAGTTAGTAATAATAGGAAAACATGGTGGCGCAAAAAAATATGATAAATTGAATGCTAGTTTAAGCCGTTCAAAACTGCTAGTTAAAAAAATTACCAAGTTTTCGCCTGACATTACATTGAGTTTTTGCTCGCCTGAAGCAGCAAGAATTTCTTATGGTTTGGGCATCAAACATATTTGTTTTTCTGACTCACCTCATGCTGAAAATGTAATGCGCCTTGTTGTGCCATTAGTACAAAAATTACTAATACCTTGGATTATACCAAAGAAAAAATTTACAAAATTTGGAATTGATCAGAATAATATAATACAGTATAAAGCAATTGATGCAGCAACAATTTCAAAACGAAAGATAAAAAATATAAAAAAAACTGTTGGTAAAAAAATAATACTAATTAGATTAGAAGAAGGTGAGGCATCATATTCATTAAAAAAAAGACCTATAATCCCTATCATCAAGGAAATACTCAAAGAATTTTCTGGGCAAGAGATTGTAATTATGACCCGCTATACCTCACAGAAAAAATATCTTCAACAAATTTTCCAGAAAAAAATTAAGATACTATCTACAGTTGTTGATAGCAAATTGCTTTTGTACAATGCTGATATTTTTATCGGGTCTGGAGGAACAATGACTGCTGAATCTGCTCTTCTTGGCATTCCCACTATTTCATATGATGCGGTTCCAAACATTATTGAAGATTATCTTGTGAGGAAAAAATTGGTAATGAGAGAGATAAATCCTAAAAAAATGGTCAGTGTGATGAAGAAAGTTTTCAAATCTTCTAATTCAAGAAGAAAAAATAGAGCTAAAAAGATGATGTCTTCTATGGAAGATCCTTATCCTGTTTTTCTAAAAACGATGAAATCTGTCATGAAGTAATGTTATAAGGGGAAAAGGAAGAAAAATTACGAAGCCCGGTAGTGTAGTGGCAAGCATAGGGGCCCTTGGAGCCTTTGACCTCGGTTCGAGTCCGGGCCGGGCTATTATTTTTTTAAAAATCCATTCTAGTCAATAATTTGGTTGCAATAATAAAAAGAATAGATGCGAGTATTATCAAAACTACCATTTCTAAAATAACAAATTCTGTAATGGTGCCAAAAACTCCAGCCCTAATTATGTCTACAAGGTATGTCAATGGATTCAAATAAAATATAGTTGCAAGAGGTTGTGGAGCACCAGCAGCTGGATAAAAAGCTGTACTGACAAAAGCAAAGAAAATAAAAACTGTGTTGATAATTACGTTGAAGCCTTCACTTGAACGCAATCTTGCTGATATGATCGAAGCGATAGAACCAAATAATATTGCACCAACTATTGAACTGAAAATTATAAGTGGAATTGTGATTACGCTAAACTCTGCTGATTGAAAAAATACTGGATAACCAACTACCGTGATTAATGCTGCACTAACTAGGCCAACTATTGCAATAGTAGTAATATTACTAAGAATGTAATTTGCCCGTGTAAATGGACCTGACATTATTTGTTCAAACATTCCATGTCGTCTATCATTCCAAATTATAATTCCAGAAACAAGTGTACTATTCATAATATTGAAACCAATCATCCCAGATGCTAAGAATGCCGGATAGCTTAGATTCTTGCTTCCAAAAGACACTTCATCTATTAATGCAGTGTATGCAAAACCAGCTACAAAAATCCAAATCAGTGGAAAAATTACCTGCCAGATCAAAAATCCTGGGTTGATCGAAATTGTAATATTTCTATTAACTAATCTAATTATCGGGTGCATTAGAATCACTCACAACTTTCAGAAATATTTCTTCAAGGTTTGTTGGTATTGCTGATAAATCATCTATAGCTATATTATTTTGATTTAAAATTTTTAGAATATTCATCAAAACAACTTCAGAATTAGTAGACCGTATAGTGATTGTTGCACCCGTACCATAGTCAATTTTACAATCTTGAATATTTTCTAAAAGATTTGGTAACGTTTCGGTGTTGGCGGAAATATGGATTTTGATTGTTTTTTCCTTACCAAATCTATTTTTCAGCTCGTTTGGAGAATCAACGGTAATTATCTTACCTTTGTTAATTATTGCAATATTATCACAAAGATATTCTGCCTCAGTTAGTACGTGTGTAGTATAAAATATTGTTAGATTCTTTTCCTTTACTTTGTTTTTCAAAAAATCTAATAATTGCCGTCTAGCCGTTGGATCCAATCCAACAGTGGGTTCATCCAAAAATAGTAAATCCATATCATGCATAAATTCACGCGCCACCTGAACTCTTCGGCGTTGACCTATGGACAGGTCTTCATTTCTCTTCTTTCTAATTTCTACCAGATTAAAAGCAGTTAACAGTTCTTCGGTTCTATCCTTCCTAGTTTTTTTATCTATATTCCACATCATACCATACTTATCTAGAGATTTTTCCACAGAAAGTGTTGGCTCATAACTGGGTTGCTGCAAAACCACGCCGATCTTTTTTCTTATCTTTAATGGTTCCTTCATAGCATTAATTTTTAGAACTGTGATTTCACCACCTGTTGGCTGAATTAATGTAGTTAGCATTTTAATCACAGTAGATTTGCCTGCTCCATTTGGTCCTAAAAAACCAAAAATTTGCCCCTCATCAACATCAAGATCTATACCATCTACTGCGTTTATACCATCATATGATTTGAAAAGGGATCTTGCTAGAATTGATTTCATATTTCTTAAAATTCTCTAACTCGCCATATATGTTAATAAGAGATTAAAAAGTAAAATTAGTGACTAGCATGTCTGAATTTGAAGAAATAATAGAAAATATACTAAAACAAAAACCTGAGTTAACTAGAGAAAATTTAGAAGAGTTGATCGATCAAAAAACGCAAAAGATAGGTGCGGGATACTTAACTAATCAAGGAGCCCTATTCCTAATTGCATCTGACCTAGGAATTTCATTGACACAATCTACTAAGCTAGAGGTTGGGCTCAAGGATCTTTATGTTGGTGCTAAAGAGATATCGTTAGAAGGAAGAGTATTGAATATTTCCCCTACAAAGGAATTTTCTAGAAAGGATGGCTCCTCTTTCTTACTAAGAACAATTACTGTGTATGATAACGATTCTACAGCAAGTGTAAAGCTTTGGGATGATAAAGCTAATCTTCCCGGAATTGAAAATTTGAAACCTGGTGATTTAGTTAAGATAATCAAGGCTTATGTAAAATCAGATCTTAATGGAAGCCCAACGATAAATATTGGTTCAGGTTCTGATATAGAACCAACAAATCAAGAAAGTAAAATTCGTTCCATTGATGCTCTAGCTGTTGACTCGAGTGAAATTAAACAGGACCAAAATAATTTAGTGGTTTCTGGTAAAATAGATGGTAGTGTAAGTACATTAGAATTTACCAACAAACGTGGAGACCCAGCAAAGGCACTTAAAATGAGTTTAAAGGGAAACAATGGTGCTTCAACAAAAGTAATACTATGGGGAAAAGATGAAACATCTTTGCCTAAAGTTGTTTCTCAAGATTCAAAAGTTCTACTTTTGGGTGTGAGAACAAAAATGGGAAATCAAGGTCTTGAGATTCACGGAAACGATGGAACGATGGTTAAAGTTGAAGGGAGTAAGGAGATTGAGCCTATTATTCTTCGTATCGCCGCAAAAACTAAAAATGAGCAAGGAAAAACTATCGCCTTAGGAATTAATGATAAGAAAAATATGGTTTATGTATCTGATTCCGTAAATATGTTAGAGTCCATCAATATTGGTGATGTTGTAGAATGTATGCCATCACAAGTTTATGGAAATTCTCTGACAATCGACTCGGACTCATTAGTAAGAAATATTGAAGATGATGGAACACTTTCTACATTATCAGATCTAAGGACAAAAATTTCTGAGATTAAATCTGGAAATGAATACTGTGTTGAAGCAATAATTTTGAAGGAACCGGAAAAACGAGATGTGCAGACAAAAGCTGGAGAAACAATTTCATTAGGTGAAATGTTTGTAGAAGATACTACTGGACAGATCTGGATTAAGGGTTGGAGAAATCAAGCTAAACTTTTAGATGGATTATCAAGAGGTGAGGTAATTTCTGTCACCAGTGTTAATGCAAAGGCTGGTCTTGAAGGTAGAACTGAGTTGTTTTTGACTCCATCTTCAACTGTTAATAAAAAATTTAATCATCCCAAAAACCCCTAGTCATTACATACTGTCTTTCAGCTTCGTAAATCTGTTTATACATATACTCCTCATCAACCATGTTTCTTAGAATACGTGCTGCTGTATCAGCACCTACACCATAGCCTGATAAAACAGTGATTGCATTATTACCAAATGTTTCAATTAATGAAGCAATCTTCCAAGCTCGTTTAAATTTATGATTTTCTTCCAATGAAAGTTTCTTGGATTTATGGTTTTTCTGAATTATTTTCACCAAGTCATAGTCGGAATAATAAGTGGCAGTAATTTGTCTTCCCTTACAATATTTACAGATCAGTTTTTTTGGTCTTTTCTCAAATTCTCCTGTAACTATAGCTAGTTGCCATTTCCCACAACGAGCACAAATTAGACGATGTTTAGTTTTTAGTAAGCGCTTTTTTACTTCATCAAGTATTGCTTTATCCACATTTGCTGGTGATGAATAATATTTTGTAGTGTGATCTAAAAGTGGTTCTGCCAATTTTGAAAATTTGGTAACATCTATCCATTCAATTTGTATTTCATTATTTTTGATTCGGGTCAAGATTTTATCTGTGCCTAACAGATCAAATTTATCATGGAACAGCTCACGTAATGCTTCTTTAACAAGGGGCGTGGTTTGATACTGCTCATAAATGAAATGCCCAGTTTTTCTATCATAAATAGATCCACGTTCTACCATACCAAATTTTTTTGCAACACACCACGTTCTCCAATTAATATTATGTGTGCCTGTAAGTGATGCAGAAACAACATCATTTATATCAAATTTTTCAATCAGGGCCTCAACAAATATTTTTTTATGTATTCGTGAATTAGATGTTAAAACAATTCTATATGCATCTGAACGTGATTCTACAGTATATCCTAGTACGGATGATAGAAGTGATGAAAGTATAGTTGCTAAAGTTGAATTTATCCTTGTACCAAAACATGCATGAATTACAACTGTACCTTCTGTTCTTAATGATTCAACTACAATTGTTTTCTCATCAGGTGTAACATCAAAATCAAGATTAGAAATTGTTTGGTTAATCATTGATAATGAACCATCTCTTACTTTTTTTCTAAGCAAACCAACTTTTTGTGCTGTAGCAAAATCAACTGGGATGTTTTCGCCCTCCCAATATGGAACTTTTTTTCCTCCACTTTTAATAGGTTCAACATTAACTTGCAATGACTTCTCATCAACATTCAAAATTCTCCATTGCAATCCACGAAGAACAAAAATATTTCCTTGTTCACCAAAATCTCCAACAAATCTTTGATCTAATGATCCAATGAGTTTTTTCCCTACTGAATCAAAAACTTTGAATTTTAAAATATCTGGAATGGTTGAGAGATTTTCAAAATAATATCTAAAAGAATTTCCTTTTTTCCAAAATTTCATTTTTGGTTTATCAAAAAATAAAATTGGTCTACTAATTGAGTGTAAAATTTCTAAAACATCACATAAATCATCTAATGTTAAATTTCTAAATGGATATGCTTGTGTGATTATCTTATGTGCAAAATCTATTGATACTTCACCTATTTGCATTGATAATCCAACTAAATGATGAGCTAGGACATCAAAAGATTCATCATGAATATTTTGTTTTTCTATTGAATTATTTTTTACCCTATCAAGGATTGCTGTTGTTTCGAACTCATCATCGCTGTTATTTGTAATAATTAATCCCTTGGCGGAAGAATTTCTTGTATGTCTACTTCTTCCTATTCTCTGTACTAGTTTTGATACTTGACGTGGTGAGCCATAATGAATGACAAGATCTACAGATCCTATGTCCAAACCCAATTCAAGAGATGATGTGCAAACTACTATTCCCTTTCTTCCACTTCGTAGTATGCTTTCAGTTTCTTCTCTGACTTGCTTTGATAAAGACCCATGATGTAGTTCAATATTCATCATTGTCTTGTCCCTCAATATTGATGCCAAAAATTCCGATTCGCCTCTGGTATTAGTAAACAAGAGAATTGGGGAGTCAAAGTTTGATTTTTCCACATAATTAATGATCGAATCAGCGACCTCGGAAATAGAACCATTGACAAATTTTACCTCAACATCATAATTTCTAACTGATTCATCTTGAATTATTGCACATGGTTTGTTTGTTCCTACAAGAAATTGCGCAGCATCATCAATATTTCCAATCGTAGCGGATAATCCAATCCGTATAATTTTTTGGCTTGCGTTGAGTTGAAGACGTTCTAGACTTAATGAAAGTTGAGAACCTCGTTCACTTGCTAGAAGCTCATGTATCTCATCGATGATAACCCATTCTAATTCAGCAAGTGCAATCAGAAATTTCTTTTGGGTAAGTAAGATGACAAGCGTTTCAGGTGTAGTAATTAATATGTCAGGTGGCGAATCTGAAATTTTTTTTCTAAGTGATTGTGATGTATCGCCATGCCTTACCTGAATTGTAAGATCATCATAATCTGCGTACTTGATTATTCTACGAAAGACATCTCGGTTGAGTGCTCTTAATGGTGTAACATAAAGTGCCTTAATCTTTCCTTGTTGCTTCGTTTTTTTTATTAATGAAAAAATAGGAATTACTGTACATTCAGTTTTCCCAGAACCAGTTGGTGCAATTATCAATGAATTCTTTTTTTGAGAAACAATGGGTGCTGCTTTCTTCTGAATATTTGTAAATTGTTTAAATCCTAATAAGCGAAATTTTTCCTGTAGAAAAGTTTCAGTTTGAGTTTTCTCCGATATCTTTTGATCTAATTTTTCCATAAGATATCTAGTAGTTTTTCTGTGTTAAATAAATTAAGATGGATTAGTTAGACCACCAGTAGATATAACATAGGAAATTTTTTGGCTGTTAAACGGTGAAATTATTTGACACGTGTACTCATGATTGATTTTTGAAAGTTTTATTTTGACATGAGAATACATGCTTATTGATTTTTCTAAATTTTCTATTTCATTATCATCAGTATTTCTGACAATATTCGTAACCACTATAGGAATTCTAGTTGTTATGGAAATTCTAGATAAATCATACATGTATTTCATAAAAGAAAGATGTTTTTCAAGAAAATTATTTTTTTTTGAATATTCAAATGAAAACAGATCACTTACATTATCTATTATAATTAATGAAAAATTATCAATTGGTATTTTTGACAAATACTGAATTTGTTGCATGCTGTCAGTGATTCTTGCAATCTTAATTTTATCAAGTATTTTTAAATCCATGTTCTGCGAGCCGATCATTTCAACTAATCTTTCTGGTCTGAACCCACCTGTTGTATCTGCGAATAGCACTTCTTTTCCACTTTTTAATGCATTAATACAAATTTGAAAAGCAAGTTGTGATTTACCTGTAGCATTTTGACCAAAAATGTCAGTTATCAGACCTTCTTTTAATCCACCACCAAGGCATGTATCTAATTTTTGTAATCCCGTTGAAATCATACTTTTAGTACTTGCAGTAAAAATTAAACATATTTCATAATTACTAAAATAGGCAAGGCTTTTATTTTGGTAAACAAGGAAACCACACAAGCGAGAATTATTTATGTCACAGACTTCATCAAAAAGACCATTAACTGTATTACAAAAAAATACTAAAAAAGATGTTATAGTCAGACTAAAATCTGGAGTGGAATACAAAGGAAAAATGGAAAATGTTGATTCTTATATGAATTTGATAATGACTGATGCTGAAGAAGTAAATCAAGGAAAAATTGTTGGGAAGTTTGGAAGGGTTATTGTACGAGGAAACAACGTATTATTTATCAAGTTAGAAAATGAATTTTAATCTGTTTTAACAAATGGCAAAAAACTATATTTTTACATCAGAATCAGTAACTGAAGGTCATCCAGATAAGGTATGCGACCATATTTCTGATGCAATATTAGACGAATTTCTTCGTCAGGATCCAGATTCTAGGGTAGCGGTAGAGACGCTTGTAACAACAGATTTTGTCACAGTTGCTGGTGAGGTTACATCAAAAGGAAAATTTGACATTGAAAAAGTTGTAAGAGATACAATTGCGGAAATTGGTTATGATGATGCTGCATTGAAATTTGATGCAAGAACTTGCAAAGTTCTTGTAAAGATAGACCCACAAAGCCCAAATATTTCTCAAGGAGTAACAGTATCGCAAACACAAAAGGAACAAGGAGCGGGAGATCAGGGTTTGATGTTTGGATATGCTACAAACGAAACTGATGAGCTTATGCCATTACCAATATCACTGGCTCACAAGCTTACCAAAAAACTTGCTGATGTTAGAAAATCAAAAGAATTAGCATGGGTAAGACCAGACGGTAAGTCTCAAGTTTCTGTTGAATATGTAGATGATAAGCCTCAAAGGGTTAAAACCGTTGTAATTTCAACTCAACATGATCCTGAAATATCAAATGAGGAAATTAGAAAGGAGATTATTGATAAAGTGATAAAACCTGTCTGTGGAAATTGGTGGCATGAGGAGATTGTAATTCATGTAAATCCAACCGGGAAATTTGAAATTGGAGGACCACACGGTGATGCTGGACTTACGGGCAGAAAAATTATTGTTGATTCCTATGGGGGAATGGGAAGACATGGCGGTGGAGCATTTTCTGGAAAGGATCCATCAAAGGTAGATCGATCTGCATGTTATATGTGCAGATATGTTGCAAAAAATCTTGTGGCGGCAGGTCTTGCTGATAGATGTGAAGTACAGATTGCTTATGCTATAGGAGTTTGTCAACCATTATCATTGATGGTTAACACATTTGAAACAAATAAAATACCTGAAGAGAAAATTGAGAAAATTCTAAACTCACACTTTGATATGAAGCCGGCCTCTATAGTTTCCCATTTAGATCTAAAAAGACCAATCTACAAAAAGACCGCGGGTTATGGTCATTTTGGTAGAAACGAGCCAGAGTTTAGCTGGGAAAAGACGGACAAAGCTGAAGATCTAAGAAAGGCCGCTGGATTATAAAATATCTTTAATTGGTCTTAGTTTTACATTGGATATTTTTTGAAGTTGCTTTAGATTGCCAGTATAATCTCCAATCAAAAGATTTAGACTATCTAAATCATAGATGCTTTTTGGATTATGTAATGCATCATGATATATACTTTCTAAATTAATTTTTTGTATCCTTATTTTTTTGTTTTTAACAAAATATCTAACAAAATCTTCAAATTTTATGATTTCTGGTCCCACTAAATCTAATATCTTATTAGAAAATTTTTTCTCATAAATTGATTCGACTATAATTTTTGCAACATCTTCTACAAATATTGGTTGTAGATGATATTTACCGGAACCAGGAATTATCACAATTCCTTTTTTAATTTGTTTCAGGATGAACTTACTTAGATAATCTTTTTTCCCTACAATATAAGAGGGTCGAAATATTGTATAATCCAGACCTGAATTAATTATTTCTTGTTCAGCTTTGTATTTTGAGATGAAATAATCAGATCTAGAATTTTTAGTTACACCCAACCCACTGATATAGATAATTTTTTTAATTCCAGATTTTTTACATGTTTTGATCATATTTTTTGTTAGATCAACATTATCTTCAAAATTATATTTGGAGGATTGTTTGCCAATTCCAATAAGATGTACTAAAGCATCACAATTTCTTAATTTGTTCTGGAGTCCTTTTCCCAGAAGAGTTTTTGAGTACACCACTGTTTCAGTATGATGTTTCTGGAAGGTTTTTCTAGCAATTGCGATGACTTTAATATGATTTTTAGATAGAAAATTTCGCAAGTTTTTTGCGACAAAACCATTGGCGCCCGTAATAGTAATGGTCGAAATTTCCTGTCTAGTCATAAAAAAATCATACAAGATTTAATTTTAAAGATATCATATACAATTTGTGCTTGATTCTTGGAGATGTTATGAAATATTGGGTGTAAATGAAAATTCGTCACCAAAAGAAATGAAGAATGCGTATAGAAAACTGTCGTTAAAATATCATCCAGATAAAACCAATATTGATCAATCAGACACTAAATTTAAAGAAGTTACAGAAGCATATCAATTTCTCAAATTACATCAAAAACGAGTGAAAAAAACCATTAAAAATGATGTTGGAAGCAATTATGCAGATTTTTGGAAAAAACAATATGAAGAACAATACGAGTACGGTTTTAATCATAGAGAAAATTTTAGGAATGAATTTCACATAAAATCTCCTAATCAGGAAAAACCGGTTTCACATAAAATTTTTCATATTACTATTTTTGGTGGTCTTGCATTGATTGCACTCTGGATTGTTTTATCTGAAATTTTGAAATAAAAGAGTTATTACATAAAAAAAATCTTAATTATAATGTGGACTTACCAAAACAACCTACAGGTAAGCTAAGAACAGGATTTACCACTGGTACTAGCGCTACCGCCGCATCAATAGCTGGTATCCTATCAATTCTTAATCAAGAAAAAATCAAATCTGTAGATGTTTTATTACCAAAAAAGGATAAAATAAAAATAAATATCAATAGTTGTGAGTTTGGAAAAAATCATGCACACTGTTCAGTGATTAAGGATGGTGGTGATGATCCTGATGTAACACATGGTGCTGAAATTGTTGTGGATTTAGAACTAACATCTAATCCAAACTCGATTGAAATTGATGGTGGAGAAGGTGTTGGTCGTATTACAAAGCCTGGCATAGGACTGGAAATTGGTCAAGCCGCAATAAACCAAACTCCAAGAAAAATGATTACTGAAAATTTAATTCTAACTGCCAAAGAAATTCTAGAAAAAAATGGAATTAAAGTATTGATATCAGTTCCGAAGGGAAAGGAATTGGGGCCAAAAACTGACAACCCCAGAATTGGAATAGTTGGAGGAATATCAATACTAGGAACTAGTGGAATTGTAATGCCATATTCTACCGCATCATTTGCTGCTGCTATTCGACAACAAATTAGTGTTGTAGTTTCAATGGGAGATGATACGGTTGTCTTGACAACTGGTGGAAGAAGTGAAGATTATGCAAGGAAGATACTTGAATTTCCAGAACACTCATACATACAAATGGGAGATTTTTCTGGATACACAATTTCACAATGTGCGAAGAAAGATATCAAGAAAGCTTATGTTTGTGGTTTTATTGGAAAATTTGCAAAAATGGCTACTGGTGTGAAGCAGACACATGTAAAAGGCTCCAAGGTGAATATGCAATTTCTCTCAGAAATTGCGAAGAAGTGTAAGGCTGAACAAACTATAATCAAGGAAATAAAGAATGCAAATACCGCTAGAAATGTACAAGAAATTATTCTTGAAAATAATATAGAGGGTTTTTTTGATGAAATCTGTTCACAAGTTTACAAACAGCTTACAAATCATTCAAAAAATAAGACTCCCGTCGAAATCATACTATTTGACTTTGATGGGAACGTTTTGGCACGATATCCAAAGCAGTAAGGGATTTTATTAAACTAAGAAACAACTAGGATATGGAAAGAATAGCGATCATAGCTATCACAAAAAATGGCATAAAAATGGCCAAGGGTTTAAAGGAAAAATTTCCCACGTGGGAAATATTTGCCCCGGAGAAATTTTCAGATGATGATAAAAAAATTAATTGGTATAACAATAGCACTACAATAAAAATTAAGGAATTATTTGAATCAAATGACGGATTGATTTGTTTATTCTCATTGGGTGCAGTGGTTAGATTAATTTCACCACATCTGAAGGATAAGAAGACGGATCCTGCAGTAATTGTAATTGATGACCAAGCTCAATTTGTCATAAGTACACTTTCTGGACATCTTGGTGGAGCAAATCAGCTTACAAATGATATTGCAGAGCAACTTGGTGCAATACCTGTAATAACAACAGCAGCTGATGTCAACAAAACTATTGCAGTAGATCTTGTTGGGAAAGACTTAGGTTGGAAAATCGATGATGATTCTAATGTAACAAAAATTAGCGCGTTTATGGTAAATGCAGAAAAGATTGGTGTGTATCAAAACTGTGGAGTAAAAAATTGGTGGAAAAATAAGCTGCCAGAAAATGTTTCAACTTATTCAAACATTGATGAATTAAAAAAATCACAATCTAAAGGCTATTTGATAATCTCAGATGAACGGATCAATGATAATGAAATTCTAGAGAATGCGGTTGTTTATAGACCACCTAGTCTGGTTATAGGAATAGGTCTGCATTGGGACACTACAAAGGACAAAATCATACAAGGGCTTGAGATATCTTTGCAAAAATTCAATCTAAGCAAAAAATCGATAGCTAGGTTCGTATCCATTAAAAAAGAAAAGGACGTTGTAGGACTAAAGAAAGTAGCAGAAGAAATGAATATTCCGTTAGAATTTTTTGATAGAAGTGACCTAGCGACTATAAAAACTCCTAATCCATCTAAAATGGTTGAAGGTTATGAAGGAACTGCTAGCGTGTCTGAAGCTGCTGCGATAAAATCATCAGGTGGAAATTTGATAGTTGAAAAACAAAAATTTCCACCAGATTTAACAATAGCCATAGCGAGGATTCAAGAATGAAACGCGGATTAATGTTGATTGATAGAGGTAGTAGGGAAAGAGAAGCTGAAGAAGAACTAGAAATTATTTGTGAAAAAGTTAAGGAAAAAGGAAATTATGATTTTACAGAGTTTTGTTTTCTTGAGGTAGTTCCACCATTCATTGAAGATGGGATGGAGAAGTGTTTGAAAAAAGATGTTGAGCAGATGACAATTGTACCGTATTTTCTATATCCCGGAAAAAAAGTAAAGATAGCGGTAGCAGACGCAATGAAGTACCAAAAAGATACGAAAATCAAGTTTCTTGTCTCAAAACCAATGACTATGCATAGAACATTAGTAGATTTAGTTGATAATAGAATAGTTTCAGCATTAGAAGAAAACAAGATCTCATTATCAAAAGATGAGGTGGATGTGCTTGTAATTGGTCATGGAAGTATGGATCCTAATGCAGGAATATCAATTAATTACATTGTAGATGAGCTAAGAAAAACCTACAAAAATGTGGATAGGTGCTACTTAGAGATTGAAGAGCCAGACATTGAACAGGGAATACAAAAATGCGAAAAAAACAAGCCAAAAGTTTTGGTCATAGTCTTTTATTTTCTGCATGAAGGAGCTCATGTAAAGACAGACATTAACAATGATCTGAAACCTGCGCTAGAAAAAGTCAATCTAAACAAGGTTTGTGTTACCAAACATCTTGGAACTGATGAAAAAATGATTGATTTGATTTTAGAGCGAGCAAAAGAGGTAGAAGATGCAAACTAGGAAAGGTCAGAATATTGAGGATCAAAGTATGCGAGTTATTGATAATGAAGTGGGTCCTCATTCATATGATGAGTTAGAATGGCCAATAGTAAGACGTATGATACATTCTACGGCTGACTTTGACTTTGCTGGAAAAAACAAGATCATTTTCCACAAGGATGCAATTTCTAGTGGAATGTCTGCGCTAAAGAATGGATGTAGCATAATTTGTGATGTTAATGGTCTTGTTGGTCTTCTCAATAAACAGAATCCAAAAGATTTTGGAAATGAAGTGATTTGCAATATTTCTGATTCATCTGTAATTGAAGCTGCAAAAAAAGATGGCAAGACAAGGGCAGAGGTATCTATGCGTCTTGTTTCCTCTGAAATGAATGGGGGAATCGTGGCTATTGGAAATGCCCCCACTGCTCTGTATGAAGTTCTTAAGATGGTTAAGGAAGGTATTACGAAGCCTGCTCTAATTATTGGTATTCCTGTAGGTTTCATTGCGGCAGCTGAGTCTAAAGATGAATTGTGTAGTTCTAACATTCCGTTTATCACAAATGTTGGAAGAAAAGGTGGAAGTTCTTGCGCTGCGGCTGCCATAAATGCATTATTCAAATTAATAAGACAGAGTTAAGTCGATCAAGAATTTTTTAGTTATACTTACAAGTACGGTGATTAACAAAAATTATGACCGAACCAGAGATACCACAAAAAAGACCATATCCTACGCAAGTTGAAGCAGGAAAAGAATATCATGTATGTATGTGTGGAAGATCCCAAAATCAACCACTTTGTGATGGTAGCCATGCAGGCTCCGGTCTTGGACCAAAAATTTTCAAGGCTACTGAAGATGGATTTATTGCTTTTTGTGGATGCAAACACAGTAATGATGAAAGTGGAAAGTGTGACGGAACGCATGGCACACTTTGATTCTATCTAAATTGCTAGATTGAATTTCGAACCATGTTGGCAGCATATTTTGCACTATCAAAGTACAGGTGACAGTATGATGCAAGCGTATTGTATTCAGAAAGTGCATCCTTTTTACCAGATATGCCTTCACCAATCTTCAGATCATAGACAAGCTTTGCATCTCTTGGTAGATTTCTAATCTTCGAGTAGTGAAACTCATGTGCATGAAACTTTGCAGTTGGTGAAACAAAACAGTTTGATCTGATTCTCCCTTCAGTATAGTTTAATGTCATTTTTTTTGTCATATGAGTTTCTGCATCGAACAATCCTACCATCTGGTACTTTTTTTTCCCAAAGCTTATCAATTTAGTAAGATACATCAGTCCTCCGCATTCTGCATAGATTGGCATTCCTTCTTCAGCACGTTTTTTTATCATCTTCCTCATTGTTGTGTTCCTTTCAAGTGATTGCCCTAAAACTTCAGGAAATCCACCACCAATGTAGATTAAATCACAGGCTGGAATTTTTTTGTCATTTATAGGGCTAAAAAATTTTAGTTTTGCACCTTCTCTACGTAATGCTTCAAGATTGTCATGATAGTAAAAATTAAACGAACTGTCTAGTGCAACTGCCACTGTAGATGTTGATTTTTTGAATTTTTTTGGCTTCAGCTTTGGCAGTTCTGGCACACTTTTGCAAATCTGAATTATTTTGTTAATATCAAGATTATCAGAAATCTCGCGCGATACTTTCCTAATCTTGTTTTGCAGTGACTTTTGTTCCCTTACAGGAATAAGACCTAAATGTCGTGATTCCATACTCTCAGAATTTTTTGGTATAAATCCAAGTATGGGAATTTTTAGATTTGTGAGCGCCTGTCTGCACATGTTTTCATGTTTCTTGCTGCCAATCCTGTTCAAAATTATTCCAACTATCCTAGAATTACGATGAAACTTTGCAAACCCAAGTGCAGTTGCTGCAATAGAACGCGCAGCTTTACTTGCATCTAAAACTAAAACTGTTGGAGCTTTTAGTAGTGACGCAACGTGGTGTGTACTTGCAAAGTTTGTCTTCCCACCAAATCCATCATAATAACCCATAACACCTTCAACTATAGAAATGCCAGATGTAGAATTTTTTACAAAACTTTGAACAAGCTCATTTTCGCCCATCAACCAAACGTCCAAATTTTTTGCATTATTTTTTGATATTGAAGATAGATAGCTAGGATCAATATAATCTGGTCCAACCTTAAATGGCTGAACTGTGTAACCACATTTTTTAATACCATAAATTATTGCGGATGTGATCGATGTTTTGCCCACACCGCTAGTTGCTCCAGCAATGATTAATCTTGGAATTTTCAATTCTTAACCTATGAATTTCATCTAGTATCAATCTTTTTAGTTAGATAAAATTCAAACTAGATATGGGTGGAAAAGGCCTAGTAATTGTCTATACTGGAGGTGGTAAGGGGAAAACTTCAGCTGCATTAGGTCTTGTTCTTAGGGCGGTAGGCTATAACCACAAGGTTTGCATGATCCAGTTTGTCAAAGGCTCTTGGCATTATGGTGAATTGGATAGTGCTAAACGGTTGGAACCAGAATTTGAGCTGGTTACCGCAGGCAAGGGATTTGTAGGAATAATAGACGATAAAAGTCCCCGCGAAGATCATGTGAAAGCAGCAAATGAAGCACTTACTATTAGTAAAGAGAAAATTTTGTCTGGCAAATATGATGTTGTAATATTAGATGAGATTAACTATGCAATTCAATTAGAATTAGTAAGCCTGAACGATGTTTTAGAAATTATAAAATCAAAACCTGATGAACTTGATCTTGTGCTTACAGGTAATCTATGTCCATTAGGTAAGGGAGATGTTCAAACTACTGCAGCTGAAAAAATAATTGAAGTAGCTGACCTTGTAACCGAGATGAAGGAGGTAAAACACCCGTTCAAATCTGGTATAAAAGCAAAAAAAGGAATAGATTTTTGATCAGCAACAATAAATTAGCTAGTAAAAAAATTAGAATGAATGTCAACTGAGATGCAAGAATTCCCCGATGAGGGTGAAATTGTAGTTGTAACAGTCACAAAGATAGGTGACCATGGGGCTTATGTCAGTCTTGATGAGTATAATAGCATTCAGGGCTTTTTACATATTTCAGAAATTGCTCCTGGATGGGTACGAAATGTTCGGAAATATGTAACGGAAGGAGAGAAAAAAGTTGTACTTGTAAAGAAGATTAGAAAGGATAAGGGGGAAATTGATTTATCATTAAGACAGATTTCAAAGGATCAACAAAAAAAGAAGCTCCTTGATGTCAAGCGACATGAAAAAGGAAAAGGAATTATTAAAAATATCCAAGACAAGGCAAAGTTATCAGAGAAACAAATTGAAGAAGTAGAAGATAAAATTTTTTCAAAATATGATTCCGTTTATGATGCAGTAATAGATATTGGTACAAATGGAATCAAAGTTTTCGATACATTTGGTTTACCACGAGAAACATTAGATATAATTGAAGAAGTTTCATCCAAAATTAAACTTCCATCAGTAGAAATCAGAGGTATATTAGAAATATCTGATAGCAGTTTTAATGGAATTGAAAATATAAAGAAGCAATTACAAGATGCAGAACAGAAAGGTGGTGTAGAAATATTATACATCGGTGCTCCAAAATATAGAATTAGTGTGAGAGCACCAGACTTTAAATCTGCAGAAAGAACATTAAAACCAATTTTAGAAGATTTGCAAAAAAACATTGAAAAAAATAAGGGAACTTTTGTATTTACAAGAGAAGAATCTAAAAAAACTAGGGGAGATTAATGCGATTTCAATTAAGAAAATGTTCTGTATGTAATAGATATACACTAAAAAATGAATGCCTAAAATGTAATAATCCTACCAAGTTAGTACATCCTGCAAAATTTTCTCCTGATGATAAATATATGAGAATACGGATGGAAAAAAACAGTAATTTAGATTCTACTAAATAATCTTAATCAGGCGCGTATGTGCCTGTTAGTTTCGCTTCTGCAATAATATGACCTTTCATTACATCTTCTAATTCTTGTTTGGAATAACCTTCTTTCAAATCCAACACTGTATCAAGTGCATATGCTTTGAAGATGTATGTATGACGTTTATCAGGAGGAGCCGGTCCACCATAACCGATTTCACCAAAATCTGTCTTTCCAGAAATTAGAAAATCAAATAAACCAGATGATTCTGTTTGCTGTGTATAATATAACCAATGAACCCAAACTTTTCCTACTGCCCCCATTGCATCAGGATCATCCATGATTAAGGCTAAACATTTAGTATTTACTGGAAAATTACGAATGTCAATTTCAGGTTGTTCATTTCCATGTTTGTAACCACAGTTTTTTGGAATTTCTTCTCCTTCCTTAAAATCCTCACTAGAAATGGAGAAGTCAGACATGTTCTAAGTTAAAGTGTTTATGAAATAAATTTTGCTAGGATTCCAAAACAATTTTGTCATTTGAAAATGATATAATTGTGCCCTTGAGATTTTTTATTTTCTTTTTAAGTTCGTCGTCCATTGTTGCAACCATTCCTCCATGTTTTTTGATATATTCCAAAATTGCATTATCAGCAAATTTGCCTGATATCTCGATATTTTTCATATCACGTACAAATTCAAGTGTCTTTGATGCGTCGTCTTGTTTGTTTTGATTTTTTGTAAGTTGTTCTAGTTCATTCAATACTACTAAGGGAACCACAAATTCAATATTACCAATTTCAGTATAGATGGAATCAAAATTTTTGATCTTTCTAGTAGCTAGATGAATTAGAAAACTTGTATCACAGATAACATCAATCAACTATTCCTGCTCCAATGAGTCTCCATCTATCTGCAATTCTTCTACTAAGTGCAACATTTGATCCCTCAAAAAGACAGATTGGTCTTTTAAATTCCACTTCAATATTATTGGATTTTACTTTCATTACTTTTGCAGGTACTGGTGCTGTTCCTACATTAACTCTTAACAATTCATCAGTTCTGATCGGTGCTACTTTTGTTTCTGTAACAGAACCAACAGCCATATCAAACAAATTTATGCTTAGTTTTACGTTTGTTGTGTTTTCTGGGAGTGTATCCGGCTTTCCAATTATTGAACCGATTAATGAATCACTTCTTGAAAGAGAAGGATCAAGTTTTGTTCCAATAGCAACCAAGCCTCCAGGTTTCACAGAATCTACCAAACCAGCTCCTGTACCCAAGGAGACTATCTCCGTTTGTATGGATTGATAAGATTTTTTCCTATCATCTAATAATCCTGGTTTAATCTCGATTTCATCTCCAACTGAAAATTTACCCTGAGTTAGACTGCCTCCAATGACTCCACCTTTGAGATTTTTTATTTTTGAACCTGGTTTATTGATATCAAAAGATCTTAGAACATGCATCACAGTATTTTTGGATTCATCTCTTTCTGGAGTTTCAATTGTTTCCTCAATAGCTCCAATCAACGCATCAACATTAAGAGATGATTGTGCTGATACCGGAATTATTGGTGCATTTGCATGTTTTGTACCCTTGACAAATTTAGTGATTTCAGAAAAATTTGATAAAGCATCTTGGTATGATATCAAGTCAACCTTGTTTTGAACAATTACAATTTGTTTGATTCCTAATGTTTGTAAGGCTAAAAGATGTTCTTTTGTTTGAGGTTGTGGTACCTTTGAGTTTGCAGCAACCAAAAGCATTGCACCATCAATTAATGCAGAACCTGAAAGCATGTTAGCCATCAAACTTTCATGCCCAGGACTATCAACAAAGCTTACCACTCTTGATAATTCGCTTTCTTTTCCACAGTTTGGACATTTGGGCTCAGTAGAATAACCTAGAGGTGATTCACATTTTTTACATTTGTAAAATGCTGCATCTGAATACCCAACACGTATGGTGATACCTCGTTTGAGTTCTTGGCTATGTACGCTTGTCCAAGACCCAGTAAGAGCCTGAATTAGAGTAGTTTTTCCATGATCTACATGACCTGCCGTACCAATATTGACGCATGGTTGCTTTCCATATTTTTTTATGTACCAATCAGGAAGTGTGTCTCTCCAGTGCATTAAGCAAAATTGTAAATCGTAATATGTTAATCTATGCCTTTTTTTCCTTAGCTTCTTTCTTTGGGGCTTCTTTCTTTGGGGCTTCTTTCTTTGGGGCTTCTTTCTTTGGTTCTTTCTTTGGAGCTTCCTTAGGAGCTTCCTTAGGAGCTTCCTTAGGAGCTTCCGTGACTTCTTCCTTTGGAGACTCTACTTTCATTTCACCATCATATCTAAAATTAATTTGATAAATTTCTTCAGAAATAGTATTTCCTCTAACCAACTTTCGTTTTCTTAATCCTTTTACAGTGTCTTGCAAACCAACTCCTTTTGGTATTAAGATGTGTTTTCTTGCCATGCCATGTAAATCAGGTCGCATAGGAATACCTGATTTATCACTTCCGCCTGTTACTTTCATCTTTCCTTCTAATCCTACGATAGAAGCATCCGTATCATTACCTATTTGCAGACCAAGTAACGGATTGACATCATTATCTTTTAATTCCTTTGTAACTGACTTTCCTTTGATATCAGATACTGTTAATTTGAAATTAGCCAAGTATTCGAAAAAATAGTCAAACTACTAATTAACCTTTGGACTTAATTGCCAAAATCTTAAAACATAAAACGAGTAGTGTATTTGTGCCAGAAAAAATATTGTGCCCAAAATGTAATGAAGTTATGTCATCTATGCAAGCATGTCATATGATCTGTAAAAATTGTGGTGCACATTTAGATTGTTCTGATAAGGGTAGTTATTGGTAGTTAAAATCCTGGCCTATCAGGAATATAATCTGCAGACATG
>Ga0207990_1000485_pt1 | contig 23033 bp, 18 predicted proteins | sample ETNtaG_8_FD_185780 | JGI IMG/M metagenome (GOLD analysis project Ga0207990, IMG submission 185780) | Marine microbial and viral communities from oxygen minimum zone, Eastern Pacific Ocean - ETNP201406SV75 (SPAdes) (version 2) | ecosystem: Environmental > Aquatic > Marine > Oceanic ...
CGATTTAGAATAAAAATCACATCATATGCAGATAAAGATTCTGAAAATGGTGTAAATCCTTTTATATCGCAAAACATGATTGTAAGATTTCTTACCGTACCAACTGAACCTGATTTTGTAGATGATAGTTGATTATTTAGAGTAATATCACGTTTATCAAGTAGCAGTCTCTTGTATTTTACCTTACCACAGACTTTTGTTTGACAAGCAAGTCTGACTGTTTCAGGCAAATTAAGACGTTCAGCAATTTTAATCTCATCTGCAGTCCTCACAGAGCAATTTTCAATTCCTGAAATTATATTAATCCTACAAGTAGAACATTTACCAACACCTCCACATGCACTCAAATGTGGAATTTCTTTTCTTAATGATGCTGTTAGAATAGTTTCGTTCTGTGCGATTTCAATCTTTCTGTTGTCAGGTTGAATTTCAATTGTGTATTTTAATGATTTATGAGAACTATCACAAAATGGTGGGTTTTTACTTTTCTTACATCCGCAAAAATATACTTCTTCGGAATTTTGACAATCAAATTTATAGGGTGTCTTTTTTGTTTTATTGTGAGAACCATCACAAAATGGTTGTTGGGCACTTTTTCCACAAGAACACCAAAAGTATGTTTGTCCATTTTTTACTGACTTTTTGAAGGGTAAATTTTTATACATCTTGAATTTTATACCTTCAGTAAATTTAAGATGAGAACCATCACAAAATGGTGGGTTATTTGTTTCTTTGCACCCACAAAAATGAAGTTCTTCATTTTTCAAGGATTCTAACTTTACCGGACTAAACTTAGTATTTTTGTGAGAACCATCACAAAATGGTTGTTGGGCACTTTTTCCACAAGAACACCAAAAATACACTTTATTATCTTTTACTTTTATTGCTATTGGAGTGTTAATTTTTTTCATAATAGTTTACTATTTTGCCAAATCGAAAAAACTATTTATAACACCAAAATCCTATTTACGGGAGTTTCCTTGGTGGAGGTGATATTGAACCAGATAGCTCCTTGGATTTAGATGATTTGATTATGTTCTATGGTTCAGTTTCAAAGATACATGTATTCCTTGATTTAGATGTCTACTCTTCTTCTCGGAAATTAAACGTAATGAAAGTTGTACTGGAACAGGAGATGAAAAACTAAATTGTTATAAAGATAAGAGAAATAACAATATTGAACAAATTAAAAGTGCAGTTTTCAAAAAAATTGTTTGCCTATTATTTTCAATTTCAAAATAGATAGTATCTTGAGAATAAGCCCAATCAATGAAAAATTCAATTTAGTTAATTTTCAAAAGACGCTACGCTAAATCAGCGAAAATGAATAGCGTGATAGTGAACATATTTAATCTCTAATTATAAAAATCCAAAAGTGTGAATCATTAACTGCTTAAAGAAAGTATTTAAAAAGAATATAACTTAGGGTCAAATTATTAACTATTTAAACATTTGGAAACTACTTTATATTAATTTAATAAAAAAGTTTTGATTCCAAAAATTACTTTAATCGGTGCAGGAAGCACTATTTTTGCCCAACGCCATCGTCTCCTGTGACTGACCCTCACTAATTCATCACAGTAAGACACACCACCACAGACCTCCCACATTCTTGTAAAACAAACCGATTGATGATATATTTTAATCATTACTAAACCTACAAAAAGTGTACAAAATGAAATATATACTAATCATCATCGTTTCCCTCTATGTCCTTACATTCCCCAAGTTTGCTCAAACAGGAGAAACGGGTGAATTTTTTCATCGTGAAGTAAATGGAAAAAAAGGATGGAATGAGGAAGGTGATGAAGATAAAGATGGGAAATATGTAGGGGAAATTGAAAATGGTAAACCAAATGGTCATGGGATATACACTTCACCTAATGGTAACAAATATGAAGGAGAATGGAAGATTGGGAAAATACATGGACAAGGGGTATACACTTTTTCAAATGGTAACAAATATGAAGGAGAATGGAAGGTTGGGAAAAAATCTGGTCAAGGCACATACAATTATTCAAATGGTAACAAATATGAAGGGGAATGGAAGGTTGGGAAAAAATCTGGTCAAGGTACATACACTTATTCTAGTGGATCTAAATATGAAGGGGAATTCAAAGACGGGAAAATGGATGGTCAAGGAATCTTTACTTGGTATAATGGGATAAAAAGGGTTGGTGAGTTCAGAAAAGGCAAACTTTGGAACATCGCGGAATACGGTAAAAAAGGAAACATCCTTAGAAAGTGGGTGAATGGAGTAAAGGTTGTTGATAAGAAAAAGGATAAGGTTTTGTATCTTCGTAAAGATAATGAGGGATGGTTATGGTCTGAGAATGGTAATGAGAGAAATGATGGGAAATATGTCGGAATTCTTAATAAAAATGGATTACCAAGTGAAGGAGGAATATTGACTTTTCCTGATGGGAACAAGTATGAAGGGGAATGGAAGGAAGGAGAAAGACATGGCCAAGGTACATACACTTATTCAAATGGGAACAAGTATGTTGGAAAATGGAAAGATCAGGAAAGACATGGTCAAGGCACATTCACATGGACCAATGGGAACAAGTATGTTGGAAAATGGAAAGATCAGGAAAGACATGGTCAAGGCACATTTTCTTGGTCCAATGGAGATAAGTATGAAGGGAGTTGGGTGGATGGGAAAAAACATGGTCAAGGCACATTCACATGGACCAATGGGAACAAGTATGTCGGGGAATGGAAGGATGATAAAAGGACTGGCCTAGGAACAAACACTTCACCTGATGGGAAAAAGTATGTAGGGGATTTCAAGGAAGGGAAAAGAAATGGTCATGGAACCTACATTTTCCCTAACGGAGATAAGTATGAAGGGGAATTCAAGGACGGAGAAAAGAATGGTCAAGGTACATATACCTTATCTGATGGAGGAAAGTATATCGGGGAATGGAAGGATGGGAAATATAATGGTCAAGGTACATTCACTTTCTCTAATGGAAGTAAGTATGTGGGGGAATACAAGGATAATAAAAGATGGAACGGAACAGAATACGACAAAAAAGGTAACATTATTGGAAAGTATGTGGAAGGGAGATGGATAAAACAATAACTCCATAGAAACCCACCCCATTATTCCCTGTGAATAAAAAGGGATATGAAAATTATGTATAAAATCTTTTTCATATACTACCTCAACACAAAAATTAAAATAAATGATTGTTAATTAGTGGTAAAGAGCAAATTGTTGAAAATCTTTTAAAGTCTATACGTCCAAGGATATTGAATTGTGACTGAAAAATTTGGTCCTTCATTCCCTGTTGCAAAATCAGCTCGATACAAATTGCCAGATCCACTTAAGAATCGAAACCCGGAACCAAATGAAGTCTTAACTGTTTTACCAAGTTCAGATTTAATTTCACTGACTGATCCTTGTTCAAAAAAGAAGGCTACCTGAAGTTCTTCTACCAAATCCTGAATGAAAAATAAGTCCAGCATTTCACCTCCTGATGAAGAATAATTCCATCGGAATTCAGCTGCATAATAAATTGTATGGGCTCCTTGAAATCTACCCTCAGGGAATGACCTCAACCTGTCTCCTCCACCAAGTGCGAGAGAGGTACCGTTTGAATTAATAGCTAATTCAGTATTAGCAAGGTTTTCCGCATTTGCCTCACATGCAGGAGGATCTGGTGCATACACGCACAGATTATATCCATTTTTAATTTTTAAATCCTCTATGTTAGTTTCTCCTTTTTGTGTAACATATGCATCTGATATTTGGAGGTCTAACACAATTGTGCTTTTTTCAAGAATCGGGATATAAATTTGCAGGTCATTGGTAACTACATCAAAAGAAGGTTCAGAACTTGTCGTAGCAGTTTGTCTGTCAATAAACAGACTATTCCGAATTCCTTTTCTAGGATCTTTGTAATCATCTGTGAAATCTATTCGTGTGCTAAATTCTATTTTATTAGCAATGTTTATTTCCAATCCTGGATCAAATGTAGCTACTGTTTCCCCCTGTTTTGTAGGGTCATTTTCATCGGGAGTAACAAATTTCTGAAATGTCCCACTTTGCTTGTTAATACCTAATCCTATTTCCAGCATTCTATCCATAAATGTCAATTTAAGTGTTGGCGCATTTAAGTCCCATGAATTTCCGATACCATACTTGAAATCATTTTTTGATGTATCCATTCCCCTGGAACTGTACTGTTGAATTGCAAACTTGAAACCGTGGGCTCTTAAATATTGGAGATAAAGAAGTTTTGGAGCTAGAAAAAATTCATCTAGAAACGCAAATATAAATTCAGCATCTCCAATGCCACCAATGGCAGAAAAATCTGTAGTTGTATCAGCAATATTTCCAAAATTTCCGATAACGAATAACCCTGTGCCTAATCCCGGAAGAGAATAAGGTAATGGTACAAATAGTTGTCCATATTGTTTGTTAAATTGTTCTCTCCTACGTTCAATTTCAAAAGCATTCACTGCATTAGTGATGAAAAAACTAAATAAACATAAGCTTAGTAAAAATTTAATTTTCATAAAAATATCTTCTGTATTGATTATATTACAAGTGGTGTTTAAAGTTACAAATGTCAGTTTATTCAAACGCCGTATTTTACAGGATATTATCAGTTTTTTCAATACTTAAATAAAACCCTTTAGCTTTCCTCAACAAGGTAATCCTTCCAGAAGATATACAAAATCATGTATGGAGTTTGATTTGAATACGGGGGCAATATTTTCAACGTGTAGGAAATACAGATATGCACTCTGGCGAAATTGGGATGAATTAAAGCCATGCGCAATGATTATTGGTCTGAATCCATCAACAGCTGATGAAAAAGAAAATGACCCAACAATTGTTCGATGCATTAACTTTGCGAAATCATGGGGTTATGGTGGTGTTTGCGTGGCTAATCTATTTGCTTTTCGTGCAACAGTGCCAAGCGATATGAAGGCATCCAATGATCCAATAGGTAAAGAGAATGATGAGTGGCTTTATAAACTTGCAAATGAAGCCGCTATTGTGGTTGCTGCATGGGGTAATGATGGAAGCTATTTAAACCGTTCTTCAGAAATATTGGGTAAACTATTAAATTTACATTGTATAAAAATGAATAAGTCAGGTGAGCCTGCACATCCACTATATTTAAAAGCTGACTTAAAGCCTTTACCTATAAGAACCTCACATTGTTTGGAATAGGAATGAACTACATTCACCTGTGAATAACTTACTTAAGGGCTGCCGACTTATAGCACCCTTACTCAAAAGGAAACATTCAGGTCTAATAGGGTTTCAACTATTTGGTGAATATTTCAGTAAAAAAATTCAAAATACCAATCCAAAGCTAATTCCGGCCTTAGCAATATTGGCTTTGCGTTGTTCCGTATATTCGGTGATTCCACTCTCATTTTCAGTCATTTCTAGAGATAAAAATCCGGTAATGAGCAAATCATACTCTTCGAATTCCGAGCTTAGGTAGAGAGCATTGGTCAACGACGTACCCGTATATTTGAATGCGCCTGCTCCTGAGTTGTTCTCTCCAATTTTGAAATTGAAGCGGTGAAAAATAAGGGAATATTTGGGACGAATCGTTTCGAAATCCTTTAGATTTAGATTGAAACGATAAAAGAGATAGTCCTTTTTAACTTCCGGTTCGAGTGCCTGCTGCTGTCGTAAATAATCGAAATAGGCTTCCTCTTCAGGAGAAGCGTCGTCGGGTGTTACAATCTCCTTTTCCTCTTTTTCATCCTTTTTTCCATCGGTTCCGAAATAAAGTTCAACATCCAACAGTCGATGTCGATAAAAAATCGAACCGCGGTTCAAATTCATACTATCGGAATGAAAATGATCTTCATTGTGTCGGACACCGTAATTGATCGACGCACTTGTATAATCGATAGCAAAGTTTCCATAATCGAAACCCGCTCCGAGGTGTGAAATTTCGTTCTGCCTATTGTCCGCCTCTAGGATATCGTTGGCTTGCCATTTATAGCGGCTGTCTCCAACCAGAAGGCGGCTTAAATCGTACATTAAAGAAAAATGAAAGTAGCCCGATTTCATGGCGTAATAAAATTGAGTTTGTGGTTCTTCGTGCACACTGTAAGGCATCGGAGCTGTTCCGGTTACAACTACACGCTGATATTTATACAATCCTTCCGATAACTCTGACCGAATCGCAGGTACGAAGCTACTGTTTCTTGTCGTTGATCTCCCGTACCTGAGGTTTAAACTTCCCCAGATACTTAGGGTGGAAATATTCGTAAAAACCTGAGGCTCCGGATAAAATACTTTTTCCCGAACATTAACCTCCAAAGCCTCATAGCCCAGATGCAGGCGGTCTAGTTCCGCCTTGATCAACAAGGGGTCTTCCAGCAAATGCTGTGGAAAAATCTGGCGCAAGTCCTCTTTCTCTTCATTTTCGCATCCTGCAAAAGGATAGGGATGAACAAAGTGGATCGGTATTTCGCCGTCTTTGTTCTTAAAGGGAATATTCCGATCATATTTTTTAAAACTAATATCCCATATCACGTTTTTGTCGATCACAGTTTCCGTTCCTTCAGTCGTCAAAAAAGACATTTTATTGTCTGAAAAATTGATCATCCAGCCTTCCAACAAAAAGGTTACTCGATTTTTATAGAGCGTCTTAATCACCGTTGTATTGATATGTTCCGAAACTTCTATTTTTGGGATATTCAATTGCCCTACGGGGTAATACGCCATATAAATAATGTCGAAACGACGCATCTGCTTAATTTCGCCGTTAAGATCGAGCAGAAAAATCTTGGAATCATCTACCTTCAGAATTATTCCAATTTCCCGCTCGCAAGCCGAGGTATAGACTGCAGAATATTGAATCGCTAACAATCTGGACGAAAAGAGCAACAGCACCAAACTTGCTAGAGCAAGATATAAAACGGCCTTTCTACAATAAAAATTCAACGGTGATTGCAAAGGATACATTGTTTTCTTTGTCCTGGTCGTTCGATGTTTCGTTGGAATTGATGACTTCAGAGTCATGGGTTCGTAAAAAATGATTGAATTGTCCTGTTAATGCTATGTAGTCGCTGAATTGTTTTTTCACCACCATCGAAGAAATCACATGCCTGAACTCCATCAGATAGCGCTCTTCTCCCTGAGTTTCGGCATATTTCCCATGGAACAGAATTTCATTTATACCAAAATCGATTCCATCTAAGATTTTGAAATTAAGCTTCATCCGGTAATGTTGAGTCGTCAAAAAGTAATTCAACATATTATCGATCAATGCAGCGGAGTCGGAAGTTATTTGTGCGGCCTCCGAAAGCTCCCGACTGTATATTAACTGAATTTCCTGATCGTCTTTGGGTGAGGTTGACTTTCGAGTCGTCTGAGAATAGGTTAATCGAATCATCGATTCGGGAGTTGTTCTTTGGACCTTAAGTATAGGGGAAGCCTGACTTGAAGTAATTTCCCTAAATCGATGATCCCCGATAATTCCGAATACGGGATAATAAAAACCTCCGGCGATGGAGTACTCTTTGTAGTCGATACCTGTTAAAGCCAGATAATTAAATAATGGATATATTTCATTACTATCTGAACTGAGCTTGGAAAAATAGTTAGTATACAGATTTCTTCTATCCATGACGCAGGCATTACCCGCTGAGAAACAAAGTACGTTTCCAATAAAGGCAGCAGACATGAAATGAGTCTTTACCTTCGCATCCAAAACAAATTGAGGTTCGACGGAAGCTACATAGTCAGGTTCTTTTGCTCCGACTGAATATACCCCTTGAGAGGCAAAAGGACTCCCGCTGGACCACTGAAATCGAAGGGAGATCAAGCTCGGGGTGATCTCCCGCAAATAGTCCTCACGCGTATAAATAATTCCAACGCGAGACCTCTTTTCGTACAAAAAGGGTTTGGAGTAAAATAAGGTTTTTTTCTGAAATCGTCTTAATGCTGTAAATCCTCTTTCATATTCAGAGAAAAATTTATCGACCTTGATACGATCTCCCAATATACGAGTCGGCTCGATCCTCTTTACTCCAACTTCTACATCGTTTTTTGTACATTGCGATAAACTAGTCCCCAGGCCGAATCGAGCAGGTTTGGCATTGGCAATTTCCTTTTGATTATTAAATGGTCGCTCCGGTGCAGAAAAGTTTTTAATCTTCTCAAGATCTACCAAATGTGTTTTACCATCTATATCGAAAAATATGATCACCTGATCGATAAATTTGATGGGCCAACCGATGAAGTGAGTCCGTTCTTCGTCGGAAAGCTTTACTTCTCTTAGAAAACCGCTAAGTTCCGAGCTTAAATCAACCGTTCGGATAGGGTTATCGTGAATATTATAAACCAATGCGAATTGTACATTATCCTGGTCGATAGAAGACAGACTTCCATCCACATTTAACATGTGAATTCGTCTCTCGTCCCCTCCGACGATCAAGCCTGTATTGGTCCCACAATCATCTCCAATCAGAGTATAAATTTCTAATGAATATACTATCCCCGGAAAGAACAACACTAGTCCCGCCAGCAAAGGAACACATACCCGGATAAGAAATCGATTATTGTATATTAAAGTCATTTCACCTTTTTGCTTTAATCGTTCTTTCGGTTAAATCATATAATATTATTATTTTGCAAATTCCAGAACGAATGGCGCAAAAAATTCAACGGTTGCAGGCAAAGGGAATATGTGTAACGGAATGGGAGCCATCCATATTTAGACGCTTACTCCTTGATAAAAAATTAACAAAGACAATTTAATATTTAAATATACATTTATTTTATTGATTGGGATCAATACGGGATAATTCCAGAGAGAATAATTTTGCCAAGAGAAATGTGCAATTGCTTTTCTTAGCAGTAACAGGGGTTATCACTTTGTCTAAGAGCATGTGTTTTTAAATTATGCTGAGATAAAAGTTTTGCAATACATAAAATGTCTTTCTACAGAATCAGTTTTTTTTGTGATTTAGAGATTGTATTTTAGCCACTGACTATTCTGCCAAGCTTCCCATTTTCCCTTCCCGGAAATCCCTGAAAGCATCTATCAACTCATCTCTTGTATTCATCACAAAAGGACCATGTGCTGCCAAAGGTTCTTCGATTGGTTCACCATTTAAGATCAGAATCTTAGAATCCTCAGCAGTTTTTAAATTTATTGAAACGCCATTTCTATCAAATATTCCAAGATCCCCTTTGTCTAGGTGTTGATCGCCAATAAATGAGCTTCCTGCCAATTGAAGAATTAAAGTGTTCGTACCATCATCAAAATTTAGATTAACGTCAGAATTTTGATGACCTTCCACCTCATAAATATTTATTTTTGTAAAAGTTTCGGCAGGTGAAAATGAACTGCCAAAATTACCAGCAATAATCTTCACTTTTGTTGTTCCATCCTGAAGCAGAACAGTGGGTAAATCTTTTTTATCAAGAGGTTGATATCTGGGTTTTGTCATTTTATGTTTTGCTGGTAGGTTTACCCAAAGTTGAACCATCTCAAATTCACCCCCTTTTTCTGCAAAATCTCTGGAATGGAATTCATCATGAACAACTCCAGAGCCTGCAGTCATCCATTGAATTCCACCGGTGCCTATCTTCCCTCCACCACCACCGGAGTCTCTGTGCTCTACTTCCCCTTTGATAGCCATAGTTACTGTTTCAAAACCACGATGCGGGTGCTCACCGACACCCAACTTTTGATCTGTAGGAGGGTAGTATTTAGGAGCAGCATGATCCAACAATAAAAAAGGGCTGATATGTTTATTATCCTCAGAGTGTATTGAAAAAATCGAGCTCACAAAAAAGCCATCTCCTACCCAATGTTTTTCCCTTGGTGATACTATTTTTATTATTTGCTTCTCTTGAACCATACTTGTTTTGTAGTGTGGTTTTCAAAAAAATTGCCTGCCTATTATTTTCAATTTCAAAATAGATAGGATCTTGAAAATAAGCCCAATCAATGAAAAATTCAATTTAATTAATTTTTAAAAGACGCTACGCTAAATTAGCGGAAATGATTAGTCTAAGAGTGAATATATTTTATCTCTAATTAGAAAAATCCAATATTGTGAATCTTTAAAAGTTTAAAGAAAGAATTTAAATAAGGATATAACTTAGGATCAAATTATTAACTACTTAAAGACGTGGAAACTACTTATTAATTTATTACAATAAAGTTTTGATTATGCCAAAAATTGCCTTAATCGGTGCAGGAAGCACTATTTTTGCCCAACGCCTTATCGGTGATATTTTGCTCTCTCCAGAGCTTGCTGGAGACACACAAATCGCACTGCATGATATTGATGAGGATAGGTTGTGCACTTCAGAGATTGTCACTAAACGAATTGCAGAAAAACTTGGATTAAATACGTTGGTATTTTCATCTACAGACCGTCGGAAAGTTTTGGCGGGAACTGATTACGTCATATTTATGATGCAGGTAGGTGGCTATAAACCATCAACGGTGATTGATTTTGAAATTCCAAAGAAATACGGATTGCGTCAGACTATTGCTGATACACTCGGAGTTGGAGGAATAATGCGTGCCCTAAGAACGATCCCGGTGATCAGGGATATCCTCAGGGATATGGAAGAAGTTTGTTCAAGCGCAATTCTGCTAAATTATGTCAACCCTATGGCGATGTTATGTATGGCGATTAATCAAATATCGCCTGGTATCAAAATGGTAGGTCTCTGTCACAGTGTTCAGGGTACTGCAGAACAGTTAGCGAAGGATCTTGATGAAAATATCTCAGATATTGACTATTTTTGTGCAGGAATTAATCATATGTCTTTTTATCTTCGTTTTGAAAAAAAACAAAATGGTTTAAAACAAGATCTCTATCCTCGACTAAGGGAAATTGCTGAGCAGAGATCAATGCCCAAAGATAATCTGGTGCGTTACGAAATGCTCAAACGACTCGGTTTTTTCGTTACAGAATCAAGTGAACATTTTTCTGAATACACTCCCTGGTTCATTAAAAGGGACCGACCAGATCTGATTGATGAATTTAATATTCCTCTGGATGAATATATTACAAGATGTGAAAAACAGATTTCTGAATGGGATGAACAGAGAATCAATCTTGAAGATATAAACCAGTCAATTGAGGTTTGCCAGAGTCATGAATATGCAGCTTCGATTATTAATGGATTGGAGAACGACAAGGAGATAACCATCAACGGCAATGTCTCTAATGAGGGATTGATTGATAATCTGCCTGGTAACATTTCTGTTGAGGTACCATGTCTCATAAATAGAAACGGAATTAAGCCTGTTAAAGTTGGAGCCCTCCCAACTCATTTGGCAGCATTAATGATGACAAATATCAATGTCCAGCAATTGACTGTTGAAGCAGCCTTATCTGGAAAAAAAGAACATGTTTATCATGCAGCTATGCTTGATCCGCACACTTCAGCAGAATTGTCTGTAGATGAGATATGGCATCTTGTTGACGATCTTTTGGAGGCTCATGGCGAAATGATTCCAAAATTAAACTGAAAAATGAATGTTTAAATCAAAAATAATATTATTTTTTGAAAAAAAAGTTTACATTTATTAAAAGGGATGATATTTTAGGAAATTGATGGTGGGAATGAACTCATCAAAGAGAAAAGCCATGAAATCTGTTATGATGAATCTTTTTCGTGGCAACATTAATATTTGACTATAGAAGATTTCAATAAAATTAATTATAGAAAACGAAAATTTAAGTAATCCTAGAAATTAAATTTTTAGGAAGTCAATCGTTGACGATTTCTATTGTGTTTTTTCTTAGTCTTAATCTAAAGGAGAAAAAAATGAGGGTTTTTAGCATTCTAATTACGACATTACTGTTTGTCACGACTGCAATGGCAGGTACAATTAACGTTACCAACAACAGTTCAAATGCAGATAACCATAAGCTCTGGAATGAACAAATCATACCGATGTTTGAAAAGGAAAATCCGGGCATCAAGGTTAAAATGACTGTTTACGACCATGAAGCATACAAGACGGCGATCCGCAACTTCCTTCAGGCGGAGCCTCCCGATGTTGTGAATTGGTTTTCAGGAAACAGGATGAAGTTTTTTGTAGACCAAGGCCTCTTTGAGGATCTCAGCGATGTCTGGAGCAAGCACAACCTTCATGCTAATTTGTCAGCGGCTCGCTCCACAGTTACTGTGAATGGCAAGCAGTGGGGAGTTCCAACGACCTACTACCAGTGGGGAATCTATTATCGCAAGGATATATTCGCTAAGTATGGACTCGGAGAACCAAGGAGTATGGGAGATCTGATGCATATTTGTGCAACACTCAAGAAGAATGGAATTACTCCATTCACCATCGGCACAAAATATCTTTGGACTGCTGCCGGGTGGTTTGATTTTCTGAATCTGCGTGTCAATGGTTACGATTTCCATATGAGCCTGATGGATGGAAATATATCCTATGAAGACAAGCGTCTGGACAAAGTCTTTGATATTTGGGGAGAGCTGGCGCGTAAGGGGTATTATATTAAAAACCATGCATCTCTGTCATGGCAGGAGGGTCAGGCTCCTATGATAAACGGTGATGCATCTATGTATCTCATGGGTAACTTCGTCGTGCCAGATCTTGTCAAAGCTGGCTTGGATGGTAAAATAGGATACTTTCAATTTCCAGTTATTGATGGAAGTGTCCGCACTTATGAGGATGCTCCGACGGATTCTATGCACATTCCTTCCCGGGCAAAGAATAAGGCAGATGCAAAAACATTCCTTGCATTCCTAGCAAGAGCTGATATTCAAGGATTAATTGCAGATGCTTCGGGTATGTTACCTGCCAATAATCAATCTCCAACACCAACTGATGAGTTCTTGAAAATTGGTTTCAAGGTGCTCAGTGAGTCTGCTGGTTTAGCTCAATTTTATGATCGTGATACCACACCTGAAATGGCCAAAGAAGGCATGAAGGGGTTTCAGGAATTTATGGTAAAACCAGATCGTGAAAAACAAATCCGTAAGCGTATTGAAAAAGTGCGTAAGCGTATTTACAAGAAGTAATCTCTTAATTGGGCAGGAATCCCCTGCCCACCTTCCATGCAAGCAAATTTTTGGGACCGGAACCAACTTAAGTTGGCTCCGGTATTTTTTCTGGCTCCCGCAATGCTTTTTTTTGCGGCGTATGTTCTTCATCCGATTTTCTCCAGCCTCTGGATCAGTTTTTTTGAGTGGGACGGTGTTGGGGAGATGTTTTGGGTTGGATTTGGTAACTACATTGAAATGTGGGAAGACGACAGAGTCCATACAGCATTCCAGAATAACGTCTTATGGCTAATATGCTTTCTATTTGCTCCTCCACTAAGTCTCGCCCTTGGAATTTATCTTAATCAAGAACTAGGTGAGATTAAATTTATAAAGTCATTGTTTTTTTTCCCGTTTGTTGTCAGCCCTGTGGTAGTTGGGCTTATCTTTTCATGGTTTTACAATCCTAAATACGGCCTACTAGATTCTTTTCTTGAATTATTTGGGCTGCAACCACTGGCATTACTATCAGACGAAAATCTTGCTAGTTACGGCATCATCGCAGCCGCTCTGTGGCCTCAGATTGCTTATTGCCTAATTTTATACCTTACAGGATTAGCCGCCCTGAACAAAGAAATTATAGAGTCTGCAAGAATTGACGGAGCAAAGGGCTGGGCCATGTTCTGGAACATTATCCTTCCACAGTTGAGACCAGCCACATTCATCGCAATAGTAGTTTCAGTGCTGGGCGCCTTACGAAGTTTTGACCTGGTCGCCATTATGACCCAGGGCGGTCCGTGGGGTAGCACGACCGTACTTGCCTATGAAATGGTAGAACAGGCAATTTTTAATTATAGAATGGGCTACGGAGCTGCTTTGGCTACCGTTCTTTTTTTAATACTAGATATTTATATTGCTTGGTTCCTGATAAGGGTCTGGTTAGACGAAAAAGGAAGACTTTGATATGTTTCCTGAATCCATACAAAAAGCCCCTATTTTTGCTCGCGGAAGTTACCGCATAATTCTTTATGTGTTCCTGATTGTCTGGCTGCTCCCTCTTGTGGGTGTTCTTTTGACTTCCTTCCGTTCCCTGGCGGACATCAACTCTGGAAACTACTGGGGCTGGCCAACTGAATTTGCACTCGTAGAAAACTATACCCAAGTTTTTACGGTGACCCCAATGATTAAATATTTTTTTAACAGCCTGGTGATCACAATACCCACGGTTGTGGGAACGTTGGCATTGAGCTCTCTTGCGGGCTATTCTCTTGCAAAACATCGTTTCCGTGGTAATTTTCTAATCTTTGCATTATTCATTGCCGGTAATTTTGTCCCTGCGCAAATTCTGATGATACCTGTCCGAAATTTGACTTTAAATCTTGGTGTTTACGATACAAAATTGGGCCTCATCCTCTTTCACACAGCTTTTCAAACGGGTTTCTGCACCTTTTTCCTTCGTGGATTTATTAAGGAATTACCACATGAAATAGTAGAAAGTGCCCGTATAGATGGTGCCTCAGAGTTACGTGTCTTCTGGAACATCATTTTACCCCTTGTACGGCCTGCACTAGCTGCACTGGCAGTTCTTGAGTTTACCTTTATCTGGAATGATTATTTCTGGGCACTTGTCCTGGTTCAGGGAGATGAAGCACGCCCCATCACCTTGGGCCTTCAAGCTCTCAGAGGAAGGTGGACGGCATCATGGCACCTTATTTCTGCGGGATCAATAGTGGCAGCTCTTCCTCCTGTGTTTATGTTTTTTATGCTTCAGAAACATTTTATTGCCGGACTTACTTTAGGTGCTGTTAAAGAATAATATAAAAAACACACCTACTCTATGTTAATAATATATTACTTCTCTCATCGATGCAGTAATACATTGATCGGTGATTGGGTATTTTATTTTTTTTTCATCGTATGGAGAGATCTTTGTATTCAGCTACCAGGTTTTGCAGAAGCGAAAATATTTATGTTCGGTTACGAAATGCTGGCGGAATCAATGCTTGATCTAATTCTGGAACAGTCAGCAAAAAGACTACGTGATCAAGCTGTTTTCAACTACAGTCAAGCCTCATGAGTCTCTGTCCAAATTTCCTCTACGCAGGACCAGATATTCCTTGGATGAATCCAGAATGTATTGGTATCAACACCTTGCCACCTAGAACACACCTGCATGGATTTACAAATGAAGCAGAGGCCATAAATGCGAAACCTCTTGATTCCCATTGGCATCTAAACTTAGATGGCAACTGGAGATTTCGTCTTTATCAAAAACCAACAGACTTAGATGAAGGATGCATAAAACCTGATGGGAAAGATTCCGAATGGGACAGCATCAAAGTACCGGGTAATTGGACGATGCAGGGGTATGATTCCCCTCACTACACGAATGTGCAAATGCCTTTTGCACATCAACCACCTAAAGTCCCTGAAGAAAATCCCACAGGCGTTTACCGTTCTTGTTTTACACTGCCAAAGGGTTGGAAGGAGCGCAGAACGGTAATCCACTTTGGTGGTGTAGAAAGCGCTTTTTTCGTATTCTGCAATGGGAATAAAGTCGGATTTAGTAAGGATAGCCGAACGCCGGTTGAATTTAACCTTACTCCTTGGATCGTTTCTGGAACAAACCATCTTACTGTTGTGGTAATACGCTGGTCAGACGGAAGTTTTCTAGAAGACCAGGACCATTGGTGGATGGCAGGGCCTCACCGGAGTATTTATCTCCGTTCCACAGCAATGACCTATCTGGAGGACTTGTTTTCTCTTGGAGAATTGAACCAAAATCTGGACGAAGGAAGCCTTGAAGTTGAGGCTAGGGTGAGTTTTACAGGACCAGTAGAATCTGGCTGGAAGGTGGGAATACAATTGATTGACCCTGATGGAAACCGAGTTTTTCCATCCATGCAGCATGAGGAAATACCAGTTGCAGAACAGACGAGAATCAACCTTGGTCATTTGAGTCGTTTCTCTAAAAAAATCCACAATCCTGAGTTGTGGAACACTGAAACACCAAAACTCTACAATCTTCTCCTTTGTCTTTTCGATCCTTTCGGTAATGAAATTGAATGGACATCATGTAAAGTTGGTTTTCGCCGAGTTGAAATCAAAAACCGAGAACTACTTATCAATAGTCGTCCTGTGTTGATCCAGGGGGTCAACCGCCATGAACACGATCCACACAACGGAAAAACTGTCAGTAGGGAATCGATGCTTCAGGATATTCTGCTGATGAAAAAGTACAACTTCAACGCGGTTCGTTGTGCTCATTATCCTAACGATTCACAATGGTACGAACTCTGTGATGAGTATGGGATTTATGTAGTAGATGAGGCGAATATAGAAACGCATCATTACTACGGTCGACTCTGCAGGGAGCCTCAATGGGCCAACGCGTTCCTGGATCGTACCAGACGAATGGTGGAAACCAATAAAAATCATCCTTGTATAATCATGTGGTCACTTGGCAATGAGTCCGGATATGGGCCCAACCACGCTTCTTGTGCTGGATGGATCCGTGAACGCGACAAGAGTAGATTGCTACACTATGAGGGGGCATTGCGTCCGGAATTTCAAGGCGACTGGCAGCCTGAAGCAGGTTTCAACAGCCTGGCCACAGACGTGATTGCACCGATGTATCCCGAAATCCATGATCTGGTTGAATGGGTGCGGACTACGAAAGACGAAAGACCACTGATCATGTGTGAGTATTCTCATGCAATGGGAAACAGCAACGGCAGCCTTTCAGACTACTGGGACATAATACGCCAGAATCACGGTCTTCAGGGTGGATTCATCTGGGATTGGGTAGACCAGGGGTTGGATCCGGATGGTAAAGGGCATTGGGATTACGGAGGAGATTTTGGTGATGAACCGAATGATGCTAATTTCTGCATAAATGGTCTTGTATGGCCGGACCGTCAACCTCATCCTGCGATGCAAGAATTCAAAAAACTTGTACAGCCTGTTATCGCCAGAGCAGTTGACCTTCAAAAGGGGAAGCTGGAACTTCTGAACCGCAGAGATTTTACAGGGCTGGAGGATATCCGGCTGGAATGGAAACTCGAAATAGGTGGTGAAACGATTCAAAAAGGGATCCTTGAAACTCTTGAGGCAAACCCTGGTCAAAGTATTCCAATCGAACTGAATCTGGCAGGGCCGGAGGTACTTCCGGGGAAGGAAGTATATTTGACTCTATTGTATATACTCAAAACTTCTTGCAAATGGGCCGATGAGGGACATGAATTAGGTTGGGACCAGTTCCGAATCAGAGAATTTGAAAATAACACAGAACATGGAGGATTTTTCATAAGGGGTCACAACTCAGCCAAAATATCAAAATCAAAAACAGAAATAAAGGTCGAGTCAGATCTTGGCAGACTTTCTTTTGACACAAATTCAGGAAGATTGAAACAAATCCATTGTGGAGACAGGGATCTGTTGGCTTCTTCACCACAAATTAATGTCTGGCGCGCTCCAACAGACAATGATGGATTAAAAGCGTGGATTGGTAATGAAGATAAGTCTCTATCAAACTTGATTTCTGTCAGTACACTTAGTCGCTGGCTGAAAGCAGGGCTTGATCAGATTAGATTGACCAAAGAAAGATGTAGTGTTTCGGAAGTGTTCACACGAAGGGATTCTAGTGCGGAGAGTGGACAGAAACAACCAGGATTAACCAACCTCGAACAAAACCTTGAGCGGTCACTATTACACATTGAAGTTGAACAATGCTACTCCTGTGGTCCAATCTCTGAGGCTTTCGTTCATCATACCATCTGGCATGTCTTTCCAGATTTATCTCTTTGGATGGAAAACATGGTGATGGTTCATGAAGAGTTAAATGACCTGCCCCGTATTGGTATATCTTTCCAGATCCAAGAAGGTTTTGAAGAGTTTGAATGGTTCGGGAACGGTCCTCATGAAAGTTATTGTGATAGAATGGCCGGAGTTCGGGTTGGTCGTTTTCATTCCACTGTTAATGAGCAGTACGTGCCTTACATAGTACCTCAGGAGCATGGAAACAAAACTGGGTTGCGCTGGATTATTTTGAAAGACGTAAATTGTTCAGGATTGTTCATTTCAGGCTCGGGGTTATTCGAGGGGTCAGTCAGCCATTATCCAGATGCGCACCTGTATTCTACTTCCCATGCATACAAGCTCCAATCTCACCCAGAGACGTCTGTCTATCTTGATTATCGACAAAGGGGACTTGGTACTGGAAGTTGCGGCCCTGATACTTTGGAACGGTACCTCATTCCATCAGGAATCCATAACTTTGATTACGTGTTTCGTCCCTTCGATCCGAGAAAAAAAGATCCTGAAGAGTTGTTTTAAAAACTTTGCGAACATTTGCAGCAAGTGATGTCACTTGAACCACTTGGGCTAAAAGAACCTCTGGGACATCATTAGATCTCAGAGGAGTCACCTATTCTCAATAATTTTCCTCCCCCATCATCTCCTTTGAGTAACCCCCCACTTAATTCTTCACAGTCAGACAGACCCTTCAAAAAAGTTTTTAATTTAATTCTTTTGTTGTTATAATTACACTGCAAGGATTTAGTAGAATTGATTAAAAGTTTGTATGAATCATAATTCCTACCGAAATTAAATGTTAAAAGAATTTCCTGCTAAGACAAAATATTTCTTCAACATCGTATTGCCGGTTGCCCTCTTATTACAAGGGACTTTACCAACGATTGAGAAAAAGGAAAATCTACAAACTAATTTTAGCGAGTTAATTTTTGAAAAATGCAACGAACCAGAACATTCCCACCCTCCACTATCTCAGCGAGAAGCATCAAATGATCCAGAAATATATGTTGATTCAAATCTAAATCATTTTTTTCTTGTTAGCAAAAAGTACGATTTTTTAAAAATATCTCCTGAAAATAACTTTAATAAATCTGTGCCTTTACTAGTATGTTCATTAGCACATTTCCCACCGAATAGAGGCCCTCCCTTGTTTAAAGTTTAATATTTTTTTATTAATTATAACTTTAAACAAGGAAGTATGAAAAATATATTTTTAATATTAGTGTGTATCTCTGTATCTTTTAACGTCCTAGCAGAGAGCTCTCGTCAGAAAGATTCTCATGAACATGGGGCAGCAATCCTAAAGATGGCCTTGGAAGGTGAAAAACTTCAGATAGAATTTGAAGTGCCTTCTGAAAGTTTGATCGGTTTTGAACATTTCCCCAAATCACAAAGTAACCGTGAAAATTTTAGTGATGCAATAAAAATCCTCTCAGATCCCTCCAGACTTTTCTCGATGTCTGGTAAGGCTGAATGTCTTTTAGTAGGCATGAGTATTTCCCAAAGCCTGTTCTCAAACGAAGAAGAGCATGGTCACGATGAGTCAGAAAAATCTGAAATTCATTCTGAATTCAAATCAAACTATTCTTGGAATTGTCATCATCTAGATGAGATTGATTCTATAGGAACTCAACTAATGACCTTTTTCCCAAAAATTGAGGAAATTCGGGTTAATTGGATTTCTAATGATGGTCAGGGCGCACTTGAGTTAGAGTCCAAGGAAGATCGAATAAAAGGATGGAAATAATAACATGGCTGAAGCAATTTTAGATCTTAAAAACGTTTGTTTCAGCTGGAAAAATTCCGGTAGAGAATTATTGAATCTGCCGGAATTACTCGTTGAACAACATGAACACGTTTTTTTGAGGGGACCTAGCGGTAGTGGCAAGTCAACATTACTTGCTCTTGTCGGCGGAATTTTAGTTTCAGATTCAGGTACACTTAAGGTGCTAGGAAAGGAAATTAAGAATCTTTCTAGTTCGAGTAGGGATTCTTTCAGAGTTGATCATATTGGTTTTATCTTTCAGCTTTTCAATCTTTTGCCATACCTCTCGATTGAAGAAAATGTAATGCTACCCCTAAGCTTTTCAAAAAGTCGTGCTGAAAGGGCCGGCAAGACAAAACTTGAACAAATTAATGAAGCTCACAGGCTATTGATAGCACTTGAATTAGAGGAACCGCTAGCTGAGAAAAGCACGGTAGTTGAGCTAAGCGTGGGGCAACAACAAAGAGTCGCAGCAGCTAGAGCTTTGATAGGGAATCCTGAGTTGGTAATTGCTGATGAACCTACATCCGCTCTAGATTCAGACCTTCGTCATTCTTTTCTTGAACTTCTTTTTAGTGAATGCAAAAAATCGGGTTCTACTTTACTTTTTGTAAGTCATGATTCAAGTCTGAGCGAGCTTTTTAAAAAAGTAATTTCAATGAATGAAATAAATATTGTCAACAAGTAAGGATTTAATGCTAAATTTATTCATTAGGAGTTTATGGAATCGAAGAAGTACAGCTGTGCTTACAATTTTTTCTATTTCTATAAGCGTTACATTATTGATTGGTGTAGAAAATATTCGTAAGGGTGTAAGAACAAGTTTCAGTAGTGCTGTATCTGGGACGGATATTATAGTTGGAGCTAGGGGAGGCTCATTACAACTCCTACTTTATTCAATATTTCGTATAGGTAACGCTACTAATAACCTTAGTTGGGAAAGTTATAATGAATTTCATAATGATAAAAGAGTGAAATGGACCATACCTATATCGTTAGGAGATTCACACAGGGGGTTCAGGGTACTAGGTACTAACCAAGAATATTTTAAACATTTTCGTTATGGCAGTAAAAATAAATTAGAATTTTCTAGAGGGCAATCTTTTTCAAAAGTTTTTGATGTAGTGATTGGAAGTGAAGTAGCAATTAAATTAAATTATAGGTTAAATGAAAAAATAATAATTGCTCATGGAACAGGGAGAAAATCTTTTCTTAAGCATGATGATAGGCCTTTTAAAGTAGTAGGTATTCTGAAGCCTACAGGGACACCAGTCGATCAATCCTTGCACGTTAGTTTAGAAGGAATAACTGCAATGCACATAGACTGGGAAAGTGGTGCTCCTCCCATGGAAGGAGAGAGCCTAAGTTCAGCTGATATTTTAAAATTAGACCTTAAGCCTGAGGAAATAACTTCATTTCTAATTGGCTTGAAATCTAAGATACATGCATTTAGCTTACAGCGTCAGATTAATTCATTTAAAGAAGAACCTCTTAGCGCAATTATGCCCGGAGTTGCTCTACAGGAGCTTTGGAATTTGCTAAGGACAGCAGAAGTAGGGTTAAGGATAATTACATGGTTTGTCCTTTTTGCAGGTCTACTAGGGATGATGACTTCTTTATTGTCAGGACTTAATGAACGTAGAAGAGAAATGGCGATCCTTAGATCCGTTGGAGCAGGGCCAGGGACTATATCTTTTTTACTAATCTTTGAAGCTATATTTTTAACATTAGTAGGTATTCTTTTTGGCCTGCTTTTTTTATACATAACTTTATTTGTTTCACAACCTCTTTTAGAGGCTTACTTTGGTTTATTTATTCCTATTCAACCCCCAAGTGTTAAAGACTTAATTATACTTGGTGTAATTATCTTGAATGGAATGTTGATGGGCTTAATCCCGGCATTAAGGGCGTATCGTCAATCACTTTCAGATGGAATGACAATTCGTTTATAAACAAAATTTATAATATTATTATGAAAAAAATCTTTTTAGTTTTTCTTTTCTTTTCACTTTTAAATAACTCATCTTTAGTTTTTGGGTTAAATTTAGAGACAAAGTTGGTTACATGGGCAGATTTAAATAAGTTAAACTATAAAACAGGAGAGATGCCCGAAAGCTTAAGACAATTAATAGGTAAATCAGTAAAAATTCCAGGATTTGCTGTTCCTCTGGAGGGAGATGGCGGATTTGACTATATTAAGGAGTTCCTGCTTGTTCCGACTTTTGGGGCTTGTATTCATGTTCCACCACCACCACCAAATCAAGTAATTCAGGTAATTTTGGATGAGCCAGAGCATTTTGAAAAATTTTTATATGCTGTTTGGATTACTGGTATCCTTGAAATTGGTGAATACTTTCACGAAGGTTCGAGTGATTTCGGTAAGCAGACTTATGATACTGAATCTAGTTATTTAATTAGAGGACTGAAGGTCGAGGAATATGACTAAGAATTGTGGGGATTTTACTTGGAGACTGTCTGACCCTGTGAAGAATTAGTGGGGGGTCTTATGGATATAAATGGGTAGTTATTCGTTAATCCATTATAGAAAATCTTGTAGATGTGAAAGTAAATACATTATTACGAGAATTGAACCTATGATAATAATGGTTTTCCTATTTCTCATTTTCAACTATCCCACTAAGAATTTAATTATTTATAAATAGTTTGCTTACTTTTTTTCTAGAGGGTTATTTTTGATTACGAAAACTTGATTGCTCCCTCATCCAACCATTTCCAAAGCACTATACATGCAGTACTTCTATATGGTATCCATTTGGAAGTTATTTCAATGATTCTCTCATTATTCATTTCTTTATCTTCCTCATACAATAGTTTTATTGATTTTTTTATTGAAATATCACCCCATGCAAATACATCAGGATGGTTTAGATAAAACAGTGCAAATATACTTGCACTCCAAATACCTATTCCTTTGAACTTCTGTAATCCCTCAATAATTTCATTTGATTCCTTATCTTTTAATTCGTTTAAAATATTTGGTTCTGCTAAAAACAGATCTGAAAGATTTAAGATATACTGTGTTTTAGCATTTGATAATCCACATTTTAGAATCTGTTGAGGTTTACAATTATTTATCAATTGTGGTGTAATTTTATTTTTACCTATAAATTCTTTTAGTCGGTTGAAGATTGTCGATGCTGCAGCACTAGATAGTTGTTGACCAGAAATGATCCTAACTAATGCTTCGAAATTTGGTTCTCTTTTCTCAGGTTCTTTGGGTTTTATTTCTTTTATAACTTTTTCAAGTATTTTATCTTTCTTGCTAAGATATACTAATGCTTCTAAGAAATTGAGATCATTTGAGAACATAAATAATTGTTCTTTACCTTATTGTTCAACAAAATTAAATCACAATTGATAAATATTTGAAAAACCTCTACAATCCATTTTTCCCACCGAAAAATTTTCTGGAAATCAGACATGACATTGCATTTTGAAAATCCTAATGCGAAATCCCTCTAA
>Ga0207990_1000487_pt1 | contig 23002 bp, 21 predicted proteins | sample ETNtaG_8_FD_185780 | JGI IMG/M metagenome (GOLD analysis project Ga0207990, IMG submission 185780) | Marine microbial and viral communities from oxygen minimum zone, Eastern Pacific Ocean - ETNP201406SV75 (SPAdes) (version 2) | ecosystem: Environmental > Aquatic > Marine > Oceanic ...
CTGCGTGGACTGCTTCGAGGGTCGAGGGAGTAACGCCCCACCAGCAAATGCTGGCCAAGGCGTGCTCAGAACCGGTCGATATGAAACGGTTTGATCGGTAGTTTGCTCGCGCCTGTAGTTACCAGATCTGCGATGATGCCCCCCACCGCCGGGGCAAGTTGAAATCCATGCCCGGAAAACCCAAAACAGTGGAAAGTATTTTCCCGCTTGCTTGGGCCGATAACGGGAATCTCGTCTGGCATGCGGCCTTCAATGCCGGCCCAGCAACGGACAATTGTGACCTTTTGCATGATGGGGAAGATACTTATGGCGGCTCGGGCATTAGCCCCCAGCCCGGCGGTGTCCAGCTTGGTTTCATTTGACTGTAGATCTGCCTTCCCACAGTGTCCTCCACCGATTAATACCGTGCCGTTGTCGAACTGCTTGAAGGACAGAGCGCGGCCTTGGGCACCGACCACCGGCTTGACGAACGGCGCCATCCGCTCGGTGATCATCAACATTGGCGCCCAGGCTTTCACTGGAACTCGCTCTCCCAGCATTTCTGCCACCTTCCCACCCCATGCGCCAGCACAATTGACAAGGGTCGGTGCTTCAAACTGGCCGTGTGATGTCGATATTTGCCAGAGCCCGGCATTGCGCTCTATCTGTGTGGCTGCGACACCTTCAAAAAATTGCACGCCAAGAGCCTCAGCCTTGTATCTGAAAGCGCAGGTGGTGCGGTAGGGGTTCGCATGCCCGTCCCGGTAGACCACCATGCCACCGATGCAGCGATCAGAGGCGGCCGGGAGCAATTCCCTCAGCGTTTTTTGGTCAATAATTTCTTCATGACTAAAACCAAGTTTGCGGATCTGCTGCGATCGATTCTGTAACTCCGCGAGTTCAGTTTCAGTTTCAGCCACCTTGACCTGCCCGCTGGGTACAAAGCCGCAGTCATCATCAACCAGGTCGTGGATGTTGTGCCAGATCTCCTGAGCAGCCTTGGCAATCGGAATTTCGGGTAGAGCACGACCGAGGGTTCGCACTCCGCCTGCGTTGACACCAGAAGCATGTCGCCCAACATGATCTTTTTCCACAACGATACAACTGACTCCCCGGGATGCAAGGTGAACGGCTACAGAACAGCCGTGCAGGCCGCCACCGATAATCACCGCATCAGCAGAAAACCGCTCGCTTTTCTCGGCATATGGCATCGTTTAATCTTTGTTACCTAAAGCGGCGCAGCCGGGTTTGGTAATGGTTCTGCTTAACGCCAAGATTGTTGATTGTGTAAGCCCCTAGCGTGACTCTCTGAGCAAAAGCGTTGGAGAACCACAAGCCCCGGACATTACCGCTGTTGTGAATTCAACCGCTTGGTTCAACTGCTCAGGTGTGACTTTGTCGATCGTATCTTCTTCTGTCAGAACATAGCGCATGTTAGAACCTGGCGCCTCGAATCCGGCAAGTAACCGGAAGGCTGGGATTCCTGCTACTGCAAAGTTGTAATGATCAGAATTGGGAACCAATGGACCGTAGAGTGAGAGAGGTATCTGGTTTGTTTCAGCGCAACCCTTAAGGAATCGGCGAAGTGCAGGATAGTCGCTGTAGAATGCCGTCAAGCCATCCGCCCCGGCGACTGAATCAAGATTGACATTCAGTACGATTGACTCCAGGTCTTTTTTATTCAGTTCTGACAGGTAATGTTTAGAAGCGAGCAGACCCCATTCTTCTATCGAGAATAAGCATAGCCGAATACCTCGTTGCAGAGTTTTAGTTGAGAGCAGTGATTCGGTAGACGCGATTGCAGCTGCCACACCAGTTGCGTTATCGATCGCGCTCTGCGCTAGACTGTGGCCATCCAAATGGGCGCTGAGTACAACCCATTCCGGTGTTTCGCCGGCCCGCTCATAAATCAATGTTTCGGTTGTTGCCGGCCTGGTTGTGGTTTCAATGACTAGCCGGGCATTTCCTTCCTCATGACCCCCAAGCATTTCAGCTGCTGTGTGCGATATACCCATTGCTGGGATAGAGGCGCTCTCACCGCTTAAGCCAAGACCGCCAGCAACAAGCCCTTTCTGCGTTGCCTGGTTGGCGATCAGAAAACCAGCAGCGCCGTATTTCAAAGCCCATTCATATTTACGATTACGATGGATATGGTCCGAGCCAAACATGAATTCGTGACGAGTGAGCACTATTCGTCCAGGAATCTGGTCACGCTTTGCCCTGAAGTCAGCCTCGGTACCGCGACCCAGATCAACGACTTTTGTTTTCAGGCCTTCCGGCCCGGTCGAAGGTGAATAAAGTAGTGGCTGGCCCGGGATCGCCTTGTCAGTCGCCTCTGATTCGAGCCGGCCCGTATGCGCCTGCCAACCCATATATTCAACGGGTATTGAAGCAAAATGTCCGCCATATCGTGTGGACAGTGCGGTGAGGCGCTGAGTCAGATAGACCTGTGTGCCGGCCTCACTTGCTGTGCCACTGAGTCGACCACCAAGGCGACAGAGCGCCTGAAAATCCAGCCAGGGATCAATGGCAGGTGTTGATTGATGCGTTTTTGTCATCGCTAGCGGCCTGTATGGCGCTATCGCCAGGCTAGGCAGTTCGAGCCCAGTCAGAATCCGGAGAATCACGGAAAAGATTGCCGGGAGGGGCGGACAGGCGCTCTTTTTTAACAGAATCTTTTATTTTTTCAACGAACAGGTCAGTTGCCTTTGAGCGTGGTCTCATTTTTGGCTTCAGCAGCCAGATATTCATCGAAAGCAGCGGTCTGAAAGGGCGGAAAATCAGATTGGATCCGCGATATTCACTTGCGGTCAGGTGATCGATGATGGTCACACCAAGGCCTTTGTCTGCCAGTTGTATTGCAACAGCAGGAAGAGCGCATTCCGCTCGTTCATTGGGTATGATTGTCGTTTGCGAAGCCTGCCTACCTCTAGTTTTCCTGTCGGGAGTTGAAAAAAGCTGGTCCAGCGGTTCCCGTGCGTGATCAGAAACGCTCAGCGAGATATAGTCAACACCATCGAGATCGGCAGGTTTAATACTCTTTTTTTTGGCCAGAGGATGACTGCGGGGTATCGCAGCTACCATGTCTACCGACATCAGGATATTGCGCTCGACGGTAGGATCATCAACGGTGAGCATTGCAACAGCGACGTCGATCTGGCCTTCAGAGACCCACTCGATCAATTTCTGGGAACTGCGAGTATGAAATGAGGTCTTGATATTGGGGTGCTCTTTGAGAAATTGGCTAAGGAAGGCTGGCAGCCAGGATCGGGATAACAAGGGCATTCCGCCAATGGTGAGTCGGGTACCCCGCATCTCGCGGACTTCTACAGCGAGCCGATCCAATTGCCGAATGCTGTGCACCGTTCTTTCGATCTGGTCCAGCAGCAAGCGGCCCTCCTCGGTTGGGTTCAGGCGGCCATGCTCCCGGGTAAACAGAGCAAAGCCCACGCGCTCTTCCATCTTTCTGAGAATCTTACTGGCATTGGGCTGAGACATATGTGAGCGGCCAGCGGCTTCAGAAACTGAGCTGGTGAGGAGCAGCCCATGGAGAAGTTCAAGGTCTTTGATTTTCATGATTCTCAATACATTCCAAAAAGGAATAGATTAATAAGAAACTGTTACTTGCGGAATATACAGCATTTTAATAATGTAACGTCAGGCGATTCCATCAATTGCCGAGCGAAAGTTTATAAATTACCTTCAGGAGGAAAAACAGATGAGCAGGAAAGTCAATTCTTCTCGCCGGAAGTTTCTACAGCAGGCCGGTGCCACCGGTGTCGCAGTCAGTGCCTCGTCGTATGGGATGTTTGCCCGGGCGGCCGGCAATCCGGTAGAGCCAATGGCACTTCTTACTGCCAATGCCAGTTTCGATCCGGTCAGGCCTGAGATGGGCCGGCTGATTGCTCAGGCCTGCAAGGGAATAGGCTGGGATGTAGAACTTGCAGCCGAGGACTACAACCTGGGTATCACCAAGGTCTTTAAGGAAAAAGACTTTGACATGTTCATCGTCCGCTGGACGGGCAGGGCGAACCGGGTAGATCCAGAAACCTTTATCTCGATGATGCATCACAGAGATGGCCCCTACAACAAATGGGGCTATGACAATGCCAAGGTTAACGAGCTCGCTGACGCCCAGCAGGTTGAGATGGATCCGGACAAGCGCAGGGCTATTGTGCACGAGGCGCAGAAGGTAATTTTTGATGACGCAGCAACCAGCCCAATTGTTTACCCGAGCATGACCAATGCGTACCGCGAAGACCGGCTCGATGGCATCGTGCCGCAACTCGGAGAGGGAATTGGCAGCCTGTGGACGGACCTGAACGTGAGCACCAAAAGTGGTGACGGTTACGTCCGCACCGGAATGACTGCAGCGCTGAAGAATTTAAATCCTGTCGGCGTGCATGACTCCAATGAGTTCAAAGAACTGCGCATGATTTATGATCGGCTTATCCAGGTAGGTCCAGATGGCGGTATTGTGCCGTGGGCTGCCACATCAATTAATGCCGTAGACGAGACCACCATCGATATCACCCTGCGTGATGGCATGACGTTTCATGATGGCAAGCCAGTTACCGTGGAGGACGTCAAATTTACCTTTGATTACTGCCTCAAGTGGAAGGCGCCGTTTTTCCTCTCGTCTCTTGAAAAGTTTGAATCAGTCGAGATTACCGGCGCCAACACTTTGCGAGTCAAACTGACTGCACCTCATGCACCGTTGATGATCAACTTTTTTGCCCAGATTTTCATTCTGCCTAAGCACATCTGGCAGGATATCCCGGAAAAAGTGGACGTGGATGATGTCCTGAATTTTGCCAATGAGAATCCGGTGGGCAGCGGGCCTTTCCGCTTTGATTATTGGGATCGCGGCAAGGAACTGAAAGTCAGTGCAAACAAGAGTCACTTTAATGCACCTAAGTGTGCCGGCATTATTCGCGTTACCTATGGCAGCCATGATGCAATGGCCGCTGCCATCGAAGCGGGAGAATGCGATCGTACCCGCTATATCCTGAAACCCTCTCTGACCCAGGATCTGAACAAGATCGACGGTATTGTCGGCAAAGGGTATGCAAGCCATGGTATGTACGGCTTCATGTTTAATCATCTTCGTGGGCCTTTGCAGGATCGTGCTTTCCGCGAAGCCCTGGATCTTGTCATACCGCGCGATATCATCCGCGATGTAGTGATGACGGGCTTTGCCGAGAACGGCGGGTCGGTGATTGCTCCGGCCAACGAGTTTTGGCATAACAGTGCTGTTGTTTCCCGAACGCACAATGTGAAACAGGCCAGAGCAGTTCTTGAGCAGGCGGGATACTCCTGGGATAGCTCAGGCAAATTGCTGTATCCGGCCTGACTCGGGCTGAAAGAACGGTGCGCCGGCTGGTGAGGCGGCGCACCGAGCCGGACTCGGACACCATGATCTGTTAGGACAGGCATCGACGGCATGCCTGCGAAGACTGTCTATCTGAATTTCCAGTAACTGGAACTATTCCCCATGCTTGAATACGTTCTGCGAAGATTGTTGTACATGCTGATAACAATTTTCGCAGTTGCATCAATACTGTTTGTCATTTTTCGACTTCTACCTGGCGAAGCGACACTACAGGTCATCAGCCCTGCAATGGATGAAGCTGTTCAGGAGCGCATGAAGGCCGCCTTTGGACTGGATAAGCCTTTATTGCAGCAGTATTTCATTTACCTGAAAAATCTGGTTTCACTCGAGTGGGGACGCTCGTTCGTCTCAGCACGGCGGGTGATAGATATTCTTGAATACCGTTTCTGGAACACGGTGCTGCTGATGGCAGCAGGAATGTGTATGACACTGATGCTGGGGGTCAGTATCGGCATGGTCATGGCATGGAAGCGCAATGGACCAATAGACATCATTGGAACCGTTACCGGGCTGATTTTCCAGGCGGCGCCTCCTTTCGTCACCGGACTTTTGCTGTTGATGGTGCTGAGTTATCGCCTAGGGTTGTTTCCTACCGGAGGTATGTACCCGCCTGGGCAGCGACCCGATGGCGTGCTGGAATTGTTGTTTATGCCCGAATTCTGGCATCGCATCGTATTACCTACGATTACTGTCGGCCTGTACTACATAACGACTCCAATGCTGATCATGCGGGACAGCATGTTGGAGGTGCTGGGCAGTGACTTTATTGAGCTCGCCAAAGCTAAAGGGTTAAAACCACGAGTAGTGATGATCAAGCATGCTGCCCGCAATGCCTTGCTCGCAGTTGTGACCCTGGCTTCGATCATGGTTGGCTTTGCGATCGGCGGCCAAGTCGTAGTGGAGGCTCTTTTTTCCTGGCCGGGGATGGGTCAGTTGATGGTTGAATCCGCGGCTTCCCACGATTACCCGGTAGCACAGGGCACCTTCCTGATGCTCGCTATCCTGGTTATCAGCCTGAATTTTCTAACCGATGTCTGGTACTGCTACCTTGATCCACGAATAAAGATCTCGGCATCAGGCCTGAATTAAAAAGAGTTAGCGTTTTGGCTACCACCGCACCAGAGACAATTGTGAACCTCGATGTTTATCGTGTAGCAATACCCTTAGCCGAGCCATATCACCTGTCAAAAGTGTATGGAACCCGTACACACGCGGACGCGGTAATTGTTCGCATGACAACGGCAGGAGGAGCGCAGGGTTGGGGTGAGGGTGACCCGGGTGGGTTTGATTTTACCGGTGACACCGGCGAGATGATCATGGCGTCGATCAATACAGATTTGTTAGCGGAAATTATTGGCACTCGAGTTGATGACTGGGTCGAATCCGGACAGGGACTACAGCGTTCGGGCTCCTGGGGCGCAGCGCTGGACATAGCAGCCTACGATGCCTTGGGCAAACTTCACCGGCAACCGGTCTGGGCTCTGCTTGGAGAGAAGCGACGGGACGAAGTGGATTCGTTGTGGCCTACATCCAGCGGTACAGCAGACGCCGACCTGCAGGTGATTCAGGCAAAGCTTGCAGAAGGTTTCCGCACGTTCATGCTGAAAATGGGCAGCCGCAGCATTGATGAGGATGTCGAGAGACTCAGCAAAGTCGCCGCTGTCCTTTCGCCGGAGGTAGGGTTGATGGTTGACGCGAATCAGGGGTGGCAGTTGGATGAGGCACTTGAATTCGCTGATCGCATCAGGGGTGTACCGCTTGTGTTGATCGAGCAGCCACTTGCGGCGGCTGACCATAGCGGCCTGGCAAAATTACACGAGGCATGCCAGTTACCCCTGTCAGTAGATGAGGGCCTACAGTCACTTGATGACGCATCCACGATTGCGACCAAGGGGATTGCGGATATTTTCAGTATCAAGGTATCGAAAAATGGCGGCCTGCGCGCAGGTCTGGAGATCGCAAAGACGGCGAAAACTCATGGCATTTCAATACTGATGAACAGTATGCTTGAGTTGGGTATCACCCAAAGCGCCTCGTTGCATCTGGGTTGCGTTCTGGATTCTCTTGTAGATTGTGGTCACGCCTATATGTCAACGCTACGGATGTCAGATGACATCAGTAATTTTTCCGATTTCGTTTCGCGCGGCACGGCGCATCTGCCTAGCGGCCCGGGTCTTGGCATACAGGTGAGCGAAAACAAGATCAGGGCGTACCTTAAGGATGAGTGCCATGCCTGAAAGACTTGAGCGAGGTTTGCTAGCCCGCATCACCCGCTCTCTGGGCGAGCATTATCGAATTATCCACGCCAACCCGCTGAGTCGAATCGGTTTTTGGGTGGTTAGCATTTTTACGATTGTCGCGATTTTTGCACCATGGCTTGCGCCACATGAGCCTTGGGCAATGCAGTACGACAGCGAAGGCAGCATCGCCTCTCTGAGGCCGCCTTCGCTGGAGTTCCCCGTGGGTACGACCCATCTTGGCTATGACCTTTTTTCACAGCTGATTCTGGCTACGCGAACAACGCTCATTATTGGCGCGGTGTCAGGTTTTATCTCTATCGTTATCGGCGCCAATATCGGCCTTGTTGCCGGCTACTATGGCGGCAAGATTGATGAGATTCTGATGCGGTTGACGGATGTGCTCTATGGGATGCCTTTTCTGCCTTTCATTATTATCCTCATCGCGCTCTTTGGCAGAAAACTTGAATTTGTCATCTTGGCAATTGTGTTGATTATTTGGCGAACTTCGGCCCGGGTGATTCGGGCGCAGACAATAGCGATCAAACAGAGGCAGTTTATTACTGCGGCAAAGGCGAGGGGTTGTAGCAACCTCAGGATCATTTACCGGCATATCCTGCCTAATGTCCTGCCACTGTTGCTGCTTTATGCCGCCTTTAATATCGCCTGGTCGATTATTACCGAGGCCAGTGCCAGTTTCCTTGGGTTTGGCGATGGGACTACGATCAGTTGGGGCGGTATGCTTTATGAATTGTGGTTGTCAGGCAAGACCCGTGTTGCCTGGTGGTGGTTCGCTGCGCCGTCCCTGTGCATCATATCGCTGGTTACTGCTCTTGTTTTTGTCAGTCGAGCGTATGAAGAAGTCGCCAACCCGAGGCTGCGTAAGAGATGACTGATACAAATTTGCTATCGGTAGCGAACTTGAGTGTTGGTTATTCGACATCCCAGGGTGTGGTCAATGCGGTCAGCGACGTTTCTTTTGATGTTCACAGGAACGAAGTATTCGGTATCGCGGGAGAATCGGGTTGCGGTAAATCGACACTGATACGGGCGTTGCTGCGGCTGCTTTCAAACAACGGGGTTAGCACTGCCACCTCTATTACCTACGAAGGAGAGGATATCAATAGCCTCTCAGACGACAAGTTTCGGGATGCAATTTTGTGGAAGCGCATATCGCTGGTACCGCAAAGCGCAATGAATTCGCTTAATCCGGTATACCGGGTAGGGGACCAGGTAATTGAAGCCATTCGTGCTCATCGGTCTGTGAGTCGTCCCGAAGTCCGAGAAAGGGTCGAATTTCTGTTTGACATTGTTGGCCTTCAGCCTGAGCTGATGAGAAGTTACCCGCATGAATTCTCCGGTGGAATGCGTCAACGAGCAATGATCGCAATGTCACTGGCGCTGGATCCAGGATTAATCATCATGGATGAGCCGACAACAGGGCTTGATGTGCTCGTGCAGGAGCAGATTTTGCGCCGTGTTCGCGAGATTCGAGCGGAGGTTTCGAGCTCCATAATTCTGATTACCCATGATATTGCGGTAATCGCCGAAATGAGTGATCGGATTTCGATCATGTATGGCGGGAAGATTGTGGAATCCGCTACTGCAATAGATCTTTTCGAGTCACCCTTTCACCCCTACACCCTGGGACTTAAGAACGCATTTCCGTCGATCAGTGCTATGGATAATGAATTGATATCGATCCCTGGAACACCACCAGCGCTGATCGGTGAGGAGCCGGGCTGTTTGTTCGAGCCCCGTTGTCCTTTCAGTGATGTCACCTGCGCGCAGCTTATTCCGCAATGGCACAGTGTAGGGGAAATGCATCAGGTGAGTTGTCACCGTCATGCGGATATCACCGAGTTGCGGGAAAAAGCTAGCAAGAAATCAACATGGCACTGCTAGAGTTGAACAACGTTAGTCGGCACTTCGAGCTGCGGCCGGGCGTGGTTGATCGGGTTTTACGTGGAGGAAAGACCCGTGTCATTAAAGCGGTTGAGACAATGAATCTCAGTCTCGAAAAAGACGAGATTCTGGGGATTGCCGGGGAATCAGGATGCGGTAAATCGACAACCTGCTCTATGGTCGCCGGACTACTTTCCCCAAGTTCCGGTGAGGTGCTGTACCGCGATCGCAACGTTGGCGAGATGGCCAGCTCTGAGCTTAAAGACCATCGGCGGCGGGTTCAGATGATTTTTCAGGATCCCTACGAATCGCTTAACCCCCGTTTTCGGGTGTCGGATATTGTTTCGGAAGGGCCGCGGGCTCTGCGACTTTGGGGCGAAAGAGAGATCGAAGAGCAGGTTGCAGCGATGCTCGCTGGTGTTGGGTTACCAGCGGAGAAATACTGGGACCGATACCCGCATGAACTAAGTGGAGGCGAACGACAACGTGTTGGGATCGCGAGTGCATTGGTTATGAAGCCGGAACTGGTGGTTGCTGATGAGCCGCTGTCAATGCTTGACGTATCCATCCGTGCCGGGATTCTTGATCTTTTGAAAGAGCTTTCCCGCCAGCGCAACTTTGCCTGTATCTATGTTTCCCACGATCTGTCAATCCTGGGAAACATTGCCGATCGACTGCTCATTATGTATCTGGGGCAGGCCGTAGAGGTGGGCTCGGTCCACGACGTGATCAAGAATCCTAAGCATCCATATACGCGGGCACTGATCAGCGCAGTACCAGTGCCCGATCCTCGGGTCAAACGCTCGCCACCAAAAATTGTCGGGGAGATTTCCCGGCCCGTTGATCCACCCCCCGGTTGTCGGTTTGCTTCGCGTTGCCCTCATGCGGATCAATCGTGCTCTGAGGTCTTTATTAAGCTTGATACAAACTCCCCATTAGCGCACCAGGCTGCCTGCCATCGTCTAGAGCAGATCAACAGTGAAGCCACTTGATATTGCAGTGATCGGAGGCGGACTGCTGGGTTCGGCGTTTGCTTATGGGCTGAGCAAACTCAGTGACAGTGTTGGGCTGATCGATGAGGGCGATAATGCCATCCGTACTGCGCGGGGAAACTTTGGCCTGGTGTGGGTTCAGGGGAAAGGCAGGGGTATGCCGGAATATGCCCGCTGGTCGCTGAAGTCTGCTGATGAGTGGCTTGCATTCAGTGACGAACTTGCTGAGACAACCGGCACCTGTGTAGATTATCACCGGCCAGGTGGCTTCTATATTGCGATAGACGAGGGAGAGTTCCGTGCAAACCTCAGCGTCCTGGCGCAGTTACGCGAGGACGCGGGCGATGAAGGGTATGACTACGAGGTGGTCGAGAACCCGACACTCGCTGAGTCGCTTCCCGGAATCGGGCCCGAGGTGCCAGGTGCTACCTATTGTCCGCACGATGGTCACGTCAACCCCTTACGGTTGCTGCGTGCGCTACAGGAGGGCTTCGATCTTAATGGCGGAACCTATCTGCCGCGATCGCACATCGACCGTATTCGCCCACTCGACTCAGGGGGTTTCGAGCTTTTCAGTGGCGACAGGCTTGTCGTTGGCTGCGAAAGGTTGGTGATTGCCGCGGGACATGGCTCGAGTGATCTGGGAGCGCAGTTGCAGCTCTCGGTGCCTGTACTTCCGGTACAGGGACAGATCATCGTGACCGAAAGAAGTCCAGATATTTTGGGCTATCCAACCAACTATGTCCGTCAAACTGATGAGGGCAATTTCATGTTGGGCCCATCAGCGCGGGATGCAGGTTTTGATCTGGATACCCAAACATCAACGCTTCAGGACATTGCCCGCCAATGTACTCGCGCGTTTCCTTACTTGCGGGATCTGCGCATCCAGCGCACTTGGGCCGCGTTACGGATCATGACGCCCGATGGCTTTCCTGTTTATACGCAATCCTCGGAGTTTCCCGGTGCGTTTTCTTTTTCCTGTCATAGCGGCGTTACCCTGGCGGCGGTACATACACGCGAAGTCCCTCAGTGGGTGCTCGATGGTGAGATACCGGCTGCTTATCAATGCTTTGGTTTAGAGCGTTTTGATGTTTCATCGTCGCCATAACATCGCTAACCCGGTGAGTTTTTGGTTCGAGGACCGTGAGGTGCTCGCCAACCGGGGGGACAGCGTTGCCGGCGCTCTGTTGGCAGCCGGTATATCTCAACTCAGGCGCTCGCCGGTGAGCGGTTCGGCGCGAGCGCCTTTTTGCATGATCGGCAACTGTTACGAATGTCTGGTCGAGATTGAAGGACAGGGCGCTGTACAAGCGTGCCTGATTGAGGTGGCTGAAGGGATGCAGGTACGTATGACGCCGGACACCCATCCCGAGTCCGGCTGAAGGGAGTTGAGCATGCCAGACGATATTGTGATCGGTGCCGGGGTCCATCGCCTGCGGTGCGTTGGGTGGGCCAGGGCAGTGCTGGCGTGATTCCCATCGGAGTATTGGATGAGCGATATTAGATCCACCTGTGAGGTAGCCATTGTTGGAGCCGGGCCTGCTGGCCTGGCCGCGGCCTGTGTACTTGCCGGCAAAGGCGTTGATGTTGTCGTGCTTGATGAGCAGCAGGCACCTGGTGGCCAGGTATTCCGGGAAATAGAGAAAGTCAATGCGATGCGGCCATCAGATTTGAACCCGCTGGGCGCCAGCTACGGCGCTGGAATAAAGTTGGCCAGGCGCTTCAGAGAGAGTGGAGCGTATTACCGCCCTGGTACTTCGGTATGGGAGATCACCTCGGATCAGGAGTCCGAACTGGCGCTGGGTCTGGTGGAAAATGGCAACGCGCAGATGCTTTACCCGCGCCATATTATCCTGGCAACTGGCGCGATGGAGCGTCCAACACCCTTTTTGGGCTGGACTTTGCCTGGAGTAATGACCGTAGGGGCAGCGCAGACCCTGCTCAAGTCATCTGGGTTACTGCCGGAAAAAGATGTGGTGCTCGCCGGCACCGGTCCACTGCTTTATCTCTATGCAAATCAGTTGATTGGTATGGGCATAACGCCCCAGGCGATTCTGGACACCCGGCCGAGTGCATCCTGGGGTACGTACTTGTTCGGGTTGAACGCGCTGTTGGCTTGCCCGGGGGCCATGATCCAGGGCAGCCGCTGGATGCACGGCGTAAAAAGACAGGTCGAGGTGACCTCCTACGTGACTGACCTAAGAGCCAAAGGTGACGATCAGTTGCGATCCGTCAGTTACCAGTCAGCAGGACGCTCGTACGATATGGCAACGGCACTGCTGTTGGTCCATGATGGGGTGATTTCTAATACCTGGCTGTCGATGTCAGCAGGTATTGCGCACCATTTTGATTCTCTCCAAGGATGTTGGGTTCCGGACATCCGGGGCGTTGGTATGACTAGCCGCGAATCCATATCCATGGTGGGAGACTCTGTGGGTATTGCAGGTGCCGAGGTGGCCATGCTGCAGGGTGAGCGGGTCGCCCATGAAGTACTCGGGCAGTTGAGCGGCATCAACAGTACACAACCTTTGCCTGAACCCGCAGCGTTGAAGCGCCAGCGCCGTTTGCGGCGTTTTCTGGATCGATACTTTCCGCCGACTTCGCAGTTTCAGTTGCCTCTCGATGACGATACCATCGTCTGTCGCTGCGAAGAGGTTACCGCGGGGGAGATCCGCAGTGTTGCGGCACGTGGCTGCATGGGGCCCAATCAGGCCAAGGCGTTTACCCGTTGCGGCATGGGCCCTTGCATGGGTCGCAAGTGCGCCGCTACTGTCAGCCGTTTGATGGCGCAGGTGCATAACATGTCGGTGGGCGACATCGGTCACTACCGAATCCGGCCGCCCATACGACCCATCACGGTTGGCCAACTTGCCGATATGCCAATCCGGCGTGAGTCGAGCGATGCAGCACAAACCGGTGCAACCATTTACGATACCCTCGCACCGGGGAAAAATCCCAATCACTGATTCTAAGGGCCGTTAGCTCGACGCCGAATAGCAAATCAACGAGTAAAGTGGGAAGCGTGCTTGTTCGGTTTAGGCTGTAGTCACAGTCGTATCGAGTGACTCAGCGATTCATATTGGTTTACTGCACTGACGCGAAGTGGAACTAGAGGTGGACTGAGTGCCTCAGGGTTTTCTTTATTTGCCTGGCGCCTTGAGTGATGGAGTGTGACAAACGTCAAGTGGTTGACTTCCTCTCACACCCCTCATTATTGATTTCCCAATTGTTGGCAGTATTGCAGTTTCCACGGTCTGTGTGCTTCTGATTGGCTGACTATAATGCCGCACAGCCTATATGGTCGATCCTAAGGATCGCTCATAACTACGGGCGAACAGCAGGCTGCTGGCAGTCATAATTTTAAAGCGAGGAGGGGGCCATGCTGACGATAGCGACAATGATTCTTGTCTCAAGTATTGGGATCATTGTTGGAGTGCTTATTGGTGCCATTGGGATAGGCGGCGTCCTGTTGGTTCCAATGCTCACCTATGGGCTTGATTTGGGAATTCATGTAGCGATCGCTACGGCGATGTTTGCTTACCTTTTCAGCGGGGCGGTGGGCGCTGTCGAATATGCTCGGCGGGGCTCTATTCAGTGGCGCATGGCCCTATGGTTATGTCTCGGTGGAATGCCTGGAGCCTATTTGGGCGCACTGGCGGTCTGGCTGACGCCGGGCGCTATTCTCGAAGGTATTATTGGGCTGTTGGTTTTCTTGTCCGGGTTGCAGGCCTTGCGCCCTCAGGCTGAAGATATTGGCGCAAGGGATTCTTTAGCCCCAGCTTTGCTCTTGGTTATTGGCATAGCCACAGGTTTTGCTTCATCCATCACCGGCACGGGCGGCCCACTGGTACTGGTGCCGATATTGATCTGGCTGAAAGTTCCAGGCCTGACTGCTGTAGGCCTAAGCCAGATTATTCAGATCCCAATTGCATTATTGGCAACGGGAGGTAACCAGGCATTTGGCCATATCGAGTTCGAGTTGGGCTTTGGTATCGCGGTGATGCTGGCGGTTGGAGTATTTATTGGGGCTCGTGTCGCTCATCGCGTGTCACGCGAGACTCTGAGGCGACTCATTGCTTTTGCGTTACTGCTCGTAGGCGCGGCTATGCTTACCCGAATTGGCGCCGGTTTATCTTAATTCACTGCTTTTTTTCTAATCTTCGCTGATGCAAGGGTGGCTCGGTATAGCCGTTGCAAACCTGCCGACCATTAAAGATCAGATCGCAGGCTGCCTTGAAGGCAACGCCGTCACACGAAGGCATCATCGCCTGGTAGTCAGGGTCATCGGCATTCTGCCGATCAACAACGGCTGCCATGCGCTTTAATGATGCCATGACCTGCTCCTCGGTAACGATGCCGTGGTGAAGCCAGTTGGCGATATGCTGGCTTGAGATACGCAACGTGGCGCGATCTTCCATTAGGCCGACATCACGGATATCAGGTACTTTGGAGCAACCGACGCCCTGATCGATCCAGCGGACCACGTAGCCGAGTATTCCCTGACAGTTGTTGTCGATTTCATCTTGAATGTCCTCGCCCGACCAGTTCGGATCTTCACACACGGGGATAGTCAGGATATCGTCCAGGCTGGCATGCGGTCGGTTTGTCAGTTCGGCCTGGCAAGACAGCACATCGGTCTCATGGTAGTGCATCGCATGCAGCGTGGCTGCCGTGGGCGAGGGTACCCAGGCCGTGTTGGCCCCGGCCCGGGGATGATCGCCTTTGGATTGCATCATGGCGGCCATTTCATCGGGCATGGCCCACATGCCTTTGCCGATCTGGGCGTGTCCGGGCAGGCCGCAAGCGAGACCTACATCTACGTTCCAGTCTTCATAGGCCCGTATCCAGGGCTGGGCTTTCATGTCGGCTTTACGGATCATCGGGCCGGCTTCCATCGAGGTGTGAATCTCATCACCGGTGCGATCAAGAAACCCGGTGTTGATGAAAATCACACGGTCGGATGCGGCTCGGATACATTCTTTGAGGTTGACGGTCGTACGCCGTTCTTCGTCCATGATTCCGATTTTCATCGCTCCGGGTGTCATGCCAAGCAATGTTTCGGTCCGCTCAAAGAGTTTCACCGCAAAGGCGGTTTCCTCAGGGCCATGCATTTTCGGTTTGACCACATACATAGAGCCTTTGTCGGAATTACGCAGGTGGCCGGCGCCGCTGAGGTCGTGCAGGGCAATAAGCCCGGTCACCACCGCATCCATAATGCCTTCGAAGATTTCATTGCCTTCGCTGTCGAGGATTGCAGGGTTGGTCATCAGGTGGCCGACATTGCGCACCAGCATCAGTGCCCGCCCCGGTAGCGAGAATGTGGTGCCGTCAGTTGCGGTGTACTCGCGGTCCGGGTTCAGAGTGCGTTCGAAGGTTTGCCCGCCCTTGCTTACCGTTGTGGACAACGTGCCTTGCATCAGGCCCAGCCAGTTGCGATAAACCGCTGTTTTGTCGGCACCATCTACAGCGGCAACTGAATCTTCGCAGTCCTGAATGACGGTGATGGCCGATTCCAGTATTACGTCGCTGACCCCGGCGGGACTCTGGGCACCGACGAGGTGCTCGCGGTCAATCACGATCTCGATATACAGGTGGTGGTGTCGCAACAGTATGGCACCAGGTGCATCCACATTGCCGCGGTATCCAGAGAACTGCCCGGCATCTGCCAGGCCGGTATCGCTTCCGTCAGAGCGTCGCGCTTTGAGTTCGCCGTTGTCAATGAAGTACAAGCTGGCGTCGCCGTGGGAAAGCCCATCAAGTGGAGCCACCCGGTTTAGAAAATCGTCGCCATAAGCGACTACCCGTCTGCCGCGAGCTGGGTTGTAGTTACCGCTTTGCAGTGCACCATCTTCGTCACTGATGACATCTGTCCCGTACAGGGCATCGTACAGAGAGCCCCAGCGTGCGTTGGCCGCATTCAGGGCATAGCGCGCGTTGTTGACCGGTACGACCAGCTGCGGTCCGGGTATTACTGTGATCGCGTCATCAACGTTCGCGGTGCTCACTGCAAAGTCGGCTCCCTCGGGAACAAGGTAGCCGATCTTGGAAAGAAAGGCGTGATAGGCCGCCGGATCATGGGGCTGGCCAATCCGTGTGCGGTGCCAGTCATTGATGGCGAGTTCCAGTTCCTCCCGATGGGCGAGTAGTGCTCGGTTGCGGGGGGTAAGATCATCGATGATTTGGGCAAATCCAGTCCAGAAGGCATCAGTGTCTAGTCCTGTGCCGGGCAATGCCTCGTGGTTGATCAGAGCCAGCAGGTTGTCGTCTACGGCAAGGCCGTGGACCGTTGTACGTCCATTCACAAAGGTGTCCTCTTCAACTATTCAGGGAATTCGATGGGGAAATTGGTTTTCAGATTTTATCTACAAATTTCTATAATGTGGATTAATCTTCCACAATGTGGGATTGGTTAATACTCCTGTTACGGTAATGTAGTTTGCTTATGGGTCAACCAGAGAGACCGACACGGGCAACGGAACAAAAATTCCGCCTGGTAACCGGCCTTGAGGCGCTGGATAGAGTTTTGCCGAAATGCAGCAAAAAAGTATCGTTCTTCATCCTGTACCAACACCATTACCGGTCGCAGCGGTAATGGTACTGCCATCATGCCAGGGCGTAGCGCTAACTGGGTCACATAACCATCAGTAGGCGCTCGTACAACGGTCTCCTCAAGATTAAATTCAGCCGCTGTGAGTTGAGCCTGTATTTCTGCTGCGCGTGGCCCAAATCCACAGGAAAGACCATAAGATATGCAACGTAAACAGACTGGCCCAGCCGGCCACATGTATCGCATCGCAGTGCGGATGGTCGCGATGCTTCGCAATTTCGTAGGGAATATCGTGGATGAGAATAGCGCCGTAGAACAGTACCAGCCCGGTAAGGACGAGCAGGAGCCAAGGTGAAATAGTCGAGAAACATGGTTTATTTCTTTAGGGCGCTTTGCGCGATTTTACTGCCCTGAACCCCAGCGATTGTGATATGGCGTTGCCGGCGTTGACCAGAGGTTCTACCCACCTGATATCGCGGCGTTCAATAGGTGCCGACACCGAAAGACCGGCCGCGACCTGGGAGGCCCCGTCATACAGCAACACGCCGATACAGCCTACTCCGGTTTCGGCTTCTTCATTATCCAGCGCATAACCGTTTTCCAGGGCACTGGATACCTCTTTAAGCAAGCGCGGAAGCACGGTGATGGTATTGGCCGTATAGGCTGGCAGATTTGTGCGCCGGGCGTAAGCCGAGCAGGCCCCGGCACCGGCCGCGCCGAGCATCAATTTACCTACCGCAGTAACATGCAACGGCGCGCGGCTCCCAACGACCTGATGGACATGCATCATGCGGTTAGGTGTGGCCCGCTCAACATAGACTACCTGGTCACCTTCACGAATGCTGAGATTAACGCTTTCACCAAAACTGTCGCGCAGACGTTCCATTACGGGCAGGGCGATAGCGCGCAGGTCCAGTTTACTGTGCAAGCGGGTGCCCAGTTGTACCAGCCTTAGCCCAAGTCGGTAGAGATTGTCCTGATCTTTTTCGACCAGGTCATTTTGCACTAATGATGAAAGGATCCGATGAGCGGTGCTTGCATGCAGGCCAGTCTCGGCCATCAGCACTTTGAGGCTGACTGGCTCCGAATATCGTGCGATCGCATCAAGCAGTCCTGCGGCCCGGTCAATGACCTGTACCCGCGCGCCCGGTTGGTTCGGCATAATGCTAATGTGATCGCAGGCAGGTTTGATTCATGTGGGAATCTTAACCTGTGGCGCAATTTCCAGGGATGAAGGTCGCTGCTCAAACGCCACCAGGGGTGGCCTGACTATGAAATCAAGCGGGCTTGCAAGGGTTGCCCGGCGGCGACACAGGGGAGGATGATGGATTACGCACCGTTTTTCTTGTTCGCCGTATTTATGGTGGGCACGCCTGGTCCGGCAAATATGCTGCTGATGACGTCGGGAGCGAACTTCGGCTTTTGCAGAAGCCTGCCCTTTGTTGCCGGAGTCACTTTGGGTAAGTTGTTTGTCAACCTGTTGCTGGGCCTGGGTTTGTGGCAGTTGCTTTCGGCAAATCCCATGGTGTTACTCGCCCTGAAAATTGCCTGTGTCGCATATCTTGCGTGGCTGGCGCTGCGAATGTCCGGTTTCATGATGAAAGGGCGCGAACTCAAACGCCCCGAGACTTTCTGGTCTGGATTACTGGTTCACCCTCTTAATCCCAAGGCCTGGGCAATGCTGGTTTTCGCCTATGCCCATTTTTCCGACCCGTCTCAGCCCTGGGTTATGCAAGTCATTATCATCAGCGTCACCTTTTTCGCTGTGCAGGTGATTTTTCATACGCTTTGGTGTGCTGGTGGCGCACTGGTAGTTTCTGCAGTAGGCGGACGTCCGGCTGAGCGTTGGCTGATGCGTGGGCTCAGCGTCCTGACGGTACTGGTTGTCATCTGGGCCGTGGCATTGGATGGCTTGGTATGACTCAACTCGGAGTCATTGTCGATAGACACTTAGTAAGCAGGGGGTCGGGTAGTGTTGTCCATGTTTCGACCTAATCTACTTTCTTCGACATCAAAGGCGCGATAACGAACAGTTATAGCTTCTCGGTACCCTTGGCATGTTTTGATATCAATGATATAGTTTTTTGCGGTACGCAATATCTAAATGAGCAGCACACAAGGAGGGGAGATTTATGTCAACTTATACGGCGAATTGTATGTGTGGGGCGATCTCAGTTGAGGTCGAGGGCGAACCGGCTGCGATGGGGATCTGTCATTGCAAGGATTGTCGCGCCTGGTCGGCCAGTCCGGTAAATGGCTTTGCGATCTGGCCACCGGACAAGATGACAGTTACAAAAGGAGAGGACCAGGTCGAAAGTTATGCCAGTTCAGAAGGTCACCAGCGGGCCTGGTGCAAAAAATGTGGCGGGCATGTCTTTCACGACGTTGGTCCCCTCGGTGTAGTGGATGTATATGCTTCGTTGGTCGAGGGTCTGGAGTTCAAGCCGGCGCTGCATTTGAACTACGAAAGTACGATCATGCCGATGAAAGACGGTCTGCCCAAGTTCAAGGATTTTCCGAGCGACCTCGGCGGTTCGGGAGAAACACTACCCGAGTAGAGTTCAATTCACCAGCGCTGGCTGTTTGCACTCATGTCAGCGCTGGATATTTGAATGGGAAAGCGCTCACGGATGATTGCGTCGGCCCGGCTGCCAAAATAGTTCGGGTAGTGGCTGGCGAGTATTTGTCGGCTCACTTTTTTGCTGCGCTCAAAGAGGTCCGGTGCGCCTTCGGCTTCCCATTGTGCACTGGGTGAGCGGTCCATCAATTTGGGATACAGGTATTCGCTTTCCATTACGCTCAAGGTCTGCTCGTTACCGAGGAAGTGGCCCGGGTCTAGAGCGCATTTGTGAATGGTGTCGATTGACAGTGTTTCGTCAGAGACTTCAATCCCACGGATAGTTCGCTGGATCATGCCTACGGCTTCGTTGTCTATGACCATGGATTCAAAACTGCAGCCCATCAGGCTACCCATCATTCCACCAACCTCGCAGACCCGGTTTGCGCCTGAAAGCGCGGCTAGCCCGATGGTGAGCCCTTTCTCATAACCATATTGCGCATCCGGGATCTTTGAGTCAGTCATCCCTGCGCCGACACTGTTGGGCAGTTTGTAATAGTTGCCCATCTGGATAGCCGATGCAGCCAGCACAGCCTGTTCGCCGCCGCCCCCGCTGAATGACCCGGTACGCAGGTCAGTCACAAACGGCCAGGTGGCAAAGGTAATGGCACAACCGGGCCGAATCAGATTGACCACAGCAAGGCACGCGAGTGTCTCAGCGACCACCTGGACCAGGATACCGGCCAGCGTTGCCGGGGCAGTAGCCCCAGATTGGGGCGCAACGGCGATGTCACTCACCAGGCCCAGGCGAGTTGCATCGATCATGACTTCCAGATTCTCGCGACCAAAGCGCAGCGGCGAGACAATTGGGCAACCGCCAAATATGACTGAGGGTGCCTTGCAGAACGAGCCTTCACCGCCCGAGGCCAGATCGAAGAGTTCAATCGCCGGGGTAATATGTTGCCGATTACGAAATGACAGGCACAGCGGTTTTTCGGTTCCAGCCAGGAGCGCATAAACCATTGTCATATCGTGCTCGTAGTCATCGGGTACGTCGGTACCGATCACGGTATCCCCACACATATGGATGTTGTCAAGACGGTCCACCAGGCGGGTGAAGTCGTACATATCCAAAATAGTCGAGGCGCGATACGTTCTGGCCTCGGCATCGAGTGTGGTCACCGCACTGCCGGAGTTCGAGAAATAGACCCGGTTGCCATTGCAGTGGATGTCGTCTTTTCCGGCACGCGATCCTCGGGCGAAGACGGTATATTCGCGCGCTGCCCCAGCAATCAGATCTTCAATCATGGCTTTTGGGAAGCACAGTCGCCCATGGTCATTCAGGTAGCAGCCCAGCGGCAAGACAATGTCCAATAGCTCGGGTAAGGGTTCACCGATGCCAGTGGTTGCAAGAATCTCGAGCGCGCCGCTATGAATCTTGCCCATGTCCGTCTCGCTCAGCGGACGATACTGACCTCCATGCATGCCCGGCCAGATTGCACGACTGGCGCCGCCTGACAGGCGTTTTTTGGTGCGGGCTTTGCGGCCAGCGTTGGGCCGGCGACCTTTACGATTTGATTGTTCGGTCATTTCGTGATCCGTAAAAAGATTGATTAGCTCGACTGCAATATGGCTTAGGGCATCGGTAAGAGGAAGCTAGATTTGAGCCATGTTTGAGCGAATCGACCCTTCCGTTGTTGCACCGGCCTCAAAGAATCCTGCCAGTCCAAGACGGTACAGTATAGTAGGTGTGAGGATTTACGGCGATGGCTGACGAAAAAGTTGAGCGCAAAATCGCGGCCATTCTAGCAACCGATGTTGTCGGTTACACACCCCCATGGAGAAAAACAAAGGCCAGACTCTCCAACCTCTTAGGGCTTGCCGCAAAATTATCCGGGCCTGTTGCATTTGGGGCTTAAGTAGTCGCTGAGTTCAGCAGAAGACTGACCATCTGCCAGGCCAGAAACGAACTGGTCCACGGGCGCTCTAGTCTGACTCCTGATTATTCTTGCGGCGCGGGTTGCGGCCGTGGTTCAGTGGCCTTGCCCTGGGTAATTCGGGTGCGTGTGCCTTCACGCTGGTTTTGCTGAATCTCAGTCGACAGCGCCCCCGAGAGTTGTTCAAGGCGCAGATTATCAGTGTGCGGGACAATACGATTTTCATCAGCCAGGCCCTGATAGCGAGACCAGACCGCCTGCTTCTTTCTGACCTGGTGAGGTTGGTACGACGTGAGGTCTTCAGGGCCGATGTCACGCTCAATCACCAGCGCACCGTCACGCACGGCGGACTCCAGTAACTCCAGACCTAGCCCGGTGCGTACGATGACGGCGTTGGTGCCGGGATCGTGCTCACTACCCTCCCGAGTGGGCGAACCACCCGGCCATGAATCGGCAGCGGCGATATCGGCGGATTCGCCAATCCCGTCCGGGCATATCTTACAGCGCCAGGGCAGTTGCCACATGTTTGCATCATCTCCCCAGAAGTCCAGGTAGTGAGCTTCGCGTACTGCAGTGCGGGTCTCTATGCGGGTCGGCCCGGGGCACCCATGGCCGCGGTAACGAAAGGCGGTCACGTCTTCTGGGTTCACCTCAAGTCGCCTTAGAAAAGCATCCATAGATGCCGGGGGCATATAACCCCCGCATACGGGAGTCAGCCAGTAACGCACCAACTCGTTGACGCGCGAGTCGTGACGGGCGTGGTTACGCAAAGCACCGATATCGCAGGGTTTGCCAATAAATGCAAAAGGCGCCCCGCGGTCGAGTGCTGCGTCTATGTCTATTAAGGGCGCTGTCGGCCCGTAGCGCGAGCCGGTAGCTGTCAGTACATCGGATTGCGAAAAACTCAGGTGGCGTTCACCAAAGGTGGGTCTTTTGGTTGATGCCTTGGCGTGCAATACGAATTCGACCCGGCCGGTGTCCAGTAGGTAGCCGGCCAGCGCGGTCAGCACGCCTGCGGTGGCGGCTTTGTGACGCACCATCGGGTCGCCAGCCCAGGCACGTACCATGCGCTTCCAGACCCCCCACACCGGATCAAGTTGCGCATCCGAATCAACCAGCTGTGGTGGTAGACCGCCAACACGGGTACCCGGACAGGTATCGTAAATACGATCAACGGTTGCGTGATCAAGATCACCGATAACAACTGGTTGTTCGTAGCCGCTTTGGGTGGCGGTACAGCGCACCGTATCGGCACCTGCTATGCCCTGACAGATTCCGCAGCCAATGCACAGTCCTTGTTCAACAATGGCATACAGCCGGTCGGTCGGTGTGGCTTGGCTCACCGGGTGGGTGACTCCTTTGGTCAGGGCAAGTTCAGCCCGCCCTTGGGCTGACCTTAAACGCTACATTATGAACTGTATCTGAGGATATACTGAACGCCTAGGCTTAGGCTCAT
>Ga0207990_1000488_pt1 | contig 22994 bp, 20 predicted proteins | sample ETNtaG_8_FD_185780 | JGI IMG/M metagenome (GOLD analysis project Ga0207990, IMG submission 185780) | Marine microbial and viral communities from oxygen minimum zone, Eastern Pacific Ocean - ETNP201406SV75 (SPAdes) (version 2) | ecosystem: Environmental > Aquatic > Marine > Oceanic ...
TCCCTGCATGGGAGGACATCCCCAGAGTATCATTTTCCTGACCTGTGATGCCTTCGGAGTACTACCTCCTGTCAGTAAACTTACATCTGCGCAGGCCATGTATCATTTCATCAGCGGTTATACAGCGAAAGTCGCCGGTACGGAAATGGGAGTAACTGAACCGGAAGCGACTTTTTCCGCGTGCTTTGGAGCAGCCTTCATGGTTTGGCATCCCAGTAAATATGCAGAACTCTTAGCAAAACGTATTGAACAAAATGGAACTTCGGTTTGGCTGGTGAACACTGGCTGGAGCGGCGGCGGTTATGGAGAAGGTGAGCGAATGTCACTCAAGTATACACGTTCAATTATTGACTCAATTCTGGATGGAACCATGAAAAACGCACCGACGGACCATAATGATTTGTTTGGTTTTGATGTTCCAACTGAATGTCCAAAAGTTCCAGGCAAAATTATGAAACCACGTAATACCTGGACTGACGGAAATGCCTATGACAAAGCTGCCTTAAAGCTGGCAAACATGTTTCAGGAAAACTTCAAACAGTTTGAAGAAGGTTCCAGCGAAGAAATTATACAGGCAGGACCAAAGGCTTCTTGAGTTATACTTTCTTCTCCTCTTAATAACGCCGTGTTCAACACGACGTTACTCTTTCCGTTAAAAAACTATTTTTTTGTGACTGTACCTCACTAGATTAGTTTGCTGAATACTTTTAAAGCTGGTAATCCTCCACTTTTCAGAAAACCAAACTGCTATGCTACAAAAACTACGTCATGCAATGCTCGAACAGGAATTAGACATGCTCGTTGTTGTCTCAACTGACGAACACCTTGATGAATATCTACCTGCACAGAATTGGCGTTTGCGGGCTTCAACATCTTGCGGAAGTTCACCGGGTTTTTCCGGTTCAGCCGGAACAGCGGTATTTTGTGTTGAGGGACGTTCACAACTTTTTGTTGATTCACGTTATCATTTACAGGCAGAGCAGACATGCGGTGAAAATTTTGAAATTCAGAAGTTGGGAAATGAAGGTGTGCTTGATCCTCAAAAATGGATTGCCTCACGTTCTGAAAAAGCTCTAACAGTTGGAGCAGATCCTTTTGTGATGAGTCCAAAAGAATGGCGGCGTTATGAAAATACTCTTGAAAAATCAGGTCACAGTTTGAAAGAGACTACCCCAAATTTGGTAGACAGTGTTTGGCATAATCGGCCAAATCCTCCCAGAAACAAGATCTACCCTCTTGCATTGAAATATACAGGAAAGTCCAGCGCCGATAAGTTAGCGAATGTGCGGAAGGAAATGAATGAATCCGGAATGGGAAAAGACTGTAAAGCGGATGTTTTGCTGTTAACCATGCTTGACGAAATTGCCTGGCTCACGAACTTACGCGGCAGTGATATTGAGCACAATCCGGTTTTTGAAGCATATGCAGCAATTTTTCAGGATAGAGCATTGTGCTTTTGCCATCATCCGGAAGCGGATTTAAGTGCACATTGTCCGGACTGGGAGTTTCGGCCTTATGCTGAATATCCGGAATTTTTAGCAGAACTTGCGCATACTGAAAATGTAAAAGCCTGGCTTGATCCTTCAACAATTACTATGGGCACACGTCTGGCTTTTTCAAGGGAGCAGGTCATCGAACAGAAAAACCCTATCGTTTTAGCAAAAGCACTTAAAAACCCAACTGAGATTAGCTCCACAAAAAATGCGCATAAGCAGGCGGGAGTCGGAGTTGTAAAAAGTTTTAGACGTTTACAACAAGCAATTGATAGTGGACAGCCTGTAACCGAAAAAGAATACGCAGACTGGCTTTATGAAGCTTATTCACAAGCAGAGGATTTTTCGGATCTTAGTTTCAACACAATCGCCGGTTCCGGTCCAAATGGAGCAATTGTTCATTATGGAAATCCAGATTCAACAAATCCGATGAAGAGTGATGAGTTACTGCTTGTAGATTCCGGGATCCAGTGTGCGGGCGGAACCACAGACGCAACTCGGACAGTCATTCTAGGTAAACCCGATGAGAAGCAAAAACGGACTTTCACTTTGGTGCTGCAAGCACATATTCGATTGGCCAGACAGGTGTTTCCTGAAGGAACAACGGGAGCCTCTCTGGATTCCATTACTCGTTCCGAACTCTGGAATGCAGGTTTGGATTATGGTCACGGAACCGGGCATGGAGTGGGCGCTTTCCTGAATGTACATGAAGGCCCCCAGCGTATCTCACCTGTTGCATATGATGTCGCTCTGCAGGCAGGAATGGTGCTTTCAAATGAACCCGGATATTATGAACACAACTGGGGCGGAATTCGTCTGGAAAATCTTTACCTGGTCAAGAAAGCCGAAGGACTTCCACAACATCCCGGTGGGAAGAGCTGGCTCGCTTTTGAAACTCTGACACTGATTCCATTTGAACGCAGGTTGATTGACAGAGACATACTCTCGGTTGATGAACTAAAATGGCTGGATGAGTATCATCAACGTGTTTTTACTGAAATTTCGCCTCTGCTGGATAATCCGGAAGATGTGCAGTGGCTGACCTGGGCCTGTGATTTGGCATAAATGAAAATTCTGACACCCGCAAAAATAAATCCGCTGCTTTATATTTTAAGCAAACGTGAGGACGGCTTTCACGAGTTGTACATGCATATGCTGCCGGTCAGTTTGTTTGACACATTGAGTTTCAGCAAAAATAATAAAAAGGGGCTGAATTTCCGGATGAACGGCGCGACTTTTTCTGCATCTCCGGAAGATAATTTGGTGGTACGTGCAGTAAGATTATTTGAAAAAGCTGCCGGTGTTACTGCGGACCTCGATATTATCCTGGAAAAACATATTCCCTCCGGCGCGGGACTTGGGGGAGGCAGCGGAAATGCGGCCGGTACTCTTCAGGCACTGAACCATATTTTTCGTCCACCTTCCTCCCCAACAGGTCTTTTGCCCCCGGAAACGCTTTTTGAGCTTGCGTTGGAACTTGGCTCTGACGTACCTTTTTTTCTGGAACCTGCGCCTTGCGAAATCCGTGGACGCGGTGAAAAGTTAAATCCTTTGATTGAATATCCTGAATTCCTGCTGGTGATAATTAAACCTGATCTATCAATTTCTACTCCTGCTGCATACAATAATTGTATTCCGGAAGAACGTACAGGATTTCCACAAATTAAGTCTTTTGCGGACTTAAAAAGTCACTTGAATAATCAGTTTGAAACTTCTTTGCTTTCTCAATATCCGCTCTTGTCTGAGCTGAAATCTTTATTGCTTCAAAATGGTGCATTTGGTGCATTAGTCTCAGGGAGCGGCTCTGCCGTTTTTGGAATATTCAACAAAAAAGAACTGCAAAAGCATGCGTTTAAAAACTTGTCATGTCTTTACCCGGGCGAAATATTTTCTTGCGAAACTTTGACTACGCATCGTTATTATTGAATCAGCAGTTTAGAAAACCTAAAAATATTAAGTATCAATGGCTGCTGCTGGTTTCAATACTAATTTTTGCAGGCTGCAGTACAAAATCATCAGGGTTAATCGGGAGTAGACAGTACAATAAAAGCGGGGTCTGGAAACAATCCAATTCACGTATAAATAAATACGTAAACGTTTACTCGAAAAACAAACACGTTAAAATCTGTCTGGACCGTGCAACCTCCAGCAGGTATCTGTATTATATACATCGGGTTTTTTATCAATACCAGCTGCCTCCTGAACTTGCGCATTTGCCAATTCTGGAATCTTGTTTTGACACCAAAGCAGACTCAGGACATGCGAAGGGTATGTGGCAGTTCACCAAAGCAACTGCTAGTGATTATGGATTAGAGGTGGATTGGTTATCAGATGATCGACTGAACTGGCGTAAATCAACTCACTCAGCAGCACGGTATCTGAAAATTCTTGGCAAAAAATTTGACAACAACTGGGAATTAGCACTGGCTGGATACAACGGCGGCCCTAATTATATGGCTCGTCAAATAAAATCTCAGGGTACACGAAATTTCTGGAAATTAAAGCTGCGTAAAGAAACGCATGAATACGTGCCAAAATTTCTGGCAATGCTCAAAGTGGCCCGTAGTAGATATCCCGAACTTTATTATCAGGGATCACCGCGAGCCTGGGCCAGATCCGGATAAAATGTTAAAGCATTTAGTAAAATGAGGGCTTGTCGCGAATGCATAAAGAGATATTTCTAATAATTATTTTATAGAGCGGTATTCGCCAAATAAATTATTAATAATCACAGTTTACAAAAGGAGATGCTATGGCAGATGAAGAAGGTGGCGGAGGCGGCGAAAGCGGCGGAGGCGGCAAAAAGAAGATGATCATTATCATCGTCGCGGTTGTGTTGTTGCTTGTTATCGGTATCGTCGTTTTTTTACTGATGTCCGGAGGAGAAGAAGAAGAATTACCGGAAGAAGAACAGCAGGTGACAAACGTGGCTGAACCTCTCGCAGAACCTATTTTTCTACCCCTTGAAAGCTTTGTGGTAAATCTCAAAGACGGACGGCGTTTTTTAAAAACAACCATTCAACTGATGCTCAGCGAACCCGGCGCGGCGGCGTATTTAACAGTCCGGCTGGTTGAGGTCAAAGACCTTGTGCTGGGAGAACTGCAGGAACTATCGGTAGAGGATGTCAAACAATCAGATGCCAGAGACGCCCTGAAACAAAGGTTGATCAGTGCGATCAGTCAGCTCTTCCCCAGCAAGCCTGAATGGGAAGATCCTGAACCGATTAAAAAAGTATTGTTTGAGGAATTTGTAATCCAGTGACCACTGTCACTAAAAAGCTGAATCAGGAAGATGTTGTGTCAAAAGTCACTTGGAACTTAAAGCATTATAATCTGCCTGTATTACCTCAACTGTTTAGCAGACGAGGGATAGAGATGGACATAAATTCACAGGATAACTTTAGTAAGAGGAACAGTAGCCGATGGGCTGGCAGTAAAGGAAATAATACCTCCGGTTTGCTGCTGATACTCTCAGGTTTATTTTTCTTTGCGACAATGCTGCACGCGCAAGAAAAAGAGGTTGAGGAAATTAAAGTCATCCGGGAAGGCCCACCACCACTGGAGGATCCGCAATATTTGGATCTTGGTACTTTTGTAGTGAATATGCCCGGAGACAAATATTTCCTTAAAAGCAGTATCCAACTTGCTTTTGAAAATGGAGCGGCCAAAGAGTGGATGCTGGCAAGAATTCCTATAGTTAAAGATCTGGTGATTACCCATCTTAATTCGATTACGGTTGAGCAGTTTGATGATACTAAAAATCGGGCGGTGATCAAAAATGATTTGCAAAACCGCCTGAATTCCCTCTTTCCCAATAAAACAATCTGGGAAGATACTCTGCCTGTACGTAGAATACTTTTTCTGGAATTTTACAGACAGTAGCGTAAAACACGGCCTGCAGGCAAGTAAGAAGAGCTCAAAGCTGATTATGCACAGATAATCAGGGATTTTGGTTGTAGAGTTGTCTTTAAACTTGTAACCTGAATAATGAAATTTTAAACTTTGACCTGGAAACATTGATCGATGGCAGAAGAAGAAGAATCTTTCGAAAATCTGGATGACTTGGATTGGTCAGACGTTGAAAGTGAACTTAAAGCAAACAAAGACCAGATCCTCTCCGAAGTTAAGAGTGATGGAGCAGGAGATCAACAGGAAGGGAAAGAGGTCGACGTTTCCGGAGAGGCAGGTGTTGAAACAGGGGCAGCAAAGGCTCCTGTTGCGGCCGGAGATATCGATATCAATTTTCTGTTTGATGTACAGCTTTCAATCATAGTTGAAGTAGGACGTGTACAGATGTTGATCAGCGATCTCTTAGATTTGGATGAGGAATCAATAATCGAACTTGACAGCATGGTAGGCCAGCCTCTGGACATTCGCGCCAATGATTTATTGGTTGCAAGGGGAGAAGTAATTGTAGTCAATGAAAAATTTGCGGTACGTATAACGGACATCATTAGTCCGGATAATCGCTTTGCAGCACTCTGAGGAAAACAAGCATGAGTTTCGTGAGACCAGCCTGGCTCAAAGCAGGAATTTCGCTGGTATTATGGGCAGGTTTGATTTTACCTGCTGCCGCATCCGAAGTACGTACGCTTAAAAACATTGAAGTCATTTCCCTTGAAAATTCCTCACAGCTTCGTTTAGAGTTTGATGGAGAATTTAGTGGAGACCCTTTAATTAATTTTGAGTCCGGCTCAATGAGTCTAAGACTTGATTCAGCCAAATTAGATTCCTCCTTAGCTTTGCTGACAATCGCAAAAACTGACTATTTTATCAAGGCAGTCCGCGCGGTTCAGCTTCCCAATACTAATTATGTCCATTTAGATATTCTTCCAAGTTCCTCTCGTGTTACTTTAGGTCATCCAGAAATAAATCATGCAGGCAACAGTTTACTGGTGATTTTGCCTGGCAAAATATCTGCTAATCCGGCACTTTCAAACACTGAAGTACTGACGGATGAAATTGGACAGCGAGTCAAAGCAGATTCTTCTTTTCCTTCAACTTTTACCAAAGTAGCAACTGCAGACTCCAGTTCTGATCTGGCAGGAGATATTTTTCCGATGCCTGCACAGGATTGGGTAGAGACTATACTGACACTGGTTTTTGCGCTACTGTTCGTTTTGTTGCTAATTTATTTAATTGCATATATTTATAACCGATTTTTCAGCGGAAGATTTTCAGCAATGCAGGGCAACATCCGGATTCACCAGGTCTCAAGCTACCATGTTGGCCCCAAACAGAAGATAGTAGTTTTTGACATGAACGGGCGCTTGTTTGCGTGCGGAATCACACCTACCTCCATTAACCTGATTGCAGAATTACATGATGAGGATGATCAGGAGTTTCTCTACTCAGCGCAGACTGATGAGAAAACAAATGAAATAAATATGGATCATATGCAGGCTGATTTTTTAAAAACTCTGGAGCAGGAAGCTAAATTAAATAATTCTGAGGATACTCTGCCTGAGACAAAGGAAGAAGATCTAGCTGTTAGCATAGAGTTGGAAGGACAGGATAATGGTGTTTTTCTAAAACCATACTCTGTAGAAGATAGCAGTTATGCTGAATCAAACAATAAAAAAAATGGATCTGCAATACCGAAAAGAACACGTTCATCAAAAGCTGCTGAAAAATCTGAAAAAATGTTACATGGTAATAAAATGATGCAGGAATTTGCAAATAAGCTTTCCCAGCGTTTAAAATTCTTAAAGCCCATCAAATAACTCACATGCCTCGTTTAGCATCAAAAATTAAAGAGGAAGTCGGCACAGAGTTCAGCAAAAGTAGTTTCTCAACTTGCTCGAAAGCTGTTTCCTGTTCCGACAGTTTGAGATTCATAGTGCACAGTTTTTTCCTGCTGGCCATTTTTTGTGTTGGCATGCCTCTATATGCACAAACACCGATTCCGGGAATCAACATTTCTGTTGATTCAGCAAGTTCACCGCAGCAGGTAGCTACGACTTTACAGATTGTATTTTTACTGACAGTCCTGACAATGGCTCCGGCCATTTTGATTATGACTACATCTTTCACACGTTTTGTGATTGTACTGTCATTTTTGCGTCAGGCTATAGGCACACCACAGGCACCTTCAAACCAAATCGTGATTGGTCTGGCGCTGTTTCTTTCTTTGTTTGTGATGATGCCTGTCTGGGAAGAAGTCAATACTGCTGCACTAGAGCCTTATTTGGATGAGACAATTTCCCAGGAAGAATTCATGGATCGTGCGGCTTTACCAATTAAACGATTTATGGGAAAGTTTACACGTGAAAAAGATCTAGCTTTGTTTGTTCGTATTGCTAAAATAGAACGTCCAAATAATCTTGATGATGTCCCAATCTGGGTTATGATACCTGCTTTTGTAATTAGTGAACTGAAAGCCGCGTTTCAAATCGGATTTTTATTGTATGTCCCGTTTCTTGTAATTGACATGGTTGTTGCCTCTATCCTGATGGCAATGGGTATGATGATGATGCCGCCAGTAATGATTTCATTACCTTTCAAGCTGATGCTTTTTGTGCTGGTTGACGGCTGGCATTTGATTCTAGGTTCAATGGTTAAAAGTTTTGTAGATTTCTAATTCATTTTTTAATCCTCTATTTGAGATAAATTTATGACAGAAGCTCTTGTTGTCTCAATCATGATTGAAGCCATGCGAATGGCCACCCTGCTTGCGGCACCTATGCTGATTGGTGCACTTGTTGTGGGTCTACTGGTCTCCATTTTCCAGGCAGTAACGCAGATTCAGGAGCAGACATTGGCCATTATTCCTAAAATGGGTGCAATGATGGCTGTTTTAGCAATCCTGTTCCCCTGGTTTCTCTCACAGGCAACTACCTACATGTCCGGTATTTTCACCAACATCCCACGGTATATTGGCGGATAAAAGCTAATAGATAAACCTGCTCTTAATTCATTAAGCAAGACCCAAATAATTTGTCTCAAGTAATTTCTGGCTAGACCATCCTGTTCCGATATTGGATAATGGTGTTCAGACAGTTGAACTATTCCAAAACAACAATAATTCAATAAAATTAATTTAAAAAAACTATGAGTAAAACTTCTGATCCTGAATTGGAAACCGATGATAATCCTCAAGAGGAAATTATAGAAATAGAGGGAGACAGCTTGGAGGCAATCACTGAAGAAAAATCCCTCGTCATCAGTGAAGATATTTTCCCGGACTCCCTGCTCATCGTACCACTCTACGATCGCCCGCTCTTTCCGAAAATGCTGCTGCCGGTTATCATTTCCGATGAAAAACTGGAAAATGTTTTAGAGGATGAATTAAAAGGTCCTTTAAAATATGTCGGTCTGGTTTACAGTTATGAACCTGATGTGCAGAATGACGAGACTGAAGCAGAAAACATTCCTGACAGACTGGCAAATATAGGAGCAGTTGGAAGGATCGTACAGGCATCAAAGCATGGTAATGACCCGATGCATATAATCGTGCAGGTCATGGAGCGATTTGAAATTCTTGAAATAATTGCTGAAGATCCTGTCTACAGAGCAAAAGTTGAATATCTACAGGGTACAGACGATCAAAAATCTGAGTATGAATTAAAAGCCTTTTCTGTTTCAATTATCAATTTTATTAAAGAACTGGTTCAGCTAAATCCATTGTTCAAGGAAGAGTTGGGTCTGTTGATGGGACGTATTAACCTCAAAGATCCTGCAACACTTGCTGACTTTGCGGCATCCATGACAACTGCATCCGGAAAGGAGTTGCAGGAAATATTGGAAACAATGAGCATCAAGGAACGTATTGAAAAAGCCTTAAATTTGCTGAGACATGAACTGGAAGTTGCTAAACTTCAGGTAAAAATTTCCCAGCGTGTAGAAGATCGGATGTCTCAGCAACAGCGTGAGTTTTTCCTTCGGGAACAACTCAAGGAAATTAAAAAAGAGTTAGGCATCACCAAAGAAGGTTCAGAAAGTGAGACAGAAAAATATGAAGCACGCATAAAGAAACTAAAACTTAGTGAAGAAGCCAAAGAGCGTATTGAAGAAGAATTAGAAAAAATGCGTTTAATCGAACCTGCATCGCCAGAATATCATGTTACCAGAACTTATCTGGACTGGCTGACAATATTACCGTGGGGTATTTACAGTAAAGATGTCTTCAATATCCAGCGTGCAGCTAGAATTCTAAATCGTGACCACTATGGTTTAATAGATGTCAAAGACCGTATCCTCGAACTGATCTCTGTGGGCATCATAAACGGAGACCTCGCGGGTTCTATTGTTTTACTGGTTGGTCCCCCGGGAACTGGAAAAACCTCCGTGGGTCAGTCTATTGCCAAAGCAATTGGACGTAAATTTTACCGTTTTTCTCTAGGCGGCATGCGTGATGAAGCGGAAATAAAAGGACATCGGCGTACATATATCGGGGCACTGCCTGGAAAATTTATTAATGCGATCAAAACCTGCAAAACGGCAAATCCGGTAATCATGCTGGATGAAATAGACAAAATCGGCGCGAGTTTTCAGGGAGATCCTGCATCTGCATTGCTGGAGGTTTTAGACCCTGAACAGAACAAAGATTTCCTTGATCATTATCTTGATGTCCGTTTTGATCTTTCAAAAGTCCTTTTTATTTGTACTGCAAACCAAACTGACACAATTCCACCGGCATTACTCGACCGGATGGAAGTCATCCGGCTTTCAGGTTATATCCTGGAAGAAAAACTGCAAATTGCCCGTAAACATCTTTTACAAAAACAACTCAAAATACATGGACTTAATAAATCACAGTTTTCCCTGCCGAAAGTTGTTCTACGTGAAATAATTGATGGTTATGCCAGAGAAGCAGGTGTAAGAAGTCTGGAAAACAATCTTAAAAAAATAATGAGAAAATCTGCACGTAAGATTGTAGAGGAAGAAATTGAAAATGTTAAGATTACTAAAGAAGATCTGCCTGAAATGTTGGGGCGCAAGGCTTTCGCAGAAGAAACACGTTACAAAAAACCTAAAGTTGGAGTCATAACCGGTCTGGCATACACAAGTGTCGGCGGAGCAACTTTGTTCATAGAAGCATCTTTTGTGGAAGCTAAGACTCCGGGATTCAAGCAGACAGGCCAACTTGGTAACGTGATGATAGAATCAACGGAGATCGCTTACACATATATCCGTTCAAAAGGCAGCAGTGATGAAAGAATTAAAAAATTCTTTGCAGAAAACTTTGTCCACATGCATGTACCGGCAGGAGCTACTCCTAAAGATGGCCCTTCTGCTGGAATTACAATGGCTTGTGCACTTTACTCAATGGTTGAAAATCAAGCTGTTATTGCTGATATAGCCATGACCGGAGAGTTAACTCTTACTGGTTTGGTTATGCCTATTGGTGGAGTAAAAGAAAAAACAATTGCTGCCAGACGTACCGGTATTTCTCAATTAATTTTTCCTGCAGAAAATCAAAAAGATTTTGAAGATTTGGATGAAATAATAACTAGAGGCATCAAACCGCATTTTGTGAAAACTTTTGAGGATGTGCTGCCTATTTGTTTTCCAAATTTGAAAGGAACAAGTAAAAAGAAATCTGCAAAAAAATAAATTGAAATTACATGCAATCCGTTTTTAACAATCCTGAATTTATTTCACTGCTGAGTTTGCTGTTTATCTCAGGTGCATTTGCGGGATTGTTAGCAGGTCTTTTCGGCGTCGGCGGTGGAATCATTTTAGTACCTGCCTTACTCTATGCATTTGATGAACTGGGTTATTCACCCGAAGTCACCGCACACATGGCAATAGGGACATCACTGGCGATTATTGTGCCCACCTCAATCACTTCCGCCTGGTCTCATTACAAACGTGGTTCAGGGAACATTATTTTATTCCGCAAACTGGCAATTCCAGTGATGTCCGGCGCTTTGCTTGGTTCATGGCTTGGCGGCAGTTTGAGTGGTGATTCACTCAAAGCAGTTTTCGCCACGCTGACAATGTTGATTGCACTAAATTTATTACGGAAAAACCATTTCGTACTGGGCAAAGAACTACCTACAGATTCAAAGCAGTGGAGTGCAACAGGACTGATCGGTCTGCTTTCAGCAATAATGGGAATCGGTGGAGGTGTTTTTTTCACCTCTTACTTTACTGCCTACAGTTTACCCATGCTAAGCGCAGTTGGGACATCAGCAAGTTTAGGATTGATGATTTCACTGCCTGGAGCAATCGGTTATATTTTCAGCGGTTGGTATAATCCAAATCTTCCTCAGTTAAGCTTCGGATATTTCAGTTTGATGAGCTTTCTTTTCATTTTTCCAATAACCATGTTCATGGCACCACAGGGAGCAAAGCTGGCTCACAAACTTGACAAAGACAAACTCAAACGCTGGTTTGCACTTTTCCTGATGGTTATGTCCCTGCGTATGTTTTACAAAGTTTATATTTGACTGGTTTCCTTCCTATGGCTACAGCAAAACCTTTCGTGATGGGAATCGGTGGCGGCTCCGGTTCCGGAAAATCAACGATTGTAAAAGAGATTTTAAAACAGTTAGGTACGGAAAAAGTTTCTGTTATCCAACACGATTCCTATTACAAAAATCGCCCTGAATTATCATTTGAGAAACGAACCAAAATCAATTTTGATCATCCTGATTCTTTGGAGACAAACCTGCTGGTAGAGCACCTCAATCTTCTGATTTCAGGAAAAAATGTGGAAATCCCAGTATTTCATCATTTTACTAAATATTTAAGAGATTCGAGTACGAAAAAAGTGGAATCACGACCTATCCTGATTGTGGAAGGCATTCTGGTATTAAATGATAAAGAACTCAGGGATTTGATGAATTTGAAAGTATTTATAGACGTACCCCCGGATTTGAGGTTCATCAGACGGTTAAAACGAGATTTATCTGAACACGGACGGTCTGTTGAATCCGTAACCAAGCAATACCTTGCTACTATACGTACAATGCATGAGGAGTATGTTGAGCCCAGCAAAATTTACGCAGATGTACTTATTCCAGAGAGTTGGAGCAATAGGGAGGCCGTTAATCTGTTGGTCTCACATTTACAAAGTCTTCAAGAGAAACATTTTTCATAATTTAGAATTATTTATTCAAATTCTTTTTCCAGTAAACGAATTACATCCTTATGCTGGAAATTTTTGGCGTAATCCAAAGCAGTTTTTTTGTCAAAATCAACCACCGCGGGATCACCACCTTTATTGAGCAATAATCCTATTGTTCCGATATTCCCTTTACGGGCTGCCAGGATAAGAGCCGTTTTTCCATTGTTATTCTGCATGTTTACTCTGGCACCACGTCTCAGCAATTCCCACATGGCTTGCGTATTCCCTTTTTCTGCAGCCCACATCAGTGCGGTCCAACCTGCTTGAGTACGTGCGTTCAGGTTCGCCCTTGATTCCAAAAATAAATTTAACATCACTAACTCGCCATGAAAAGCAGCCCACATAAGAGGTGTAAAATCTCCTATATCCGGATCTGCACCGTGCTCCAACAATAATTTAACAATTGCCTTATTTTTCATGGAAGAAGCCCAAATAAGCGGTGTGTCATCAAACTCATCCTTCAAGTCTACCACCGCGCCGTGTTCCGCCAGTAATGTCACAAGTTCTGCATTTTCTGTTTTTACTGCATGCATAAATGCAGTATAACCCTGTTGATCTTTTAATTCCAACTCAGCTCCGGAAAGCAGTAATTGCTCTACAGCAGGCTTATTCCCGCTTTTGACCGCCATTATCAGGGAAACCATGGGAGTTTCCGGAACGCTAATGTTTTCTACCGGTTCAGTGTTAAGCACTACTTGTGTCTTGTTGTCTGCTAAAAACACTTGCTGTATTTTACCTGACTGATAATCCGGCCAGAGCAAATACAACAAACTCAAAGCAACTGCGGTGAAGCATAAAAACAGCAGCCATCCAAGCCTGAACCAGGGTGAATATTTATCAGAAACATCTTTCGGCAGGACAATCTCAACATCTTCCTGTTTATCATTTAGAAAAGGTTTTTCCGCTACATACTTTCCCGGATTAACAGTTTCAGGAATTACTCGCTTGAACACAACGTTATCTTGATCACTGGAAAAGTAGGGTGTTGAAAAACGAGAGAAATATTTGGGCTTTATCGTAAAAGCTGCTTTTTCCGGTTGCTGCTGTTCAATTATTTGAGGCCTGCCTTCTGAGATTGCCAGTAGAATTGCTGGATCCAGTTGTGAACTTCCGCTTATCGAGATAGGAATGTTTTGCAGTCGGACATGCCTGATAATCAGCCCCAAAAGCTCATGCGTGTCCCTGCTAAAGACTTGCAAATTATCCAAATCAAGCGTAACCTTTCGCGTGTTAGCTGAAGCTAAACTTTTTTCAATAGCTTGCATTTCAGGCTGGATTTCTACCCGCCTTAACTCATCAATTACTTTCAAAGTCGTAATTTGATCTTTTTCTGTAATAACTATTCGGTTCAACATTGTACTTTGATGATATTGGCAGGAAGGTTGCAGAAGTTAAGTAAGCCTCTATAATTTTTTCTCAGTATGAGAATCAGCAAAAAACACACCAAGTTTTTGACAATTTTCAAATGATAAATTTTACACGTAAATTACTTTTGGTGCAGTTTGTTTTTGCCTTATGTTTGACAACTGCTGCGGCAGAAGAAGAAGCAATTTTTTGGAAAGATCGACAGATTTCCCAATTGGAACAGCTTACTCCAAGTCTGGTGGAATCCGTGCAAAGTATGCAGAAAAAAATCAGTTCAGTGGCAATTTCAAGTATTTCATATGGAGATGCCCTGCCGAGCAGTTTCCGCAAAGTTGCAACTGCACGTTTACAGCAGACACTAACGAGTCTGATCAAGTTAAAAGTCAGTGTCTGCGAATCATGCAGTCAAATACGTACCGACATTTCAGGCAGTTTTCTAAAAATCAGCCGCGGTATCGCTGACGACAAATACCGCAGGGAGATTGCTAAAGAACTGGAAGTAGAGGGCTTTCTTGATATTGCTGTGTTTACCAGTGAAGGCGAGCAGCTATCCATTTCACTTAACGCATATGAGGCAAAAGGTGGAGAAATTGTTTTTTCTAAAATAGTTACAGGAACACCGCCTAAGAGTGGATCTTACATACACGTGTTTTACGGCAAGATGAGTGTACCTATTACCTTCACCAGTTCAACTTCAGGGAGCGTTGTCACGGTTGAACATCAGTCGCGTGTACTCGGCGGAGAAAAAATGGTACGGCTTACGGATGACTGGAGTTTTACCGGCGGCGGTGCAATGTTGAGTGATGACAACTCCAACTTGACAGATAAATATGAGTCATCCATCACTGGTTTTTTGATAGATGGCACAATAAGTTATGACGTTTTTAACTTTGGTGGAGAGCAGGTATCATTTTCTCTTCTTGGAGGTTTAGGTATGATGACAGTGACACCTTTCAATAATCCGTCATATTTCAAAACAGGATTCAGCTTTTCTGTAGCAGAACAATTGACACTTAATTACCATTACATGGCAATGCTGACAACTGACGAAAGTGCTACAGCTTCCGGAGCATCAATTATTTCTATAGGCTGGAAATTTTAATTTTTTAATTACGTATTTCAAAGATCTGCGCTTATCATGAAACTATTTTATAATTTCAGCTTAATACGTTTATTTTTTAAACTTACTTTTTTTGTAAGCATTTTCTTCGTGTTTGTTCTCAGCAGTTGCACGACGGAAGAAACAGTCGAACCTGTCGCAGAACTTCCGGTGAAGAAAAAAGTGCTTTTCAATCAAAGGACTGATGGCGGAAATAATTCCGTTACTGTTATAGAAGAGACACAGGGCAACAAAAGAATTCTACGTATTGTTTTGCAGCGTGGAGACCTGCAGTCAAACTTAATCCATCCGATTGACAGCCCTAATTTTGTCATTGCAGTACCACTACAGGATGCAACCAGTAAGCGTTTGAGTCTTAAAACCGCTGCATTTGAACAAAGTCTTAAACTCGATCTTGATCAATTACTCTCACGTTATCTGTCACCGGAACGTTTTAACGTTTCAGTAATAATTAATTGGGACCAAAAACTGCTGCAGGAGGTTCAACTCAAAAACCTGCCACTTGAGGCTGATGCCACAAAAGCTGATACAAGCGATGACGATACTGATCTTTCTGAAAGCACGAAACGCAACCATGAACTGAAAGAAGCTTTAAAATCAGTACAGGTCAGTGTTTTGTTGGATAACACATTACCTGAAACTCAAGAGCAGTTTTTAAAGAGACTGATTCCTGCACAGGAATTTTATCTTGCTGACCGTGGAGATACTGTAACAGTAGAAAGAACTTCTTTTCCAAAACCTTTCTCAGACAGTATTGCACCTTATGAAGAACAGATTGTCAGAAGGAAACTAACTGAGTTATTGTTGAAATATGTAGCAAAAACAGACTTTGTGGTGAATGTAAAATTTTCACTAATTGAAAGCAACGAAGAAACTACAAACGCACCACCGTCTGCCAGTAACATCAAAATGGAAATAAATTTACTACTTGATGAAACTGTTCTTCCTACTGTTGATACTTTCCTGAAAGAAGCAATCCCTCTGGCGATAAATTTTGATCAGAAACGTGGAGATACGCTGGCAATTATCCGCAAGGATTTTCCGGAACGTTCCGACAGTTCACTTTCTCCGGAACAACGCGGTGCGCTTAAAGATTATCGTGCAAAAATACTTGAAGCATTCCAGACTGGTGACTACGTTGCCGGCTTAGAATGGGCTGCAAAAGGTTTGAAAGTCGCAGTGAAACGTTCAGACAAAATATTTATCCTGAAAATGAAAGGTTCATTACATTTTCTCCTTGAAGAAAAAGAGGAAGCTCTCGAAATGTGGCAGCATGTTCAACGTTTAGATCCAAAGGATGAAGAGGTACGTCAAATGCTGGATAATCTGGAGTAGGTAATGAAAAATAATAAATTTTTTGGCGCAGAAGTTTCTCTTTATTCTCTGCTGATTATCTGTCTGCTGAGCTTTTTGTTTATCGACAAATTAAACGCTCAGGAGAGTCCTGCTACTTCAGATCAGGCACAGGTGGAAGATCCGTCACCGGAAAAAGCCGCTGAATCAGCAGAAAAAAAACAGACTCTGGAAGAACTGCTAGCTGTACCTTTTAATCAAATAAAGAAAGAACAGGAAGAAGAAGAAGAATTAGCACTTTCAGGAGACGGAAGCGTTGCTGAAAAACTAAGTGGCTCAAATAAAGGTGATGTAAAACTGCCTCCGCCACCGGAGCAGAGAAGAGTTGAAAGAGATATCGAAAAACAATTAGATGTTATTTTCCGTGAAAAATTACCTAAAGAGTATGTCGGTGTTTCCGTCAGTATTCGTTATATCCTGGAAACTGTGCCTGTCACTAAACGTGATAAAAGTATCTCAAAAATAAAATTACCAGGATTCGAAAATAATGTCTGGGTGCCGACACAAACAAAAAAGATTGTTGGTATTGTGAATCAGGTGAGACCGTACACGACAATTTTTGCTGTTGTGAATACTTCTATTTCACTTTTCAATGTGGAAGTGCTACGACAAACATTGGATGATCGTGTTAAGTTTCTCAACCTGACCGGTAGAGATGTGCTTAAAATGGTGCATGTGCCTTTTACTACACCTGCAACATCTTCTGTAACTACTCTCGATAATGCTGCAGTTGAATTTGCTGAGGCAGATAATGCTGAAGCCGATGCCGATGCCGATACTGATACTGATAACGGTTCAATAATTGATGAAGAACCCGGAGTAGCAGGTGAACAGGAAAACCTCGCGGCAGGGGAAGAAAAACCTGAAGCAATTTTGGAACCCGATCCTGAACCAAGGCGCATAGACATGAAGGCCAAGGTTGAAACTACACGCTATTTACTGCAAGCCAGAAAGGCTTACATGAGCGAGAATTATGATTCTGCTATAACCGCGCTCCGCAGAGCAATTGAGTTAAATCCTTTTTCCTCACAGGCTTTTGCTATGCTTGGTTCCATCTATTACCGGCTGGGCTGGAATAGAATGGCATTAGAGAACTGGCAGCATGCTCTTAAACTTGATCCAACAAATGAGGGTCTGAAAAAATATCTCATGCGTTTGTCCCGGTGAATATGATCATAAAAACAACATCAAAACCAAACAAGCGAATTTTCAAAATTATGCGTGGATTTTTTCTACCGGTTTTAGTTTCCAGTTTAAGCTTAATTTTGCTTGCTCCTGCATTTTCTCTCGAAGCACAGGAACGTGTAAAGTCGCTCAGTATTCGTCAATTTGAAATTGAAGAGGCAATCCGCAATGGACTCAAGTATTATCTTGAGCCGAAGGATTATGTACTGCGTGTAAAACTGTTTGGAGAGGAACGCGCGGTTAGTATGGCTAACGAAACCCTTCCCGGATTTGGACAACTGAATACCCCTTCCATAACAAGCGGTGCGAAATATTGGCAGATTATTCGGATGAGAGTGGATTTGGTAATGCACAAAGAAGTTTCACCTTCAGTCAATTCCTACATCGGCGAAATTGTACCTATCCTCAGTGGACTAGATTATGAACGCGGTGATGAACTGATTTTTGTGCCTATCCTGCCAAGTGAACCTTTTCCTGAACAACTCGATAAACCTGCAGGAAGTGAGGATTTGCCTGATCCAATGGCAAAAGCTGTTGCGGAAGATGAAAAAGCAAAAGAGGGTGAAGAAAAACCGGGAGCTGATCCTGCTGCGGAAGAAGCTGATAAGTTGATCGAAGAAGAACCGTTCTGGTTGAGAATGAGTGAGATTGAAAAAATACTCGCCGGAATGCTGCTTTTTCTTATACTTTTGTTTTTCTGGGTTCTGTGGAAACTGAAAAAGCTCAAAGAAGTCCAACCAGAACAAAATGGATATCCTGCTCTAATGCCCCCTAATATGCAGACTCCACAGCTTCCTGCAGCACCTCAGCAGGGTTTTGTTTCAATTCCTGATCCACTGGACAAACTGGTTGAAAGTAACGGTCATCCGGAATATAAGGTGAACGGTACTATGGTGAATGAGGAAAATGAACGTCTGGTTCAGGAAATCATCAAGCAACTCGTAGGACGTGATGACTGGAAACAGGAACTTGTACATGAGATGTCACGTGACAAACAGTCAATGGAAATGCTGACCCAGCTTATTTCAACATTGGGAATGAGCGCATCCAGAACACTCTTTGCCGGAACTATTCCTCAGAAAACATATTTGGAACTAGAGAAGCTGGCAGAAGAAGCCGTGCTGTCTCCTGAAGATGCAAATGCTGTTTTAAAAGATGTTCAGAAATTTTTACTCACCAAACAGTTGACTGAACCTGAACAAAACAAAACAAATCCATTTGGATTCATGGATCAATTAACAACATCACAAATCGGTTTTTTGATCAAGGAAGAGCCTGCAAAAATAAAAGCCTTCGTCATCGTACGGATGGAAAGTGAGGAAGCTGCTGAATTACTCCGAGAGCTGTCGACAGATGAACGCACCAAAGTAGCGTTGGAAATGGGAAAATTACATGAACTTCCGCTTGAACTGGTTGAAAAGATTGGCTACAACCTTGCCGAAAAAGCGAGACATGTGCCAGATGAAGGTACAGTAGGAGTTGACGGAGTGAAATTCGTCGCGGATGTTCTCAGTGACTTAGACAACACAACCAGGGAAGAATTGATCAACGGTTTGCGAACCTCAGATATTAAAATGAGTGAAAATATTGAGAGTAACTGTTTTATTTTTGAATCACTTCCGGATGTACCTAAAGATATTTTGTTGGAAGTTGTCCGCAAATTACAGCCTGATTCGGTAATTACTGCAATTTCTGGTTCTACCACAAAAATAAAAGAAGCAGCAATTATGTGTTTTCCTGAAAAAAGCCGCGCTGCTTTGGTTTCTTCACTAAAAACAAAAACTCCGGATACAGAAGAAATCCGGGAAGCACGCAAATTATTTACAGTATCTATGCGAGATATGGCTGATGCAGGAAGACTCGACTTGAAAGACGTAAATTCAAAATTTGCACAGCGTAACAGTCCTGCTGAAGTTGCTGCTTAGAAAAACCGAATCCGCAACACTCAATGCTACTGCGTTAATCCTCATATAAATCTGTATATTTATTCTCTGGCTCCGGAATTAACGGCATAACCGTTTCCGGAGTTATTGTAGTCAAGCAGCGCAGATAGTTAGGATTCCGGCATTTCCCGCGCCCGTCTCTGCTGCAGGGACGACAACTGAGCACTTCATTTGTTTCCACTATTTGACTTTCCTGCAGAAACGGTGCATAGCCAAATTCTCTGACAGTTGAACCAAAGAGGGCAATTACTGGGGTACTGACCGCTTCCGCCAAATGACTGACAGAAGTATCGTTTGACACTACTAATTTTGCGTGCTTGAGCAATTCTGCTGATTCCAACGGAGAAAAATCACCTGCCGTATTGTGGATTTCTCCACGAAATCCTTTTTCAAGTTGAGAAGTCTCTTTTTCATTTGCCCCACCCACCAGCACAACAGGCCAGCGACTCGCAATTAAATTCGAAATCAGTACATGATAATTTTGCATCGGCCAGCACTTGAGCGGATATGAAGCAGAAGCTCCAATTGCAATAAAACGATTCGGCAGAAGTCTGTTTATCTCCATAAATTCCTTTACAGCTAAAACAGCATCTTTATTCGGAAATAATTCTGTGTGATTCTGCAGTTCCAGTTGAGTCCTCTCCTGCAGAGGACTCAGCAGGTGCTGACGCTGCGGTGGAGATTTTTTGAGTAAATTGATTTTGAAACGGATCAGCAAACTACGACGCCAACTGCGTTTGTTGATGGACCAAACTTGCGGACTTTTAAACAGTCCAAAGCCTGAAAGATTCCAGACAATCCATATACTTCTGAGTGAACGGTGAGCATCGTAAATCAACTCAAACTTTTCCTGGCCTAATTTACGTATCAAATCAGTCAGCTCTGCGACAGATTCTTTTCTGCTGTGACTAATGTAATGATCAATGTGAGGATTGTTTGCCAGAACTGAGCCCATTCCAGAAGAGCTCAGCAGCGTCAATTCTGCTTGGGGATAAACACGCTTCAATTCACGAAAAATAGGGCTTGTCAGCACCAAATCACCTAAAGCACTGAAACGAATAATGAGTATTTTCCGGGGATTAAACAAATAACCTTTAACAAAAAAGCCGTAATTTCATGGAGTTTGCATCAGTTTGCTCAAACTAATAAAAGTCAGAACAGGATAATTCAAACCATTACAATGAATATACTTCAAACAAGTTCCACAATTCAGCAGAAAAATTCCATTTCCGAAAATGATAAGAGTTCTGCATACTCAAATGTTCAAAGACTTTCATTTGAGAATATTCGCGTACTTCGACAGCATTTTGAACAGGGTACATCTCCTTTACGCTCCGTTCTGGGAGATGACCAGCATCAAACCATGATGGTTGCAATGTACGAAGGAACCGAAAAACTGCTCAATCAGGATGTCTCAGAATTTGCTGTGCTCGAATATCTGGAAGGACTTAAATTGACAGCCAGAGAACTACGCCAGCAGGGTATTTCCGGGGATCAGTTCAGAAGCACACTGCTTGAACATTCTGTCACAACTGTGCGTGATCTAGTCCGTTCTTCCTGATTTTCAAGTTCCGCTGACCGACATTTTGTCAATTTTAAATGCCGGAGTTAGAATTGAACTGCGTTCGTCTATTTCACTGCCGATCATTTTTAAATCCTTCAGCATTTCAGCAAAAGTTCCGGCAATTGTAAATTCACTTACAGGCTCCGCTAATTTACCGTCTCTAATCCATATTCCCTGTGCTCCCCGCGAAAAGTCACCGGTTACGATGTTTGCCCCCTGACCGGACATTGAGGTTAAATACAAGCCGTTTTTGACACTTGCAATCAGTTCCTCCTCAGTATAGTCACCAAGTTTAAGGATAAGATTTGAAATCCCGCCTGAGTGACCATTGGAAACCATGCCCAGTTTGTTGGCAGAATATGTTGAGAGCATATAATTTTTCAGCACTCCATTTTCAATCAAAACCAACGGTTTTGCCTCAACACCTTCGCTGTCAAAGTGACGGCTTCCAAGTTTGCCTGGGAGCAAAGGATTATCAATCAAATTGATTTTTGCATCCGCAATTGACTCATTAAGTTTGTTCAGCAGGAAGGACTGCTTGCGAAACAGATTTTCGCCCATCAGTGCGGAGGCGATTTTACCCAGAAAACTTTGAGCCATTTCTGAACTGAAGACAACCGGCACTTCCTGACTTACCGGTTTCACAGCACCTAATTTTCGCAGTGTCCTCTGGCAGGCTTTTTCAACAATTTCCTTTGATGGAGTTAAGTTCCGGTGAAAACGAGCTGCACTGTACCAACCGTCAGTTTGCTTACGTCCTACATTAGTTGATTCACTGTTCCCGTTTGCAGTTGATTCAATATCATCTGCAATCATAGAAATTCCCATGCTGTAAATAGTTTTTGTCTCTCCTTCCAAAAAACCATTCGAATCTGCATGTACCATGTAAGAGATGCTGTCTGAAAAAAAAGACTGTTCTGTTTTTAATCTTTGGTCAGCATCAAGACTCAACTCTTCCAGATCAAGCGGAATGTTTACTTTTTCTGCAGAACTTAACTTGTCATAATCAGGATCAAGGAATTCCAGATCTCCAGGTGCACGTCCCTGTAATTTAGGATCAGGAAGGCTGTAAAATTCGTCTTCACCCATATAAGGCAATGCCTCCAGAGTAGAACGAATTAATGGTGCTAAAGTCCCTGTTCTAAAATCATTTGAGGAGACAGTTGAGCGCCGTTTGTTTTTTGAAACTGTGAGGTGAATTCCGGAAGAACCTGATTCCTGAAGTGATTCAATTTTCTGTTCGCGCACATCCACCTGAAATGAGGTTGACTTCGCCAGTGAGACTGATACCTGTTCTGCACCATATTTCTGTGCCAGATCAATAATATCTTTTGCAATTGTTTTATGTTTTTCTAACATATTATTAGTTATTTAGGATGAACCCATAAAAAGTACTGAAACAGTGTTATTTCGAGTGAAACGAGAGATCTATTGTAATTTACTGTATTAAGATCATTCTGCTGTACTTTTCAGGAGACACATCAATCAAATTGACACTAAATTAGAACTTTTATTGCTTAATCAATAATGCAAAATGTTGTCTTGATTTATACCTATAAATCAGGGCTTAATAGTAGCATAACTTCAAACAGTCACAAGCCTGAACAGCTTTAGTTATTTCCTCTGCATACTCAGGCTGCTCCCATAGTTTAACTGGATAAAACAGGGGTTTCCTAAACCCTAGCTCCGTGTTCGAGTCACGGTGGGAGCACCATTATAAATCAGATACTTAGAACAATCTATACAATCTTTGTTTTAGTGTTGGTGTCCATATAGGTGTCCATCGTTCCGGATTTTACACTCTTTTCATCCAACCATTTAATACTCTTCATCTCTTGCTCCGTGACTAAATTATATCTTTGGAAAGCACTATCTGTTTTGGCTCCGGATGCCTGTT
>Ga0207990_1000492_pt1 | contig 22892 bp, 22 predicted proteins | sample ETNtaG_8_FD_185780 | JGI IMG/M metagenome (GOLD analysis project Ga0207990, IMG submission 185780) | Marine microbial and viral communities from oxygen minimum zone, Eastern Pacific Ocean - ETNP201406SV75 (SPAdes) (version 2) | ecosystem: Environmental > Aquatic > Marine > Oceanic ...
AATAGTTTTAGAGAAAGAATCGAGACAATTACCAAAGAGCAGGTCAAGGAAAGGGTTTCGCTAGGCGAACAAATAAAAAGCCTGCATCAGGCGAATTTAGAGACCCAGCAAACTGCACAAGAGCTCACTAACGCGCTGACTTATGACAACAAATACCAGGGCAATTGGGGAGAGGAGATATTAAGCTCAATGTTGACAAGCTTCGGGTTTAGAGAGGGCCATGAGTTTGATACGCAGAAACAAATGAAAAGCGAAACTGGCGAAATTTACCAGCCTGATGTAATACTACATTTGCCTGATGAAAAAGATATAGTTATTGACTCAAAAGTCTCTCTTAAAGATTACAAAGATTATATTGCAGATACATCAAACGAAGAGGCACTAAATAGACATTTAAAATCAATCGAAAACCAAGTTAAAAACATAAGCATCAAGGAATACGAAAACCTAGAAGGCGTCAAAACGCTTGACTTTATATTCGTTTTTATCCCAATTGAAGGCGCGCTTTTGAGCGCATACAACAAAAAGCAGAGCTTGCATAGTGACGCTCTTAAAAAGAACATTTTATTGGTTTCGCCATCATCGCTCAGCATGAGCTTAAAGTTGGTCAATTTTATGTGGCAAACTGCTAATCAAAACAAAAACGCTGAAGAGATAGCAAGACAGGCCGGTGCGATGTATGACAAACTTGCACTATTCGTTGAAGAGCTGGATAGGGTAGAAGGGCATCTAGATAAAGCTAAAGATGGCTACTCTGAAGCTCGAAAGAAACTCTCAACAGGGAAGGGCAATTTAATCAGTAGGGCTGAAAAAATTAAGACCCTTGGAGTAGCACCGAAAAAGGAATTGAGTGAATGATAATCCCTGCAAGTTACGAAATCAACGAAGATGATTTAGCGGGAAAGGTTGTCCTGGTTACAGGTGCCAATCGCGGTCTTGGTTTGGCAACTACAATAGATCTCACTAGAGCTGGAGCCACTGTTATCATGCTAGGAAGGGACCTTGGGTCATTGGAATATGCCTATGACAAAGTTCAGGATTTAGGCTTGAAAGAGCCTATCCTCTATCCACTTGATCTAGAAGGGGCAACTCCCGAGCATTACCAGGAATTACAGGATAGCATTTTCACTAGCTTTGGAAGGCTAGATGGTCTGATTCATAACGCTGCAATACTTGGCACAATGATGCCGATTGATCAATATGATATTCGATTATGGTATTCCACTTTGCAAATCAATTTAAGCGCTCCATTTATGTTGACACAATTTCTTATACCCGCATTAATGAAGTCGGATGATGCAAGAATTCTTTTCCTGTCATCAAGTGTGGGAAGAAAGGCTAGAGCTTATTGGGGTGCCTATAGTGTGAGTAAATTTGGGATTGAAGGGTTTGCAAAAACACTTTCTGAAGAATTGGAAAAAACAAATATTAGAGTAAATACAATTAATCCAGGAAAAATGAGTACTGAAATGAGAAGAATTGCTTATCCAGCTGAAGATTCTTCAAAAATTCCTTCGCCAGAATCCAAAAGTCCAGCGATTGTGTATCTGATGTTGCCCAAGAATTCAAACATCCATGGTCAGCAATTAACTGTCGCTGATTAAGTAATTTTATTTTTGTAATTCCTCGGTCAGATGTGGATGGATAGTTTTAAGTATTTCTTTAAAAACATCTGTATTTCCTGCAACTACATTCCCTGTTTCAAAATACATATCCCTGCCAGAGAAATCGCCTATAAACCCGCCAGCCTCTTTAATTAAAAGAACGCCTGCAGCTATATCCCATGAATTCAGTCCAATTTCCCAAAATCCATCCAATCTTCCTGCAGCGACATAGGCTAAATCAAGCGCCGCAGAGCCAGCTCGACGAATTCCAGAAACTTTTGGGTGTATAGCCTTAAAAGTTGCCAGATAGCAATCTAGGTGCTGAGGATGCTTGAAAGGGAACCCAGTTCCAATTAATGTGTTTTCTAGTCCTTTAGAGTTAGTTACACGCATTCTTTCATCATTAAGAAAGGCTCCTTCACCCTTTGATGCGGTAAATAACTCCTCTTTAAAGGGATCATAGACGACAGCATGGAACGGCACCTTATTCTCATAAAGTGCAATAGAAATTGCATATTGCGGAAATCCATGCAAATAATTTGTCGTTCCATCGAGAGGGTCAACTATCCATTGATATTTTTCATCACCCAGAATTTGGCCGCCTTCTTCGCCCAAAATTGAATGTTCTGGAAAGGACTTTTTGATCTCGTTTATAATGGCATATTCTGCAGCTTTATCTACCTCAGAAACAAAGTCATTGGCCGCCTTATTCTCTATGGTTAATAAATCAATCTGATTGTGGTATCGCAGAATAACATCGCCGGCTGCACGAGCGGCGCGAACTGCTATATTAACGGTAGGATGCATAGTTAATGAATCAACAAATCAAAGACGTGAATTATACCTTGACGGTTTTCGATAAAGTGAGGATTGTCATGGTCAATACTACCGAACCAGGTAACCTAGGAGCTGCAGCTAGGGCGATGAAAAATATGTCTCTTTCAAGGCTATATTTGATTAACCCCAATAACTACCCTTCGGCTGCTGCAACAGCAAGGGCAAGCGGAGCCGATGATGTTTTATCAAATGCCATAGTCTGCAATTCTTTGGATGAAGCGCTCGAGGGGACGCATTTAGTGATAGGTGCAAGTGCTCGACAAAGGAACATTAAATGGCGACAAATGGACGTTATTGAGGCATGTTGTGAAATACAAGAAACCATAGCTTCTTCAGACCAAGAAGTGGCGGTAATCTTCGGTACCGAGAATTCAGGCTTAACCAACGAAGAATTAGACTTATGTCACATTCTAATGACAATCCCCGGAAATCCAGATTATTATTCATTGAATGTAGCTGCCGCGATACAAGTGTTTGCCTATCAAAACTTTGTAAGCAATATCCAGACAAATTTTAATGATGAAACAAACAAGTTGGCAAGCTTTGAGGAGCTTGATGGTTTTTATAAACACTTAGAGCAGGCACTTGACCACCTTGAATACTTCGAAGAGGCTAGACCAAAAGAATTGCTTATGCGTCGACTTAGGAGATTTTTTGGGCGTAGTTACCCAGAACAAGAGGAGATTGCAATTCTCAGAGGAATATTAAGAAATATAAAACCCTACGGTAAAAAATAACAGTCAGATATTAAAAAGCCCGATTAAATCGGGCTATTCATTAACCAAGCATTAATTTGTTCATTCGTTTAACAAATTCAGCAGGCTCTTTGATTTGACCTCCTTCGCTGAGCACCGCCTGATCAAATAAAACCTTCACTAGATCTTTATCGACCTTGGTTTTGAGTTTTTTAACCAAAGGATGTTTTGGATTAATTTCAAGAATTGGCTTAGTTTCAGGGACATCTTGTCCCAGTGATTTCATGATGCGTTCCATGTTGCTACCCATCTCGTTTTCATCAGCAATAAGACAGGAAGGGGATTCACTTAGACGACTCGAAACCTTGACCTCTTTGACTTGATTTTCAAGGATCTTTTGTACCTTGTTGATGACCTTTTCAAAATCTTTGGCTGTTTTTTCTTTTTTCTTCTTATCTTCTTTTGAATCCAAATCCTCCAGGTCACCTTTGGCAATCGATTTAAGCGGAAACTCTTCATAGTCACCAAAATTTGCAACAAGCCATTCATCAACCCGGTCAGATAAAAGCAATACTTCGATATCCTTTTGTTTAAAAATTTCCAAATGAGGTGAACCTTTAGCAGCAGTATAGTTGTCGGCTGTTACGTAATAAATAGTTTTTTGATCATTACTCATACGTTCAACATAATCTTTAAGTGAAACCGTTTGTTCTTCACTGTCATTGTTAGTTGTAGCGAAACGTAATAGGTTTGAAATTTTGTCTTTATTAGCAAAATCTTCAACAACTCCTTCTTTCATAACCATGCCAAATTCTTTCCAGAATATTGCGTAATCCTCAGGCTTATTTTTTGACATCTTGTCTAACTCGGATAGGATGCGCTTAACGGACGCTTTGCGAATCGTATCAACCACTTTACTTCCTTGTAAAATTTCTCTAGAAACATTAAGCGATAAATCATCTGTATCGATGACACCTTTGATAAAGCGCAGATATTGTGGCAGAAGTTCTTCGTTCCCTTCCATGATAAACACTCTTTTAGCGTAAAGTTTTACACCGCCTTTCCTTTTAGGCTCCCACATATCGAAAGGCGCCTTTTTCGGAATAAAAAGTAGCGATATATAGTCTAGTTTTCCTTCTAACTTGTTATGAATTTGGGTTAATGGCCCTTCAAAATCATATGTCAATGATTTATAAAATTCATCATAATCATCTTGCGATAGCTCCTTTTTATCTTGAGTCCAAAATGCGGTCGCCTTGTTAATTGTTTCATATTCAATAACGCCATCTTCATCTGAAGCTTTATTCATCAGAATAGGAACCGTGATATGGTCTGAATATTTTGAAACAATTCCTTTAATTCGATAATCATCCAAGAACTCGCTCTCACTTTTCTTGATATCAAGAGTAATGGAGGTTCCGTAGTTTTCAACATCAATTTTTTCGATAGAGTATTCGCCTTTTCCTTTGGATATCCATTTGGTTCCATTAGACTTTTTATCGCCAGCCTTTCTACTAATCAAGGTGACAGTATTTGAAACAATAAAGGCAGAATAGAATCCAACACCGAACTGTCCAATTAGGTTCGAATCTTGGGCTTTGTCTTTATCTAGACTCTCCAAGTATTTGCGAGTTCCGGAGTTTGCAATTGTTCCAATATTCTCCATAACCTCTTGTTCATTCATGCCGATACCATTGTCAGTAATGGTTACAGTTCCGGCGTCTTTGTCAACGCCAATATGGATACTTAACTCTTCCTTTCCCTCAACTAGGGAGTCATCAGAAAGAGATTCAAATTTGAGCCTATCTATAGCGTCGGATGCATTCGAGACAAGTTCCCTTAAAAAGATCTCTTTATTTGAATATAAAGAGTGCACCATTAGGTGAAGTAATTGGGATACTTCAGTTTGAAAAGCGTGTGTTTGTTTATTACTCATCTTATTTCCTTTATCTTTTTACGTAAAATGCTGAGATATGGTCAAAAAGAAAAAAAACAAGTACCAAGACAGCAATTTCTTCAACCAAATTGAACAATATATTGCCTATCTTCGAGTTGAAAGGCATTATGCGTCGAACACCATATCAGCCTATCGGCGAGATTTATCAAATTTGCTTGATTTTTGTCTAAAGAACAAGATATCTGACACCAGCGCAATTGATTCAGATATTCTTAATTTATTCGTAATGGAATTGCGCCATAAAGCTATATCTAGTAAATCAATTAGAAGGTATCTTTCTTCTATAAGAGGTTTTTTAGAGTATCTGGTTAAAGAAGAGATATTGACCGAGAACAATGCAAAAAATATACAATCACCTAAAATCTCTCATTCATTGCCCAAAACAATTGATTTTGACGATCTAAAAAGGTTGTTATCGGTTCAAAGCAATAGCTACCTGGAATTGAGGTCAATTGCAATGATAGAGATTATGTATTCATGCGGGCTTCGTGTCTCAGAATTAGTGAATCTTGATGTCAATGATATGGATTTATCTGAAGGCTTCGTAAGAGTCAAAGGTAAAGCCGGTAAAATGCGTTTTTCACCAATCGGTAGCGGCGCTATAAAGGCAACTAAATCCTATTTAGCTAAACGTCTAAATACTGAAACAGAAGCCCTCTTTGTTAACAATAACAATGATAGAATTAGCCCTCGTTCGGTGCAAAATACAGTCAAGAAAAGGGCTCTAGAAGCGGGAATTTCCGTCAATGTGCATCCTCATATGTTGAGACACGCTGCCGCAACTCATTTTTTGCAGTCAAGTCATGATTTGAGATCCGTTCAAGAGTTTTTGGGGCACAAAAGTATCAAAAGCACCCAAGTATATACACACTTAGATTTTTTGGAATTAGCGAAAGTCTATGATGAATTCCATCCCAGAGCCAAAAAATGAACCCATCGAAAAGACAAATAATGGCTTTGGATTATCTAAGGGATGGAGTCATTGCACATCCTACTGATACGGTTTACGGTCTTGCTTGTTTGGCGAACAATCCAGGCGCGATTAAAACATTGATTGACCTAAAGCAAAGAGACCTTGACAAGGGATTTATATTGCTTGCATCGAATGTGGAGTATATATTGCCCTACATTGATGCAAATCTTGATATTAAGTTAATCAACAAACTCGCTAAGCAAAGCGTCATTCCTACTACCTATTTGGTGCCGAAATCTGAAACTACATCAAGTTTTATTAGCGGAACCAGTGAGTTTGTTGCAGTTCGCATTACCTCTGACCCATTGGTGCGTTTTTTTTGTGAAAATACCGGTTCAGCCCTAATTTCAACAAGCGCTAATCCTCAAGGCCAAAAAGTTGCCTCTAGTATGCTTGAATTGAAGGCTTATTTTAATCAGGCCCTTTCATTTGCATTGCCTCCAAATAAGTATAATTCAGAACCTTCGATAATAATTAATTTAATAACCGGAGAACAAATTCGATGATCGAACAGGTGCAGAACTATCTGTTGAATTTACAAGAAACAATTTGCAGTGAAGTTGAATTGCTAGACGGCTTCGCATCTTTTCATAAAGACAGCTGGACGAAGCAAAATGACAGAGGAAGCGGTATCACGAGAGTCATATCAAATGGCAAGGTATTCGAAAAGGGAGGAGTAAATTTCTCAGTAGTTAGAGGTGATAGTTTGCCAGTACCAGCCACCGCATTGAGGCCTGAATTAGAGGCCAGCAAATACACGGCAATGGGGGTATCACTTGTATTGCATCCCTTGAACCCTTATGTGCCAACCTCTCACGCAAATGTGCGCTTCTTCATCGCGGAAAAATCTGGACAAAAGCCAGTCTGGTGGTTTGGAGGCGGATTTGATTTAACTCCCTTCTACGGTTTTGAGGAAGATGCTGTTCATTGGCACAAAACCGCCAAAAAGGCTTGCCAACCCTTCGGTGAAGATGTTTACCGGAAATATAAAAAATGGTGCGACGAATACTTTTACCTGCAACATAGAAATGAACCGCGTGGTGTTGGAGGTATTTTTTTTGATGATCTCAATGATGATGACTTTGATCGATGTTTTGCTTTTATGAAGAGTGTCGGTGACCACTATACAGAGGCCTATTTACCTATTGTAGATAGACGTAAAGATACTCAGTATGGTGAAAGAGAAAGAAATTTTCAGTTACACCGAAGGGGTCGCTATGTTGAATTTAATCTAATCTATGACCGCGGCACAGTTTTTGGTTTACAGAGTGGCGGCAGAACTGAATCTATACTGATGTCTCTTCCACCAGAAGTAAAATGGAGTTATGACTTTAATATAGAGAAGGGCAGTGATGAAGAAAAACTCTACACTGACTATTTACAAGCCAGGGAGTGGATTTAATGAATCATATATTAGATGTGACTAAACTATTGTGCCCAATGCCAGTAATAAAGCTTAGTCAAATGATTACAGGCATCTCAGAAACTGAAATAGTTGAAGTTCATGCCACCGATCCTGGTGTTAAGCATGACATTCCGGCGTGGTGTCGAGTTCACGGTCATGAACTTCTAAGCGTTGAAGAGGATAACGAAAAGATTGTATTAACAATAAAAAAAGTATAGGGTATAATACCCATCTGAAAAAATGCTCTTGAATGAGCTCTTGAGTTTCAACTCATAATGTTTGCAACGGCGCAGACCCCTGACAATGCCTGTCAATGTTATTATCTAATTATTTAATTAATGGGAGTACCTATGTCTGCAAAAAATGTAATGAAAATGATTGAGGATCAGGAAGTTAAATTCATCGATTTTCGTTTTACCGACACCAAAGGAAAAGAACAACACGTAAGCGTTCCTGCGCATACTATCGACACCAAAAAACTTGAAGGGGGTCAAATGTTTGACGGTTCCTCAATAGCTGGCTGGAAAGATATTAACGAATCTGACATGATTTTGATGCCAGATACAGACACTGCTATTTTGGATCCATTTACCGAAGAAACTACCCTAAATATACGCTGTAATATTGTTGAGCCTACAGATATGAAGGGATATGTGAAAGATCCGCGTTCACTGGCAATGCGTGCCGAAACATATCTTGTAGATAGCGGTATTGCTGACACTGCTTACTTTGGCAATGAGCCAGAGTTCTTTGTCTTTGATAGCGTTAAATGGGATACAGGATTCGGTCTAGGTAAAGCTTTTTACGAAATAAATTCTGAAGAGGCCGCCTGGAATTCTGGTGTAGATATGGAGGGTGGTAACAAAGGTCACCGCCCTGGAATTAAGGGAGGCTATTTTCCGGTACCTCCGGTTGACTCGCTGCATGATCTACGCTCACAAATGTGTCTAGCCATCGAAGAGATGGGAGTAACAACTGAGGTCCACCACCATGAAGTTGGTACTGCTGGACAGTGTGAAATCGGTGCGCTATTTAATACAATGGTAAAAAAGGCTGATGAAACACAGATTCTAAAATATTGTATCCATAATGTTGCAAACCTTTATGGCAAAACTGCAACCTTTATGCCTAAACCGATAGCGGTTGACAATGGTAATGGTATGCACGTTCATATGTCACTTGCTAAAGATGGTGTCAATATATTCGATGGCGATTGTTATGGTGACTTAAGTGAAACAGCGCTATTTTATATTGGCGGAATTATCAAGCATGCTAGAGCATTGAATGCATTTGCAAACCCATCAACAAACTCTTACAAACGCTTGGTGCCAGGCTTTGAGGCTCCTGAAATGCTATGTTATTCGGCTAAAAACCGTTCTGCTGCAATTCGTATTCCGTTTGATTCAAATCCGAAAGGAAGACGTATTGAGGTTCGCTTCCCTGACTCAACGGCTAACCCATATCTTGCATTTGCAGCAATGCTAATGGCAGGGCTTGATGGCATTAAAAACAAGATCCATCCGGGTGAGCCTGTTGACCAAGATCTATATGACTCTGACACTTCAGGAATACCAAAGGTTAGTGGCATGCTTCATATAGCACTTGAGGAGCTAGATAATGATCGCGAATTCCTTAAGCAAGGTGGTGTATTCACTGATGAAGTGATTGATTCATTTATTGAACTGAAAATGCAAGAGGTAACCGCTATGAGAGCTTCACCTCAGCCACTTGAGTTCGATCTTTACTATAGCTGCTAAATCTCTATTGCTATAGAAATATAAGCCGCGCAATGCGCGGCTTTTTATTGTCAAAATTACGCTATCTGTATACGGTAAAATTCATTCAAATCATCACATAAAAGATAACAATGGTTGAAATCAGAAACGACTGGAGCATAGAAGAGATTGGCGCTTTATTTAATATGCCTTTTAATGACCTTCTTTTTATGGCGCACAGTATTCATCGTGAGATTTTTGACCCTAATCAGGTTCAGGTAAGTTCGCTATTAAATATTAAAACTGGAGCCTGTCCAGAAGACTGTTCCTACTGCTCTCAAAGTTCCAAATATGACACAGGCCTTGAGAGAGAAAAGTTAATGGAAGTTGAGCAAGTGCTGCTTCAAGCTAAACAAGCCAAAGGTAAGGGAGCATCAAGATTTTGTATGGGTGCAGCTTGGCGCAGTCCAACAGACAAGAGTTTAGATAAAGTCATACCAATGATTAAAGGTGTCAAAGAATTAGGGATGGAAGCCTGTGTTACCCTGGGTATGCTTACGCAAGAGCAAGCCATTACATTAAAGGAGGCCGGCCTAGATTACTATAACCACAATATAGATACTTCAAAAGAAAACTACTCTAACGTTGTTACTACAAGAATCTTTCAAGACAGACTAGATACCCTTGAGGCAGTTCAAAATGCTGATATTAATGTTTGCAGTGGCGGTATTTTGGGAATGGGTGAAACGCAAGCAGATCGAGCCTCAATGCTTCAATCATTAGCGAACTTAGAAACTCATCCCGATAGCGTACCAATTAATCTTTTGGTTCCAATTCCTGGAACGCCATTTGAAAATGTAAAGCCGCCCAGTGAGAGTGAGTTTGTGAGAACCATCGCTGTTGCAAGAATCTTGATGCCAAAATCTGTAGTTAGGTTGTCTGCTGGAAGGCTCGAGATGGGAGAGGGCATGCAAGCGCTCTGCTTTTTTGCAGGTGCGAACTCAATTTTTTATGGAGACCAACTTTTGACAACCGACAATCCTACAGTTGATAATGATCAGTTGCTGTTTGATCGGCTAGGCATCAATAGGTAGTCAGCAATTACTTTTTCTGCTTTTTCTGTTTGAAGCTTTTCCAAAATTATTGTCATCGATTCAAGCGTATCTGTAGTAATTTTTTGCAATATACTCTCGATTTCATTCACATCTAAAACTGACTCATCTAGCAACAACCCAGCGCCAACATCGCTCAGTTTTTTAGCGTTTTGGGTTTGATGGTCATCAACAGCATATGGAAAAGGTATCAAAATAGCCACACTCTTTGTGGCGATTAATTCAGAAATGGTCATCGCGCCAGCACGACAAATCACTAAGTCAGCCCATTCATAAGCCTCCGCCATATTTTCTATAAATGGCTCGATATGTACATTTAGATGTAGACTGTCTTGATAGGCAAGTTTCATCGCCTCTATATGCCTGTCTCCAGTTTGATGCCATATGTTAAGAGGCGTCTTGATCAAAGGTATTAATTCATTTATTTTTTTGGCGCCCAATGAGCCGCCCAGCACAAGCAAGTTATTTACTGATGTTGGAGAATTCTTTGTTTTTGGCTTAATAAGGATTGGGTTGCCAACGGTAACGGCCTTTACTGACGAATCAAAACTGTTGTCAAAGGCCTGAAAAGATATATTTGCAATTCTTGAAAGTAAACGGTTAGTTGTGCCTAGGATGGCGTTTTGTTCATGGATGACTAACCGGGTAAAAAATATTTTTGCTACAATCCCACCAACTCCTGAAGCGTAGCCGCCCATTCCGATAACTATATTTGGTCTGTTTTTTAGAAATATTGCAATAGTTTGGACTAGACCGAGCCCTAACAAACATACCCCTTTCATAAATGCAAGGGGGTTTTTTCCTCTTAAGCCGCTTGAATGAATACAATGAAGGCGGTAGCCATGTTTCGGTACGAGCGTTTCTTCCATGCCGCCTTTGCTGCCAAGCCACTCTACATCAGCTCCACGTTCTGATAATTCTTTCGCTATTGCAAGTGCGGGAAATATGTGTCCACCGGTGCCACCAGCCATGATGAGGGCTTTTTTAGACATACTCTCTTTGCTTGACGTAGCTGGTTCTGCTTTCCATGTCAACCCTCATCAATATTGCTAATGAAATTATTGAAAAAATAATAGAGCTACCTCCATAACTTAGCAATGGTAATGTAAAACCTTTTGGTGGCAATAGACCAAGATTCATGCCAATATTCACAGTAATCTGCATCGCAAACCAGGTACAAATTCCAAAAGCGACAAAGGAGCTATATTTGCGGCCTTTCTTCAGCGCTATTTTGGCAATATTAAAACCTTTTCCAAGAATATAAGTATAAGATAGCAATACAAAAAGCATTCCCAGGATACCCAACTCTTCGCCGATAACAGCAAAAATCATGTCAGTTTGAGGTTCTGGCAATAAGCTGTATTTTTGAATGCCGCCTCCCAGGCCAGTGCCAAACCAACCACCTCTAGCGATACCGATCAAAGCCTGCCATGTTTGGTGTACTTGTGAGGGGTCACTTAGGTAAGATGTGAGGCGATATAAACGGGTAGGGTCTGTGAGGATAAATATAAACACCACGCCAATAAAAGCTGAAACTACTATGCCGAGCTGGGTCTTGTAGGATCCGGCAACAAACAACATTGCTATTGCGGTCAAAGAAATAATGAGTGTTGCGCCAATATCCATCTCAAGCAATAATAAAATATCAGCTGCACTGACAATTAATATAGTTTTTAAGAATCCCATCCATGGACGTCGGACATCTTTTTCTTGACGGATGAGAAAACCCGCCATATAGAGAATCATGGCAAGTTTCATTAGCTCAGATGGCTGAAAATTAAAAAAACCGAAACTAATCCATCTATACGAACCGTTAACATTGACGCCAATCGGCGATGGCAGAAAAACCATTGCCAATAAAATTAAAGTGAGGACAAATAGAGGTACGGATACTTTTTTAAATAAAGATAAGGGCACTTTAAGTACTAATAGTCCGAAAGTTAATCCAGCACAAATAAATATGGTTTGTTTGATGAACCAGTTGTAGCTATCAAAATGGGCCAGAGAAGCTGAAAAAGACATAATCCACCCGAACACAATCATCGCCAAAATGGCAAACAACAATGATTTGTCTGGCGTTTGTCTAGTTTTAATGGATTCCTTTGCTAGCATTTAAGCAGTTATTTTATACTCATTAATTTAGATTACGGCTAGTTATATGGAACGACATATATTGAGCATTGTGCGAATCAATATGGGATAATGCTTCATTTTTTAAAACTAGCTCGAATCATGATTTCTACTGCAAATATTACCATGCAATTTGGTGAAAAACCGCTATTTGAAAATATTTCTGTCAAATTTCAAAATGGTAACCGTTACGGCCTAATCGGCGCTAATGGCTGCGGAAAATCCACCCTCATGAAGATATTGTCAGGGCAACTTACACCTACACATGGCTCAGTAGTGGTTGGAGAGGGACAAAGACTTGGCATCCTATCTCAAGATCAATTTGCCTTTGAGAATTTCCGGGTGGTTGATACTGTCATCATGGGCCATAAAGAATTATGGGAAATTAAGCATGAAAGGGAGCGTATATATTCGCTATCCGAGATGAGCGAAGAGGACGGAATCAAAGTAGCGGAATTGGAGATGCAATTCGCTGAAATGGATGGCTATTCCGCTGAATCTGCTGCAGGTGAGTTGTTGCTGGGTCTCGATATACCTCTTGATCAACACTACGGATTGATGAGTGAAATTGCGCCTGGCTGGAAATTAAGGGTGCTACTAGCTCAGGCTCTTTTTTCAGACCCAGAAGTTCTTCTTCTTGATGAGCCAACAAATAACCTGGATATTAACTCAATACGTTGGCTTGAAGGGGTTTTGAGTTCAAGAAAATCAACCATGGTTATTATTTCACATGACCGACACTTTTTGAATGGTGTCTGTACACATATGGCAGACCTTGATTATGGCGCACTAAACATTTTTCCTGGTGGCTATGATGACTTTATGATTGCAGCGACAGCCATTCAAGAAAGGATGCGAACAGATAATGCTAAAAAAGAAGAGAAAATTAAAGATTTAAAGCATTTTGTATCTCGTTTCTCCGCCAATGCATCCAAATCCAAGCAGGCAACCTCTCGACTCAAACAAATCGACAAGATTGTATTGGACGACATCAAACCTTCATCGCGCGTTAGTCCATATATTATTTTCAATCAAGGCAAAGAACTCTTTAGAAATATTCTTGAAGTTCAAAATATGAGCAAGAGTTATGACGATTTGTCGGTCCTTGATAACATAAATTTAACGATTGAAACCGGCGAAAGGGTGGCAATAATTGGTCAAAATGGAATAGGCAAAACAACCCTGTTAAGGGCGCTTTATGGTGACATTGAAACTGATGATGGAAAAATTAAATGGAGTGAGAATGCCAATATAGGTTATTACGCTCAAGATCATAATGCTGAATTTCAAAATGACATGAATGTTCTAGATTGGATGACACAGTTTAAAAGTGAAAAAGATGACATACAGGCTATGCGCTCTGTATTGGGAAAGATGCTTTTTGGCAAGGAAGATGTTAAGAAATCTGTTAAATCCCTTTCAGGGGGAGAGAAAGGCCGTATGATTTTTGGCAGACTGATGCTACAAAAACCAAACATTTTACTAATGGATGAGCCCACTAACCATCTAGATATGGAGTCAATTGAGGCGCTCAACCTAGCGCTAGACAATTATGAGGGCACTTTAATATTTGTCAGTCACGATAGAGAGTTTGTTTCCTCTCTTTCAACTAAAATTATTGAACTTAAAGAGGACGGGGCGCATTATTATTCTGGCAATTATGAAGATTATCTGTTAACTCAGATGTAATTTTTTTTTATCCTAGTAGCTGCCAAGATAATTGTAAATAGCTCTATCAAAGAGTTTTAGCGTAAAATTTAGAAATAAATATATAAAATATCGATACCAATGTTTACAGGAATAATTCAAGCCAAAGGAAGGGTTAAAGATATCACTCATCCCGATAAAGGAGCTGTGTTTGTCTTCAATGCAGATTCGCTTGACATGTCGAGTATCTCAATTGGCGATAGCATTGCTGTTAACGGTGTTTGCCTTACGGTAGTGGATCTTTGTGATAATGATTTCTCTGCTGATGTATCCCAAGAGACATTGGACTGCACAATTTTTGATAAAATGCAAAAAGGCCAAAATGTGAATTTAGAGAAATCATTAAGACTCAACCAGGGCATTGATGGGCATCTCGTAAGTGGCCATGTAGATGGTATTGGCAAGGTTGACTCTATATACACCGAAGGTGAAAGTACACGTATAAATATTATAATTGGTCAGAACTTAGAGAAATATGTTGCAAAAAAAGGTTCCATATGCATTAATGGCGTTAGTCTGACTGTAAATAGTATTGAAAATAACATTATTGGAGTCAATATTGTGCCGCATACTTTTGCAGTGACAACGTTTGGTGAACTTGAAGTTGGCGCAAGAGTTAATATTGAAATAGATATTATTGCAAGGCACTTAGAAAAACTTATAAATTAAACAAGCGAATCTGTTTTGGATAAATCATTTTTGCGTGAGAATGGATATTTATGAAATCAACAATCGAAGAAATTTTAGAGGAATACAAGCAAGGCAAAATGATTATCCTGATGGATGACGAAGACCGTGAAAATGAAGGTGATTTACTGATAGCAGCTGAGAAAGTTAGTAAAGAAGATATTAATTTTATGGCTACACATGGTAGAGGTTTGATTTGTTTGACATTGACGCAAGAGCGCTGTCAGCTATTGAATCTTCCGTTAATGGTGTCTCAGAATAGCGACCTTCATTCAACAAACTTTACTGTATCTATCGAAGCCGCATCAGGTGTAACAACAGGGATCTCAGCTGCCGATAGAACTAAAACTATCATCGATGCAGTTGCTAAAAATGCTAAACCAATTGACATTGTCCAGCCAGGGCACGTCTTTCCATTAATGGCCCAGCAGGGCGGAGTCCTCATACGTGCTGGCCATACTGAGGCTGGTTGCGACTTGGCCCGGCTTGCCGGCTTTGAGCCTGCCTCGGTAATTGTGGAGATATTAAATGACGATGGATCTATGGCAAGAAGTAATGACCTGCATAAATTTGGCAAGAAACATGGTATTAAGGTTGGCACAATTTCTGATTTGATTCATTACCGAGTTGAGAATGAAAAATCAATTGAGAGAATCAACCAGAGACCTTTTGAAACTAAGTATGGTAAATTTAATCTTTATTCCTATCTAGATAGAATTCATAATGATATCCATATCGCTCTAGTTAAAGGTGTAATCGATGAATCTAGTGAGCCCTATGTTAGAGTGCATATGGAAAATATATTTAAAGATGTATTGCAAGAAGTTAAACGTGGCTTTAGTATCAATAGTGCTCTGAACAAAATATCTGAAGTGGAAACTGGAGTGTTCTTGCTTTTACGTAAACAAGACAACCAAGCCATTCTTGAAAATATCGACAACCAAGACTATAGCAGTAAAGATGATAGTAGGACTTTCGGGATTGGAGCGCAAATACTAGCCGACCTTGGTGTTACAAATATGAAATCATTAGGAAATCCGAGAAAATGGCCTGGACTGGATGGTTTTGGTTTAAATATTACTGAATACATAAATACAACGGAGTTATAAAAAATTGAAAACTATCGAAGGTGATTTAACCATTAGGGATAAAAAAATTGCACTTGTTGCTGCTCGATTTAACTCATTTGTAGTTGAACATTTAATCAAAGGTGCTAAAGAAGCCTTATTAAAGCATGGCGCTGAAGAGACTGATATTGAACTCTTTTATGTGCCAGGAGCTTTTGAAATTCCTTTAGCCCTTAAAAAGATTGCTATTAGTGGTAAATATGACGGTATTGTAGCTTTAGGAGCTGTAATACGAGGTGGAACGCCTCATTTTGAATATGTAGCTGGAGAGTGTGTGAAAGGTATTACACAAGCTTCATTAGACTCAGAAGTGCCTATTGCTTTTGGCGTCTTAACGGTTGATACAGTAAATCAAGCAATTGATCGTGCTGGCGATAATTCAGGGAATAAAGGTGCTGAAGCAGCTGAGAGTGCTATTAGAATGATAAATTTGCTAGAACAATTGTGACACCAAAGCAACTTTCGCGTGCAAGAGTTGTTCAGGCATTATATCAATGGCTAGTATCGGGCGACGATTTAGGAAAAATTGAAGAGCAATTCTTAAGTAAAAAAGAGCCATATCCGCCATATAAAATCTCAAAAGCTTTTTTTTCTAATTTGTTTCTAAATATCCCCAAAAACATTACCTTGCTAGATGAAATAATTGAGCCTTCGCTCGATAGAGGTGTTGATGAATTGGGACCAACTGAGCATGCTGTTTTGTATGTTGGCACATATGAGCTCAAGTTCCAGCCCGAAGTGCCCTATAAGGTCGTCATTAATGAAGCTGTGGAATTGACTAAACTTTATGGTGCCGATGGCGCATACAAGTTGGTTAATACAGTGCTAGATAAAATAGCCAAGGAAATTCGCAGCATTGAGATTAATGCGTAAATATGTCTTTTTACTCAGGCACTGAAATGACAAGCCACCATATGGTTGTCATTTAGAGTATTCAAAGCAGGCTTTTTATTAGCGCATATGTCTTGCGCCTTTTGACATCTGGTTCGAAAAACACAACCAGATGGTGGGTTGATGGGCGAAGGTAAGTCACCTTCGATTAAGATCAGTTCCTTGTTTTTCTCAATCTCTGGGTCAGGTATAGGGACGGCTGATATCAAGGCTTGAGTGTATGGGTGGCGAGGATGAGCATATATATCGCTGCTATTTGCCATTTCCACCATATTGCCAAGGTAAAGAACCATGATCTTGTTGCTGATATGCTTAACAATGCTTAAGTCGTGAGCGATAAAAATTAATGTTAACCCCATCTCACTTTGTAACTCCATAAGCAGATTAATTACTTGGGCTTGAATAGACACATCTAGAGCGGAGACTGGTTCATCACAAATGATTAATTTTGGTTTCAAAATCAATGCTCTCGCTATGCCAATTCTTTGACATTGCCCGCCAGAAAACTCATGGGGATATCTGTTCACAAGATTGTGCAACAAACTAACCTTATCCATCACATCCTGCACCCTTGATTTGATGTCTTCCTTAGATGTCTTAGGGTAATGAGTCTTTAAAGGTTCGGCAATAATTTCACCTATATTCATTCTAGGATTGAGGCTTGCAAGAGGGTCTTGAAAAATCATCTGGATTTCTTTACGATGTTTGCGCATAGCAATTTTATCGAGCGTCAATAGGTCATTACCAAGCCATAGAGCCTTCCCAGATTCAGCAGGAACCATTCTAATAATTGCACGAGCCAAGGTCGACTTTCCGCACCCTGATTCACCCACAATGCCGAGCGTTTCTCCTTGTTGCAGGTTAAATGAAACATCATCAACAGCTTTTAATTTTTTGCGTTTAGTCCAAGGCATATCGCCTTCTGTGGAAACATCGAAATTCACCTTTAAATTTTCTACTTGTAGAATGGCTTGATGATTCATAATAATGCCTCAGGGGCCAAGTGGCATGCTCTTTGGTGGTTTTTGGTTTCAGTTCTAAGCAACTCTGGAGCTTTAGTAGCACAAATGCTTTGAGAAAATTTGCAGCGCGGTGAAAACGGACATCCTACAGGAGCCAGCATCATATTTGGCGGGTTGCCTTTTATAGTTCTTAGCTTGTTAGCTTTATCATCAAGTCTTGGAACGGCACTCATTAATCCTTGAGTGTATGGATGAGTAGGATTTGCATAGACATGTTCAGTTGAACCAACCTCCATTACCTGGCCTCCATACATTACTAATGTATCATCGCTGTTGCCAGCGACAACACCAAGGTCATGGGTTATTAAAACAATTGAGGTTCCAAACTCCTTCTGAATGTCTGCTAATAAATGCATAATCTGAGCTTGTACAGTGACATCGAGAGCGGTTGTTGGCTCGTCAGCGATCAAGAGTTTGGGGTGGCATAGTAAAGACATCGCAATCATTACTCGTTGACGCATTCCCCCTGAAAATTCATGTGGGTACATTCTAATTCGACTTTTAGCTTCTGGTATTTTTACTGCATCCAGCATGTTAATTGATTGCTGTATAGCTTCAGTTTTTGACAGTCCTTTGTGATGAATTAAGACTTCAGCCATCTGTTCAGAAATTCTCATGTACGGGTTAAGGCTTGTCATCGGATCCTGAAAGATCATCGCTATTTTTTCTGCCCGAACAGAATTCAGTTCTTTAATTGAAAGGTTAAGGATTTCTTCGCCTTCGAATTTCACACTTCCGGTGGCACGACCATTTTGATCCAACAGCCCCATTATCGCAAAAACAGTCTGACTTTTACCGCTTCCAGACTCGCCAACAATTGCTATTATTTTTCCCTCTTCAAGAGAGAAATTAACATTATTAACTGCACGAACGATTCCGTCTGCTGTATTAAATTCGACGTTTAAGTTGTTTACCTCAAGAAAACTCATTAGTAGTTACCTTTCCTTTGGGTCGAGTGCATCTCGAAGACCATCACCAATAAAATAGATACAAAATAGGGTGACAATAAAGAATGCCAACGGGACAAGTAATTGCCATTCAGTGTCATAATTGATTGTGCCAGCGCCTTCAGAAATCAAAGCCCCCCAACTGGTTTTTGGTTCCTGAACACCAAGTCCGAGAAAAGAGATAAAACTTTCTGCAATAATAATTCCTGGGACTAGAAGGGTTGCATATACAGCGACAATACCTAAAAGGTTTGGAACAATGTGTCGCATAATAATTTTATAATCACTTACACCAGTTGCCTGAGCAGCTTCAATGAACTCCTTGTTCTTAATATTCAGGGTTTGACCACGAACTATACGGCTCATATCTAGCCAAGACAAAAGACCAATACCCACAAATAGCATTACAATTGATCGACCAAAAACAACCAACAATAGAATTAAAACGAACATGAATGGGATTGCCATTAGTATGTCAACTATACGCATCATGATTTGATCAGTCCTCCCACCTATATAACCTGAGGTTGCACCGTAAAGTGTGCCTACCACAACAGCAATAGTTGCTCCTACAACACCAACCATAAGAGAAATCTGAGTTCCCTGAATAACACGTGAATAGATATCACGACCCAGATCGTCAGTTCCAAAGTAGTGACCAGTCTCGATAGATGGCATACCTAGAGTTGCTGCTGAACCCATAGTATTCCAGTCAATTTGTTCATATGTCCAGACCGCAAAGTAGGGCCCTATAAAAGAGAATAAGACAATTAATACCAAAACAACAAGACTTGTAATTGCAGCTTTGTTGCGCATAAATCTTGTTCTAGCATCAGCCCATAAAGAGCGACCTAAAGTTTGCTCGTCAGCAGCTAAATTTTCGGCTAATTTAACAATTTTATTTTTGTTTGCTACAATCATATTAAGAATCTCAGTACCTTATCTTTGGATCTATCCAAGCATAAAGAAGATCAACAATTAGGCTAAACAAGATTGTCAGAGAGCCTACCAAAATAGTAATCCCCATCATTACTGCATAATCACGATTAAATGCAGCATTTACGAAAAAATAACCCATTCCACCGGTTGAAAAAAAGATATCGATAAGGACTGAACCTGTAATAAGACCGACAAAAGCTGGTCCTAGATATGAAATAACTGGTAGCAATGAAGGTTTGAATACATGACGGAAAAAGATTGTTTTGGTGGGTAATCCTTTTGCTCTAGCTGTACGTATATAGTTTGCATTCAAAACTTCCAACATAGAAGAACGGGTTATTCTCGCAATTGAGGCCATATAGCTAGTTGATAGAGCAATAACTGGCATTACTAGGTATTGCCAATCACCACCATGCCAACCACCACCTGGCAACCATCCAAGCCATAAGGTAAAAACAATAATCAGTAGCGGAGCCATGACAAAGTTAGGCAATACCTGCGCGCCAATAGAAATTCCCACGGCAAAGTAGTCGATCCAAGTATTTTTGCGGATTGCTGCTATTGCTCCGAGTGGAATACCAACCCCTATAGCCACGATAAATGACCAAAAACCATACTTTAAGGTGATTGGAAAGCCTTGACCAATAATCTCATTAACAGTGCGGCTATGATATTTATATGAAGGTCCGAAATCGAACTCTGTCAATATACCCCAAAGATAAGTTGTCATTTGACGCCAGATAGGTTGGTCTAGGCCATATTTAGCTTCAATGTTGGCAAGCACTTGTGCGGGTAGAGGTTTTTCTGAAGTGAATGGTCCACCTGGAGCGGAATGCATTAAATAAAAGGTTACTACTATCAGAATTAGTAGTGTCGGAATAGCAATCCCAATTCTTTTAATAATGTAGTTAAGCATATCCCAAATCGATGATAAAAATATATCTCCGAGTATTGTACCGGACAAAAAAAAGCACCGCACATAATGTGCGGTGCTTTCATTAACTACAAGCTACTAGTCTGCAACTTTATATAAATCACGCGAGTAAACGTTCTGCTCAACGTTGTTGAAAGGCCAGCCTTTAAGATTATTTCTAAGCATAAACACACCCGTATAATGATATACAGGGATCACAGGCATTTCGTTTGCCAGAATCTCTTCTACACGTGTGTAATTGTCTGTTGCATCAGACATAGTCCTAGCAGACGACATCAACTCATCAACTTCAGCGTTGCTGAACTTACCATCATTGTAACCTGAAGGTGTTGTCAGCAGATCTAGGAATGTCGATGCTTCGTTATAGTCACCACACCAGCCACCTCGAGCTATGTCAAAGTTTTGACCGCCACGAGTTTTGAGGAATGTTTTCCACTCCTGGTTAGCTAATGTAGCCTCTACACCAAGTGTCTCTTTCCACATCTGTTGGACTGCGATTGCAATCTTCTTGTGACCTTCAGAAGTGTTATACATAACCTCAACACTTAGAGGATTATCTGGACCGTAACCAGCTTCTGCCATCAACTCTTTAGCTTTAGCATTACGCTCATCCTGAGTCATTTGCCCGAATGCAACTGCAGGTACTTCGAATCCAGCAGTAGCGCCAGGGGTAAAGGTGAATGCTTGGATCTGTCCACCCTGAAGAACCTTGTCAGTAACAACTGAGCGGTCAAGTGCATAAGACAACGCTTGACGTACACGGACATCTTGCAAGGCCTCTTGTCCACTAGGTGATAAATTAAATGTGTAATAGTAAGTACACAACCTAGGGAATGAAATAGCCTCATCAGGATATTCAGCCTTTAATCGCGGATACTGACCTGATGGAACTGCACCCTTGTCTGTCTCTCCAGCTTGCCAACGGGTAAAGTCAGTATTCTCATCATTAATGACTAGTGTTACAACTTTATCAATAATAGTTGCATCATTGTTCCAATACAATGAGTTACGTTCACGAGTCGCAGTCTCGTTTGGAATATGTTCGGTCAGAACATAAGCACCATTACCAACTATTTTTCCTGGCTTAGTCCAGTCATCACCAAAGGTTTTTACTGTCCACTGAGGACTTGGAAATGTCGAAGCATGAGTTGTCATTGCAGCAAAATACGGCAACGATGCTGTCAAACGCACTTCTAGAGTAAGATTGTCAAGCGCTCTAATTCCTAAAGCTTCTGGTGGTGATTCACCTGACAAAACTGCACCAACATTCTCGAGCGCCATAATGTCAGCAAACCAAGAATAAGGTGAAGCAGTTGCAGGGTCAGCTAGGCGACGCCATGCATAAACAAAGTCATGAGCGGTAACCTGATTACCGTCAGACCATCTTGCATTGTCACGAAGCGTAAATGTATAGACATCTTTGGCTTCATTGGTTGTATAGCCGGTAGCAACACCTGGTATTAAATTACCATCAGCGTCCTGGTTCATTAAGCCTTCAAAAAGGTCACGAACAAAATAGGATCCTGAAACATCTTCAACCATTTGAGGATCTGCTGTAGTAAATTCATCTAACAGGCTATATGTGAATGTCTGGTCATCAGCCAGTGCCTCGCCCGTTACCGGGTGTGTTCCCGCTGCAAACACCGATGATGCTGCAAAGGTCGCCAATACGAAGCCCATAGCCAATGACTTTGGCAAATAGTTCATATAATTCTCCTTTAGTAAATAAAACAAAATACCCTTCATGGATACATGAGGATATAAAGAAGTTTATCAAAAAATCAGTGGATATATTAGAAAATATATAATATTAATCATCTGGTCTAGCAAATAATTTCAAACTGGCTCTATAAATAAATTAACTATTTTTTTTGATTTGCAATAACATTGTTTTTGACAATTTGGTCTTACCAGGCTTTGTTTCATGGTAATATTCAAAGTCCACGCATATTAAGTTATTTCGAATTAATGTGTCGTTTCAGGTGAACTATTCATAAATTTAGAGTAATTTACTGGTGTATAGATGTTGTTTTTTTTCAAATTACAAGGAGAAGAAATGAAAAGTATTTATAAAAAAATTGGAGCCACAATAGTAGGCGCAATAGCCACTATCAATGTTATGGCTCTTGATGAGTTAAATGTTGCTTACTTTGAAGAGTGGCCTATGCCTTTTGAATATGCAAAACAAATTGGCGCATATGACGAAGCTT